>ENA-ORTM01001177-ORTM01001177.1-human-gut-metagenome-genome-assembly--contig:-NODE-1177-length-28610-cov-14.206584_pt1 | contig 28610 bp, 38 predicted proteins | sample MGYA00241909_ERZ509182 | MGnify/ENA primary metagenome ERZ509182 (study PRJEB26280, sample SAMEA2338855) | human gut metagenome | biome: human gut; feature: human-associated habitat; material: faeces...
CGCGTCGCCCGATGGCCGCCGTCGGCGGCTCGGTCATGGCCGGCCTGACCCATGGAAGGCCTTCGCGTGACCCGGCCCCATGGAAAAGCCTTTGTGTGACTCCGCCATGGAGGGCCTTCGCCCGACACCGCGGAGGCCGTGAGCGAGGCCCGTCCGCAGAAGAACCGAGTGTGATCAGCGGAGGCCTCGCGACACCTCGAACCGGCGGATTACGGCGAATTGTGAAGATTTGCCTCATCGCGCCGCGACCACCTGTAAAAGGCGTTGTTACAGCGTCGTTCCAACGATTCCGGGGTGTTCCACCACCATTGCGGCAACCATGTCGGATGGCTGGTTGGACAAGGCGGCCAAATGGGGTGCCGGTGTGCGGGTTTGGCTGATTTCCAACGCTTAGCCTGTGGATAACTCAAAGTCAGGGGCCATGATTTTCGGCCGGGAATTGTGAAATCACAGAAAGTTGGCCCCCCTCTCGATTTGGAGTTTGGCGTGTCGTGGTGTATCACGCGTGCGCACGAGACAGCCCTCCCCTCGACCCCCCAAAGCCCAATAAGTGTAGTGTGTAATGTAGGTATATAAGGGTATAGGGGTGGTGGTGGCCTCTATCTATATATAGCGCGTGAGGCGCGCGCGCGCGCGCGCGTATACACCACCCAAGCCATGGTTGTCAAATCGAAATCACACAAAAGGGCAAAAAAAAACCCTAGAACACCCGCCTACGCGTCCTACGGCCCACAGGAGACTGGAAATCAGACGATTTCCGACACGCCGTAGTTGCGCATCCATAGCAGGTGTGCTAGGGTTGAACTTGCAACGAAAACCACTCTACCACGATGGAGCCAAACATGCAACACACATTCCGCAAACCACAAGACCCACCGGCGCTCGACATCCAACCGTACCGGAACATCCCCAACGGCCTCGCCCGAGAAGTCAACGGCCTTACCGCAGCCGACCAAACCAGCCCATACACGTTCACCGACGCGCGACTCCAAACCATCGCCATGCCCGTCACGGACACCACCGGCAAACCCCGCTGGGACGACGCCTATTACGACGCATTCTGGTCGCTCAGAAACGGCGACCTGCGCCTCGACGAAAACGGCGACACGATGTACGCCCGCGACACCAACTGGCTCGGAGGAGACATGCCCAACACGTGGCATCCCATCAGCAGCCTCTCCGAAGAATTCAGCTTCCCCACCGGAAACCACGCCGTCCGCAACCTCGAACCCATGTTCCGCGCCGAAATGCTCAAACTCCCCCGCCTCACACGCGGAATGATGTTCGGCGACACCGCCTTCCACCCGCAAGGCAAACACAACGTCGTGTCCGGAAAACCAACCGCAAACGGCGCATACCTGTACGTGGACGACAGCCCATGGCTGTACGACCCCAAGAAAACCAAGAAAATCGTCGGACAAGCCAACAAGTTCATCGCCCAGCTCACCGCAGACGACGCGAGCCGCGAAAACCTCCTCCGCATGTTCGCCACCCCGTTCCTCGAACCATACCAGCATCTCTTCTACGTGTTCTACGGGCACGGCGGCGACGGCAAAAGCTTCCTCCTCGGCCGCCTGGGCGACACCCACCCCGACAAGGCCAACGGCATCAGCATCAAAGCCCTCAACTCGACAAGCGTGTTCGAAAGCGGCAACGAAGCGTTGAAACTCGACGGCCGCTATTGGGTGTACGACGAGGAAGGCGACATGCTCACCGACAAGGACATGGGCATCATCAAACGCATCGCCACCGGCGACACCATCCACGCGCGCAGCGTCGGCCGCAACAGCGTCAACGTGCGCTCGCAAGCCACACTCGTCATCGCAAGCAACCATCCACTGGCAACCAGCAACGGCGACGCCAACATGCGCCGACTCGTGCCCGTCATGTTCTCCGGCCGCAAAACCCCGCAGCAGATGCAACCATTGGCCGACTTCATCGACGAATACGGCATGACCCCGTTCATGCTCGCAAGCGCCATGCTCTGGGCCGACAAGCCATTGGACGACGACATCCACCACGACATCAGCTTCAACGACAGCGAACGAGACTTGGACGAACGCGCCATGTGGATCGTCAACGAAATCTGCGAGAACGGATTCGCCGACACACGCCATTGCCCGTACCTCGGCCACACGAGCGGCGACACGTACAAGATGCTCGGCGTCGGCCTACGCAGCAAACGCATCGACGGACATGTCTGCTCCGTCCGCGTCGTAATCGACGAAGACCGCTTCGCCCCATACCGCGAACGCTACGAGCAGGAAATGAACGAAACACGCCTCCCCCTGCTCGAAAACCTACCCGTGCCCGAAACCCAAACCGACATGGAACAGCGAATCATCGAACACGGCGAAACCATCAACATCAAAGCGCCCGACGGCTTCAAACTCCACAAGGAGCCAACCGACCCGGACAATCCGAAAGCCGTCCGCAACTGGAAGAACGGCAAACAGGAAGACACGGTGGAAATCAAGCAGGGAGACGTGTACGCCGTCATCCCACAACCCGGCAACATCATCATCGACATGGACGCGCCCAAGGACGACCACAGCCGCCACGGCTACAACATCCTCCGTCCCATGCTCGAACCAACCCTCATGGTGCACACGCCAACCCACGGCGGCATCCACGCCTACTACAGGCTCCCAGAAGGCTGGACGGGCAAACTCAAGAACACCAACCACGCCGACGGCATCCCAGTGGACGTGAAAGTCGACGGACGCGGATACGTGCTCGGCGCCGGCTCCAACATCGAAGGCGTCGGCTTCTACCAGCTGGTAGGCGACGAGACCGATGTGCAGGAAGCTCCCATCGAACTGCTCAACTGGCTCATCGAACACGGCTACGGCATCGAACCCATGCCGAAACCAGCCGCCGCCAACAATGAGCGCCCGCCGCGCAACGGACGCCCAGACCTCACACCAGTACCCGAAGGACGCCGCAACGACACGCTCTACAGGTGGGCTTGGGGACGCCTCCACAACCATGAAGACAACGAAACCAACATCCACGACGAACTCGCACTCCGTGGCCACATCAGCGGACTCGGAGACACGGAAATCGAACGCATCTGGCAAAGCGTGAAGGAAACCGCATAACGCATCCAATCGAACGCACATGCGCCACCGGCGCACGACACCGGGCGGACGTGACAATCCGCCCCACCGGACACGGACCGACATGCGACCACGAGTGCCCGCAGTACAGGCAAACACCAGACGCACGCCACGTGACCGCCGACAACCGCATCATGTTCAACATGCGGACTAGAATAAAAACCACGCACAACGTCAGACCGGCATGCGCAATCATCGGACGAAACCCAGGAAAGGAGCACAAATGCGCGACAAACTCACCGACATCGCATACGGGGCAATCGCCATCACAGCGACCGCCATGCTCGCAATCGCATGGTACTGCGAATACGCGAACACGCCGGTGCACTACACGACGGTACAAACCTTTGACGAAGGCGGCTTCGAACACGACTGCCTCGTCGTAACCTACAAGAAGGACATGGCACTTGACTGCACCAATCCAAACGATTGAAAAACAAGCCCGCGCAATCCAAGAAGAACTCGGACGGCACCTAAAGGCACTACCCGAAGACTTCGACAGTCCAAACACACTGAAAGCAAAAATAGACCTGCGCAGGGCGTATAATGCTGCTACGGACATCGTGGAACTCACGATGAGGCTCAGACTGGAAAGGCTGATATGAACTTTCGTACACGATACAACCACATCCGACTAGTGGAAGGAACAGACCCGAATGCGAACGGTACCGGAATGGGAGGCTCTGAAGGCTCGAATGGAAGCGCAGAACAGGAGCCGACAATCACCCAAACCCAACTCGACGCCATCATCAGCCGAAAGCTCGCCAAGGAACGCGAAAAGCTCGAAGCAGCCCAGAAGGAAGCCGAAGACGCTCGAAAGCTAGCCGAAGAAACCGAAAAACGCGTCAACGAGGCCCGCGAGAAAGGCATCAGCCTTGGCCTGTTGCAGGCGAAACGCAACGCCATCGCCGAACAGTACGGGCTGAGCGCCGAACTGCTGCCGGAAGACGAGACGCGTCTCGACGAATTCGAGAAGCAGCTCGCGGCAAGCATCAACAGCCGCACGCGCGTCACCCCCGTGACCGTCGAACCGACCGCCAAGACACCCGACTGGATGGGAGCCGCACATGCGTGACATCCGAATCCTCAGCATGATGATGCGAGACGAAAACGTTCCAGCGACCCTCTCAATCTTCGACGACGACATACTGGTGACAACACCCATGGAATTGGATGAAACCAAGAAAGACAAGCTGGTAAAACGTTTTGCCGAACGCATCATACAACTGGGACTCTCGATGCACGACTGGAAGGAAAAAGATTGACCGACGAACTGAAGCCGCTCGCCACCGTCGAAGACACCGAAGCGTACCTACGCCACAAAGTGCCAATCGACCTCGTGGACTACGAGGAACGCAAACGCGGAGCCGCATCCAACGTGCTCCGCATGATGTACCGCAACCAAGGCGACGACTTGGACAAGCAGGTCGCGGAAGACCCGCTCACCCGCCAAATGGTCGCGGACATCATCGGCGTCAGCGTCGCACAGGACGTAAACCGCAAGGAATCCATGTCCGACAGCGACACCGACCTGAGCGCGTTCAAAACCTTCACCCAAACGGCGGGCGGCTACAGTTTCACCGGCGAATGGAGAGGCAACACAGACGACGTGTTCTTCACCAGCAACCAACTCAAACAACTAGGCGTCGGACGCGCCACCATAGCAAGGTTCCAACTCTGATGCGCTACGGACTCAAAACACACGAAATCACCATCACCACCAGTGACGGCCAACACGCCGTCAAAGGCATCGTGACCGTGAACACCACGAGCGAAGACACGAGCACCTTCGACAACATGACCGAAGTGAACACGCTCACCATCCACGTCACCACGCCAGACACGCCACCGGAAATCGACGGCGGCGAACTCGAATACGGCGAAAACACCTACCACGTCACCTCCATCAAACCACCCATCGACCCCGAAAACAAGGTCATGTTCAACCCGTTCAAATGGAGCTTCAACGCGAAGCAGGTGCAACACTGATGGCAAGACTCAAAGGCGCCAAAATCATGGTCGCCGCACCAAACCCGGCAACCAACATCGTGATGCAGTCGGCCGGATTCCAACAGGAGTCACGCCGCGTCGCATCACGAATCATGCCGCAGCTGCGAATGGACGCATACAGGGGCAAACCGCCGTCCATGACCACATGTCGCACACTAAGCACATTCAACGGAACACGCCGAGCCGGAACGGAAATCAAATACCATAAGACACCCCATTCCGGCGACACGCTGAAAGGACTCGGACTGTGAGTAAAGACAATGAAATCGTCGACGACATCATCGACGGATTGGCCCAGCGGCTCGACAGGCGCGTATACGACAAGTATCCGACCGTGAAGAACACTAGCCAGTATCCGCTCATCATCGTCACACGTCAGAACGCGTCCGACATCACCCCATACATTCGACACTTGGACATCGCCATCACCGTGGTGACACGCGAACTCTCAAGCGAAGCCGACAACACGCTCAGCGCCGAAATCGGCGACGCCCTGACCAACTGGTACAACCAAAGCCAATGGGATATCATGGGCGCTCCGCTGCTCAACACCACCGACATCCAACCCACCAAAGACGGGCGCACATCCACCGTCTACGCATACCAGTTGGAGTATCTGAGTTGAAAAGCACACAGGAATCCGTCGAAGACCTCATGGAAATACTTTCACCGGCCGCCAAAGACATCATCACCGACGAACAAGTCAAGCAAGCCCAAGCCGCCGCAGCCAGCGGCGACAATCGTCTGGCCGGGCAAGTCTTGGGAGACATCTGGAAGCAGGTCGCCGAAAAAGCCGCAGGATTGGGACTAGAACGGCTCGACTCCGACGCTTTCGGCAAGAAAATAGGCTGGCTCACAGGCCAACAGCATTCCGAGAAAACAGTCAGGGACTTCCTTGCGAAATACAAGCGCGAACTAGCCATCCAGCCGATGCAGGAGGCGACCAACAACCTGTTCGCCATCGATTCGACAACCGAAGTCGTACGCGAATCAGTGGGCGCAACATGCCAATGGTGCCTCAACCTGTGCGGAATATGGCATCCATACGATGCGAACCATTACGGAGTCTGGGCGCGACACGCCGGATGCGACTGCAAAATCTACGTAAGGAACAACCTCACATGACGACCCCGACCATCAGCAACACCGGCCGCCACGAAAGCTCGACGCGCCGCACCACGGCGAAAACCGAAATGATACGATTATATCGACAGCAACAACGACAAATGGCCGAACAGTAAAGGAGAATTCATGGCAGGGAAAACTGAAGAAGCCCTCTCAAGCCGCATGGAACAGGTCAACAGACTCATCGACAAAGCCTACTCAGACATGGAAGAGTACGCCCAAAAAGCCGAAACGTCGGACGATGACCGCGAATACAACATGAGCATGGCCGCCAACGCGCAAAGAAACTACGTCAGCTTCATGCAACTGCTCATGACCATGACCAAAAATTTCGACGAAGCAGTGAAAGTAGACTCGCACAAAAGCAAGACCACCGCCACAAAAGCACCGAAAACCACCCTCCAGAAACTCGTAGCGAAGGAAACGAAACGCTCATGACACTCACCATCGTGGACGAACAGACAATCTCATTCCCATGGGTCGAACTCGTCAAGAACGCATACGCCATGCGCGTGCGCGTCACCAACTTCAGTGCGGTCGGCAAACGCAGCTTCACCCGCATCCTCTCCAAAGCTGTCGGCGGCGCCAACTCCTACTTCCTCATGCAGGACGGCGACCCGCTCAGCACCGACTACCTCCCCTCCGAAGACCTGCAATTAGACAAGGTGGCCGCAGTCGGCTTGGATGGTCGCTGCTATGACGAGAACGCCGAAGAAATCAACGAAAACCTCCGATGCCTCACCCTCAGCCACGCGCCGGTAACCGACCAAGCCGTACTGTTGGCGCAGCGTGCCATGATCATCGAAGCCCTCATCTCCAAAAACCTCGAACACCTCATGCTCCCCGAGCCGGTCGTGGTCGGCACCTCCCCGGACGTGGTAATCAAAACCGACCCGAGCAAAAGTGCGTCAGATTGGACAAAATTCGACGCCAACGACGACCACGACACCATCGTTCGGCCGGAAGTTAAACGACTCAGCCAATGGGATAACGGACAACTCAAAACCCTCCTGCAAAACACGGTGCTGAGCTTCCAGATGGAAACCGGACTCCCCCCGCAGGACGCGCAGATTCTCGACACGCTCGGAGCGTCTACCCAATCATTGGTGTCGAACCGTGAAACCTTCGTCAGCCGAATCTACATCATCAAACAGGATTTGAACGCCGTGTTCGAACCATTGGGCATCGCATTGGACTACGAGCTCACGTTCCCGCAGACCGCGCAGGACATCGCATCCATCGGCGACGCCTATGGCAAGGGCGCCGACGCAGACATCCTCAAGAAATATCAGGTGGTATGACATGCTGGTAAAGAACCCAAACTGGAGGGCGAACGTCCGCCCCACATCCGACGTGGCAATCATGGCCGCAGAATACGTGAACTGGGGTCGCGGAAACTCAATACTCCCATTTCAGGTCGAGTTCCTCAACAACGCCTTCCAACGCAAGAAGGACGGCACTTGGAAGTACAAGCGTGTCGCGTTGAACATGCCGCGTCAGAACGGCAAGACGAAAATCCTCACCGCCCCAATCCTCTACTATCTGTTCGTGCTCGGACTGAACGTGCTCGTCACCGCGCACGAACAGATTGCCGCCAACAAAATCATGGAGGATTTGAAGGACGCCATCGATTCCAACCCCGAACTGAAAGCCGAAGTCACGCATTTCAGCACCACCATGGGCCGCGAGCGCCTACAGTTGAGGAACGGCGCGTTCGTCCGGTTCCGTTCCCGTAAGAGCGCTTCCGCAGGCATGGGCGGCACGTTCGATTTGGTCATCTTCGACGAGGCTCAGGAACTCCGCTCCGAATACGAGGCGATGATTAGCAAGACGTTGAAGACGCGCCGCATGGCGATGATAATCTACACGGGTACGCCGTTCCTCCCCTCGTCCATCGGCGACACGTTCAACGTGTTTTTGGACAATGCGGAAGACGACGACATGGCGTACGCGGTGCGTTACGGCATCGACGACGAGACGGCGGACATCGAGGATGAACAGTTGTGGGCGCTCACTAACCCTCTCTACCCGGATGTGATTCCACGCGAAGCGTTCCTCACCGACGTGGCGATAGCCAAACAGGGTGGCGCGGACGGTCTCATCGACTTCCGCATCCAAGACTTGGGCCTATGGTGGGCGGATAGCATTCCCCCGGCAATCCCGATGGACTTGTGGGATAGCGCCTACTCCGACCTGCAACATGACCGAGACACGCTCGTCTACGCGCTCACCTTCGACCCGGCGACAAGCATGCTCGCCTTGTCCGTCGCCGCCAACACCGAAGAGGTGACGGTCGGCTCGCACCATTACGACAAGTGGGCGTATATCATCGGCGAAATCGTGGACGAACGCCCCACCGCCGAATCATGGCAGTGGGTCGCGGACGAGCTGAAGACCCGCCCACGCAAGACCACGCTCATCTTGGATGCCGGAGGATTGAACAATCCGATAAGGGACATGCTGCCACGCGGATTGAACGTCATCCAATTGACCGGCACCGAATTCCTCGCCTCCCAGCAAGGGTTCCTCGACCTGTTGAACGAAGGCCGTTTCAAGCATACGAACAACCCGCAGCTGACCGCCGAAGTGCAGAACGCGCAGAAGCTCAAATCCGGTTCGGACGACCAATGGAAGTTCGCGCCGATTCGCAAGACCGAAACCACGGCGGGCTTGAAGGGTGTCAGCATCGCCGCATGGTATCGTGGCGTCAACCGTCCGAAGGAACGTCAGGTCAGGGAGGTGATTGCCTGATGGGCAAGGATACGGGACTCTACCATCGCAATCGCACCATCCTCCGCGAGCGCACCAAACGCACTGGGGCACCATGCTATTATTGCGGCGCGCCGTTCTATTGGGGCCGCAACACGGCACACCCATTATCCTTCACGGCTGACCATGTGATACCGCGTGCGGCCGGTGGCAGCGACAGGATGGACAATCTCGTCCCGGCCCACATGCAGTGCAACCGAGCCAAATCAGACCACATAGCAAGTCCGGCGACACGCCGGACACGAACCGCGACGAGAAGGTGGTAGAATAAATACCGTTACGCAATAATGTGTGACTCCTCTCTTGGTAGTGTTGACTAACACCCCGTTTGACGAAAGTCAGGCGGGGTGTTATGCTATATCTTGGAAATGGTTGGTCAGACAAGCAGCGGTTTTTTATCCGCCGTGCCAGACCGACCGTCTCCCCAAAACGAACCGACTGGAACCGTCCAGCACAGTCACTAAACAATGCAAGGGCATACCCACGGGCGACCGTGGGGTCGAGGCGCACACAGCCGGAAACAATCGTGGTAGAGGCCGAGTCGGGGCCGCAATGCAGAAGGCCGACAACATCCACCTCAACTACGAAAGGCAATCATGTCTCTAGCGACAATCGAACTGAAGCCCGGCTTCGTTGACCGCAAGCTGATTTCCGAACAGCCAGCGGCCGGAGCGCTCGCCAAGATTTCCAACAGCACTCCAATCGACCTCATCGGCACGCAGATGCAGACCATCGACTTCTCCGGCGAAATGGGCATCTTCGGCGAAGGTGCCACCGGCGCGACCGAAGCCGAAAAGAAGAAGTCTTCCAACGACGCCACCAACGGTGTTGTGACCATCAACCCCATCACCTTCTACATCTCGTACCGCTTCCCGAAGAAGTTCCTCAAGCTGTTCGGCGTTGACGGCGCCTATAATCCGACCGACGCCACTTTCCGTGCCGGTTCCCCGCAGACCATGCTTCAGAGCATCCTCGCGCAGCCGTATCAGGCCGGAATCCTCGACCAGTACCGAACTTATGTGAACCGCGCAATCAGCCGCGCCCTCGACTTCGCCGCCATCTTCGGCATCAACCCGGCCACCAAGACCGCATCCACCGTCGCCCGCACCAACGGCTACGCGCTCGAACATGCCGGAGAAATCAACTACACGCCGGGCACCGGTGCCGAAGCGGCCACCGCATTCAAGCAGGCCGTCCGTCAGGTCGCCGCACAGGGCGACGCATCCGCACAGGGCGTCACCACCTCCGCCTACCTTTCCGCAATCGGCGACGGCCTCACCACCGGCGGCTCTCCGACCCAGTACGCCTCGGATGTTCCGCTTATCGGCAACATGGTCAACCTTGGCGGCGTCACCCTCGCAGCCTCCAACACCGTGTCCGACACCGCCGCAGTCACCGGCTCCGGCCAGCTGACCGACAAGACGCTCGATGCGGTCATCGGCGACTACGCCAACCGTTTCGTCTGGGGTGCCGTCCCGCTATCCGGCATCGAAGTGTTCGACTCCGGCAACCCGGACAACTCCGCCGAAGGCGATTTGGGTGCAGTCAACAAGGTGATGCTCCGCACCGAAGTCGCAATCGGCTGGGGCTTCATCGGCGGAACCGACAAGTTCTACGCCGTCACCCACGACACCATTTGACCTCACGCATGGGCGGCGGCGACGCCGCCCATCCCTTGTTTTAAACGCCAACAACGAAAGGAATTAAGATGGGCGCAAAGCAGTCTTCCGCAAACGTGACATTCTCCAAGCCAGGCACCAGTACCAACAAGTCCGGCTATATTTGGGCCGCCCCACTGGGCACCACAATCCCCACCGACGCCACCACCGAACTTAACCCGGCGTTCGTCGGCCTCGGCTACCTGTCTGAAGACGGTCTGACCGAACCGGCATCGTTCGAACAGGGCGATGACATTGTGGCCGCAGGCGGCGATACCGTCGCACAGGCCGACCCGACCTTCTCCAAGAAGTGGACGGGTACTTGCATCGAAGCCCTGAACGAAGACCTGCTCAAGGTCGCATACGGCTCCAACAACGTGACCGTCACCAACGCCACCGATGCCAAGGATGGCGTCATCACTGTTAAGGAGCAGGCAGGCGACCTTGAACATCACGTCATCGTCATTGATGAAATGCTGAAGGGTGGCCGTAAGCGCCGCAACGTGATGGCCGACGCCACGTTCCTCATCACCGGCGACATCACCCACGTGCATACGGCTCTCGTGAACTTCGACTTCACCATCAACGCCTATCCGACCGCGACCCACCCCGCTCAGACCCAGTACATCACCATCCCAAAAGAGTAACGGGGCAGACAGGTATCGAAATCACCGGCATTAACGGTCACGAAGCCCCCGCGACCATTAATGTCGGTGAAAACGTGCAACTGAAAATCAAGGCGGTGTACTGATGGTTCAATGGTCAGCAAGCAACGATAATGCGACCGTAGACCGGAATGGTATGGTGACGGGCCGCAAAGCCGGTTCCGTCACCATCACCGCCAAGGAAAACGGGTTCACCACGAGTCACACGATGACCGTCATTGCCCCTGTTGGCGGCGATACCACGAACATTGCAGGCAAGGCCATTGTCGGAAAGGCGGTCCTATAATGGCTTATTAGTAAGCAGAATTGGGCGGATGGTCAGACGATTACCGCCACCAACTGAATGCGATGGACGATGCCATCTTCGATGCGTCGGCAAGCATTCCACCCGTCAAATACGACGGCAATATTCTCCGAGACATGTCAAACAAGCCTCTCAAAGTGACCATGAGCGGCAAGGGAACGTTCCCCAAGAAGCTGTTCGTTTCCGGTCAGAATCTCGTGAAGACGCCCACTTCCGGCTCCAAAACCGTTAAGGGACTCACCTGCGAGTTCACGCCGAACGGCCTGAACATCCACGGAACCGCAGAGGAGAGCATCGGCGCACTGGTTGAATTGGCTCCGCTTCTCGTGGGCAACAAAATCTGCCTCCCAGACGGGTTCTACCTCCGCATTAACAAGAAGCTCCCCGCCAATCGCAGTATCGCTGTTTGGGATGACGCATACGTGACGGCCCACTCAGGCCCGACTGGGGGAATCAATATTGGCGCCACCGGCGGTTTGACGCACGTCACACTATGGGTCAACGGCGCCGGTGCCGTGGATGTCGGGGTAACATCTCAAACCCGCACCCCACATGCCACCCCAATTGACCGGCATGTGGGGTATCCTTATATAGAAAGACAACGAAAGGAAACCCCATGGCAAAACGCAAGCCCACCATCACCATCGAAGACTTCAAGGACGAATGGGCCGACGCCTACGCGAAACTCCTGCGCAATCGCAAATTCCAGCAGGCCATCCACAACGACAGCATGGAAGACAGCCTGGAAACCCTGTGGCTCATCGACAAGCTCATGCAGGCCATTCTGACCGAAACCAAGTACGAGCAGCTTATGGCTGCGGTCGACGACGACATCATCGACGCATGGGAATACCTGTCGGGAAAATTGCCGACAATTACGGAATCACAGTCGAAAGACTAACCTATGCGATAAACCCGAACAAGTGGGACAACCAAATCTTGGCTGATTTCGCGAGCCAATACGGCAGTCCGCGACAGTATTCCATATTGGAGCGGGCGAAACTCATAGGCACGTTCGGCGCGGTCTCACGACTGCTCGACATCATCCAACAGTCAACGCTCGCCCCCTACTCCGGCAAGGGACGGAAACCGAAAAGCGTGTTGCCGGAAAACCGGAAGAACACCAAGAAGGAGGATGATTACGAACTCGACTCGATGAACACCGAAGACATCAACAAGGCGTTGGGTCTTCACCGAAAGGAACAATAGATGGCAAAGGGCAGCATCGCGACCGCATGGATTCAGGTTCTCCCATCGTTGGAAGGCTTGCACTCCGCGCTTGTCAAGGCAAGCAAGGGCGCGGTGCTCACCCCCGCCGTCCAGCCCAAACTGGCATCCGGCACAAGCCGACTCTTCTCTTCGCACGGTTTGGGCATGTCCAGACTGTTTTCCGGCTCGTTCAACAAGAGCCTTAACCTGCAAGGCGGCGTGAAGGGCGCGCTCAACAGCGTGTCCGCCTCCTTCGGTTCCACTGGCCGCCGTTCGGCCGACGCTTTCGGCAACGGCTTCGCAACCCTCGACCTCGGCAAGTATCTGAACGCCGCCGCAGCCATCGCGGCTGTCGCATCGGTTGGTACGGCCGTCAAGGGCGTGACCTCCAACATCATCGAAATGGGCAATCAGTGGGGTCAGACCACCGCCATGCTGAAAAACGCGGTTGGCGACGCCGGGGATTATAAAGGCTCGCTCGAAACGTCGTTGAAATACGCGAACAAGGTCGGTGTCGCCACTGACGACTTCATCCAGTCCGCCGCACGTCTGCGCACGCTCGCACCGGAAGTCGTATCCAATTACGGTGACGCTGCGAAATTCACCAAGCTGCTCGACATGAACATGATTAGCACGGGCGCATCCACGCAGGAAGCGTCCAGTGCCATGCGGCAGATTACCCAAGCATTGGGCAAGGGCATCGTCAACGGCGACGAGTTGAATTCCATCATGGAGAATTCGCCGCAAATCGCACGAATGCTCGCCAAGCATCTCAACGTGTCCGTGGGTGAACTGAAGCAGTTGGGCAAGGAAGGCAAAATCAGCGGCCAAGCCCTCTACGATACTGTGTTGGAGAATGCGGACGCCATCGAACAGCAGTTCGCCTCCATGCCCGTCACGGCAGACCGCGCATGGAACAGCATCAAGAACACGATTGACGCAAGGTCGGCGGAAGCAGCCACCGCATTGTCCGCCAACCTCGGCAAGACGTTGACCGCCATCTCCAATTCGGGCATGGCGGACACGTTCGGCGAAATGCTCGCAGGGTTCGTGCCATTGTCGAACGCTGCCTCGGCGTTGGCTTCCACGTTCTTCAACCAGCTTGCTCCAGCCGTCAACAAGGCGTTCGACGCGCAGCAGGTAGAACGGTTCCTCAGCCCGTTGACGAATCTCATCAGCCTGAACTCGCAGAACGCCAACCTCCTATCCTCCGTGGCCGATATGCTGAACACGGTGGGCGTCGTCGGCACTGCCGCATTCTCCCTTTTGGTTGCCACGAACGACCGGTTCGCATCCCGCATCCCACTCATCGGCAGCGCGCTTGTCGGCGTGAAGACCACGCTCATCAAGCTTGGTTCAGGCTTCACCGGCGTGTTCGGAGCTGCCGTGTCCGCGTCGTCCGCAGTCACCGACAAGCTCGCGTCCATGGCCGACGCGATGGCGAAAACATTGTCCGAATCGACGAAGACTCAGAACGCGCTAGGCAAGTTCAACGTCGCGTTCGAAGACTTGGAAACGTACGCGTTCAGCTTCGGTGAGAAGGGTGCGGAAGGCTTCGACCTTGTCCAGCAGGCCGCGACGAATCTGCGCAACGGCGTGGGCCAGGCGTCCGACAATGTGAAGCTGCTCCAAACCGGTTTGAATGCGATGGGAGCCGACGCGGAAACGCTTCCCGAAGCGTTCATCAAAGCGTTTGAAACCCTCAACACCGAAGTGGATGCCGCCGCCAAGAAGAAGGCCCCGTCCCTCATCCAAGCGTTCCGTGACATTCGCGAAGCCGCCGACACCATCGTCGTGGACTCCGGCGTCTACCGTTCGTTGGATACGGCCGGGCAAAGCGCCGACATCTACCGTGACAAGCTTGTGCAGGTTGGACGCGAGTTCAAGGAGCTGACCGGCTTCAGGATTCCCGACGTGTTCCTTCCCTTGGTCGGGTCCGCCGTGTCCGCGTCCGACAGCATCAAGCAGACGTTCGGCAACCTGAAGACCGGATTGTCCAATTATGCGGCGAACACGGCGCAGCAGTGGGCGCCGGTCAAGGAGATTTTCGTCGAAGTCTTCTCGCACGCCGCCGCATCCGTCAAAACGAAGATGGAAGTCATGCGCGCCGACATAGAGTCCGGCGTGCTCTCCATGGTCGAGAATGTGCGAGGCAAGGCGTCCGAATTCAAGGTGGCGTTCAGTGAAATGTTGGACGAGACCGGAATCCGCGACACCGTGTCGAAGTTTGGGGCTGTGGTCGGCAATGGGCTTTCCACTGTCAAGGGCACGCTCAAGTCGTTCGGTTCCGAAGCGGCGTCCGTATTGTCCGAACCGTTCGACGGTCTTGCCGAAAAGGTTTTCGGCTCGTTCAAGGGGCGGAATCCGTTCGCTCCGTTGACTTCCGCCGCGAAGACTCTTGGCACCGGATTGTCCGCTACGGTCGGTGGCGCCGTGTCGCGTCTTATCGGACGGTTCAGTCCGCTGGCGTCCGCTGGTAAGACCGCGTTCGCCGCCATCGGCTCCGCAGCGTTGAAGGTGTCTTCCGGCGCGTTGAAGGGCTTCGGCACGGCCTTGAGAGGCGTCGGCACGGCAATCAGCGGGATTGGCGGCGTCGCGTCCCGACTGGGCGTGACCGGCGCGATATTCACCGGGCTGACGGCCGGATTCCAGACGCTGTTCAAGCTTGACCCGTCCCAGATGGCAGGCAAGTTCGATGAATGGCAGAAGAGCCTCGACAACGCGCTTACCGGTGTCCAGACGAAGCTGCCTGCAATGGCGGGCGCGTTCGCAGCCGCCCTTCCGCAGATGGTTGCGAGCGTCACGGCCGCGCTGCCGGGTATCGCCAACGCGTTCATGAGCGTTGGTCAGACGCTCGCGCCCGCGTTGATGACGATGCTGCCGCAAATCACGCAAGCGTTCTCCGGCATGTTCGCCCAACTGCCTGGCCTCATCGCCACGTATGGGCAGCCTATGCTGGAAGCGTTCGGCACGCTGTTCGGCACGCTAGCCGGGCGGATTCCGTCGCTCATGACCTCCCTCGGGGAGGCGCTGGTGGCTGGCGTTCAGACCGTGTTCAGCGCCATCGGCTCCAATAGCGCGGCCATCGCCGGGTTCATCAGCGAATTCGGCGCATCCTTGGCTTCCGGCCTTCAAACGTTGGGCACCACCATCGTGGCCGCGCTTCCCTCCATCGGACAAAGCATTGCCTCCGCTTTGCCGACGCTGATTCCCGCGTTGATATCCGCCCTCACGAGCGTGATAACGTCGCTTGCTTCCGCACTTCCGGGCATCGCCGTCGCTATCATCAACCAGTTGCCTGCAATCATCGGCGGATTGGCGACCGGTATCGTCAACGGTTTGCCTACGTTGTTGAACGCCTTCGTCAGCGTGGTGTCCAACATCGCCTCGAACTTCCCGAGCATTTTCATGGCCGTTGTGGGTGCGATTCCCGGGATTATCGGGAACATCGCCCGACCGTTCGCCGGGTTGGCAGGTCAGATACTCGGCTTTGTCAAGAACATTCCCAGCAACATCATCGGACTGTTCGCCGATGCTGGCTCGTGGCTGGTTAATTCCGGCGCCGCGTTGATGAATGGTTTCAAGCAGGGTATCCTCAACGCGGTCGAAGGCGTGAAAGGGGCGGTCAGCGGCGCGTTGCAGAAGGTGCGAGACTTCTTCCCGTTCTCTCCTGCGAAGGTCGGCCCGTTCTCCGGTTCAGGCTACACGAGCGTGTCGGGTGAGCATCTGATGCGCGACTTCGGTGAAGCAATCGGCGCCCAAGGCTCGTTCGTGCGCGGTCAGGTCGATGATGTGCTCGGCTCCTTGGATTTCGACAGGATTGATGCGACCAATCTTGGCATGGTGTCTTCTCCTCGGCTTAAAGACTATACTGGAATGCTGTCGGCGGCACAGCCCACCGGCGGCGTCCACATCGACAATGTGGTCGCAAGCCCGTTGAGCGACGTGGAACTCGTTGCCCGCCGATTCGGATACGCTTTGAACAATGAGATGATTGGAAGTGTCAGACCTTGAGCACGATAACCGTCACTGTTGGTGACATCACGCTTTACGGCGACGCCGGACACGAGTTCACGCTGGTGTCTATGAGCGGTTTCGATGATTTGCCGTCAGCCAAGACCGAGCAGGACGCTTGGGCAAGGGCCGACGGCAACGCCGTTCCCGGCACGACGTATTATGATGGGCGCACCATCACCGTCAACGGATACTATTCGACCGATACGGTCGAAGCCACGGACGTGATGATGCGCCGTCTCCGAGGCATGGCCGGACGTTTGGTGCCTGTCATCGTGCGGAAGGGCGCCGGTGAAGCGTTGTCGTGCGATGCGGAACTCAGGTCGTTGACCGTGGACGAATACAGGTATCGCGGTAAGGCCGCGTTCCAGATTGGATTGCTCGCACCATCCCCATACCTGTATGGGCCGCTGCTTTCGCAGACGGTCGGCGTGCCGACGGACGGTGGAGGCATCACCGACCCGCTGCTCGACCCGCTGACGGAAGGTGAGGTCGGCAATCCGGGACGTGTCGCCATCACCGGAAGCGGTTTCGCGCCGACGCATCTCGTCGTGAAAATCAGAGGCGGAGTGTCCGAAGGCGTGCGCATCCACTGCGTCGAAACCGGTGAAGCGGTCGAATTCCACCGTCAAATCAACCCGGATGAGACGATGGTGTTCGATTTCGACAATGAGCGTGTGCTGTTCCAGAACCAGTCTGATTTGAGCATGTTTCTCACCGAAGAGAACTGGTTCCGTCCTATGGGTGGTGCGACGATACAGTTCACGCCGTTGGGCGTGCAGTCGGGTGAACCGTCGATGACGGTCGAATGGAAGGAGGCTTGGCGGTGAAAATCTATCTCGCAGACCTGTTGACCGGACGCCGCATCATTCCCCTGCCGCACACGTCGGCCGAATGGGAGATGAGGTTGAACGACACGGATTCGCTTACCGTCAAAGTGCCCATCTACGCTTCGTCCGATGATACGCGCATCCAGTACATCGCGAACGATGCGCGACTGTTGGATTTGAGGAACACCGCCGCCATCGGCAAGACCGTCATGGTCGCCGAAGATGACGGGCTGACGGTCGGCGGAGTGCTCATGCGTCGGGACTATGACGCCGATTCGGGCATCCTCACCTTGGTGGCGTCAGGCATGTGGACGTATTTTGACCATAGGACGATTCTTCCGGCGAAGGCGATGGGCAAGAGCCTCGTCAAGTCGGACGGTTCGCCTGACCCTCAATACGACACGTCGTACAGGAACGTCACATGGAACACGGTCGCACGCAATCTTGTCGAACAGGCGATGAGCTGGCCCCACAGCAGTATACCGGTCGTGTTGGAGGCTGCGGAGGTCGGCAAGTCCGAAGCGAACTATCAGGCGGTTGATTTGAGTTACGTCGGCGAAGTGTTGACGAACATCACGAACTATCAGAACGGTTGCGACATCGGATTCTTCCCGACGCGCACGGCTGACGGCTTGGGGTACGAGTGGCATATGAAGACAGGCCATCCGCTGCTTGGCGGAGAAACCCACTATTTCAGCGCTTCCGCCTTGCAGCCGGGCATCGCGTCATTGTCCGCGACGGATGATGGAGACAAGCTTGCCTCATTGCAATGGTTCACGTCCGGCAAGTCGGATGATAAGACGCTTGTCGTATCGGCTTATACGGACATTCTGGAGAAGGCCGGTGCGCCTGTTTGGGAGAGCGTGGATTCCAGTCATTCGACCGTGAAGCTGCGGAACACGTTGCAGGCGTATGCGAACGAGGCCGCAGCCGTCTACTGGCAGCCGGTATCGTCCACTGAGGCGAAAGTGCATCGCGGATACCTGCATTCCGTGAATCAGACGCTCGCCAACTATACGGTCGGCGATTATATCAGGTTCACGACGAAGGGCGACTGGTATTATGTGGACGGCGCGCATACGCGGCGCATTACCGGCATCAAAGCCGATGAGAGTTCGAATTGGATTACGTTCACCCTTGGTGACGTGTTCGACGGTGTGAAAGTGACGGTGGAATAATGGAAATCGTAGTGCATCAGGGTGAGTCGGCTGACGGCACGTCATTAACAGAGGATGACATGGACGCCATCGACGTAAAGAACCCAGCCCAAGCGACCAACAAGCTCGTGTCCACGTTGAACGAGTATGGTCGGCGTCTACGCGAATTGGAGAAGCCGTCCGGCTCGCAGTTGACACAGGCGATTCAGAAGGTGTTGGACATCAGCAAGAACATCGACCAGACGGTGACCGCATCCATCAACAGGAACTCGTATGACCGTGCGACCATCGATGCGAAATGCAATGCGTGGAATTGGGGTGTATTGTCTCCGGGCCGTGGCGGCACGAATACGACAAACGCCTATAACAACGTGTTCTCCGCAGGCTCGTGGCGTGCGGTATGGGTGTTGTCGGACGGCACGATGGGCACGGCGCAGTCCAGTCGCAAGGTGAAGCAGGATTTCATGATGCCGGATGTCACGTTGGAGCAGATGCGTGCCGTGGATTGGACGCTTTACCGTTACATCGACGACGTGAACCTGAACGGCGACAGCGCGAACTTGCATCTGGGCATGATTGCCGAAGATTTGGACGATAACGGCTTGGGTCTGTTCGTCGAGTATAATGATGATTACGAGCCGTGCGGCATCAATTATCCGATGCTGGGCGTGTGGGCGATACATGAAGCCCATATCGCCCATGACCGCATCGACCGGCTTGAGGAACGTTTGAAAGCGTTGGAAGGAAAGATTAATAATGACATTGAGGAATAGTCTGTTCGCGGTGTCCGGCAAGGCTTCGTTCATGGATGCGCGCCGTGACATGAGCGGCCTGTTCGTCTGCGATAAGACCACGATGATGCCGATCGCTGGCATTCTCGACCGTTCGCAAGACAATCTCGTGACGGGCAACAGTGGTTCCATGAGTGTGACGGTGCATCCGTTCAACGCGGTATTGAACCGTTATGGCGCGCTGCTTATCCAGAACGATGGAGATGTGAAAGTGCCGTTGGCTGCTTCTCCGTCCGCGAATTCACGCATCGACGTTGTGTATGTGAAGCAGAACGAGGCGCGTTCGCCGATGTCCGACAGTTCGGATGTTCTGGAGTTCGGCGTGGCGAAGGGCACGGCCGCTGCTACGCCTGTGGCGCCAAAAGTTCCTGCTGGTGCTTTAGCTTTGGCGCAGGTGCTGCTTCCGGCTGGTGTGTCTAACACGGCGGCGGCGGGCGTAGTCATCACGCAGACGTATATCGGCGCCGCAATGAAGGGTGATATGCTTCGGGTGCAGACTTCAGCCCAGCGCGACGCCATGACCATGGTATCGGAAGGCACGCTGCTGCATAACGTGGCCGATGATTGCGATTATGTCAGGACTCCAAGCGGCAAGTGGGCCAAAACACGGGATACCCTTAAACTGAAACCGCCGTTCACCAAAGATATGTGGTGGCTTGCACGTGATTGGGATACGGTCATCGTATCAGGCAGCGTGAAATACAGCGCTTCAGACCAGAATAATCATTTCACTGCGAACGAAGTCGTCCCAGTAGGATGGCGACCATATGGGCTTACTTCCAGCTCCTCCTATGGTGTCGTGGACGCCACAAACGCCAACTGGTGCAATTTCGTCCAACCGGACGGAAAAATCATCATGCTCGGCAACACTAACGGCGTGTACTCCGGCGTGACCGGAGGATGGCAGTGCAGGGAGTGGAGAGCCTAGCCGAATGGGGACTGACATCATCGTCGCCCTAGTGACCGGATTATGCGCCATCGTGGTCGCAGCGGTCACTTGGGTGCAAAACAGACGCGGCGACCTGAGCGAAGCCTACAGGCGGCTTTCGGAAGCCCAATTGAACATGCAGCAGGAAATCGACCGTCAGGACGAGAAGCTTGCCGAGTTCATTCGGGAACGCGACGAACTCCGCTTTCAGGCCGATTTGAGAACCTCGTATATCCGTGCGATGGGGCATTGGCTGAACGAACTCTGCAAGGTTCTCGACCCGGCGTTTCTGGAACAGTATCCGAAGCCGAAGCTTCCCGACGCGCTGCGTAGTACAATAGAACCGTTGGCAGACGCCAACAGTAAGGAGTAGTGAATATTGTTTACCAAAGATTTTTGGGTTGACACGTTTGAGCGTGCAATCCGCACCGCATGTCAGGCGGCATTGTCGGCTGGCGTGGTCGGTGGCGTCGGACTGTTCGAAGTGGATTGGCTGAATGTTTGCGGCATCGCACTTGTTGCGGCCATCGCAAGCGTGCTGACGAGCGTCGCTTCGAGCGGCAAGACCGATTCAATCAGTCCGGCTTCCTTCGCAATGGTAGACAGGGCGAAGGTGCGTGGCAAGCATGTCAAGAATATGGAGGTTTCAGAATGAGGATTGTTGACATCAGCAATTGGAAGTCCGACGTTGACGTTTCCAAGATTGACGCCGATGGCGTGGTGGTCCAGTGCACTTGGGGCGCAGGCGAATGTTCGAACGACTATGGTCTGGTGAATTCCGTGTGGATTGGCGCGGATGCGAAGATTCAGGCGGCAGCGGCCCGTGGTCTTGCGGTCGGATACATGCATTATATCCGTGGTGTGGGCGCTTCGGCGGAAGCGTGTTTCTTCGCCGAACACACCAAGGGGTATGTTGGCAAGTTCGTGCCAGCCGTTGACTGGGAGGCGGATGATAATGCCGCTTGGGGTAATCGAGCCTATCTTGATGAATTCCTCTACCAGTATATCCGTCTGACCGGCGTGAAGCCGCTCGTGTATGCTTCGCGTTCCGAAATCCCGTTCATCAATGATATTTGCGCCAAGCATGATTGCGGTATTTGGGAGGCGTGCTATGCGTCCATGGATGCTGTCGGCTGGCAGGATGCCGGTTCGATTTGGTCGTATGTGGCGTATCCGATGCGACAGTACACTTCGAACGGTCATATCGGCGGCTATGCCGGTGGTCTTGATTTGAACTATTTCGCTGGTGACAGGACCGCTTGGGACAAGTATGCCGGTGTTGGGGCGAACACTCCTGTGAACCCGGTTCCGGCTCCGGACGTGGTCCCCACCACGTATGAGGTGGTTGTCGATGCGTTGAACGTGCGTACCGAACCGTCGTTGAAGGGGGAGGTTGTGGCCTGTTATGGTCGCGGCGGCAAGGTCGTGCTGGATGGTTGGGGCGTTTATGCTGACGGCTTCCTGTGGGGTCGTTATGTGGGCGCTTCTTCGGGCCAGCTGAGGTATATCGCAATCGGCACCGAGTCTGGCAGCGAATGGTATTTGACAATGTGCCGTTAGTCTGATATGATAAAGACTGTTGGGAGTTGTTCCAACGGTCCTCCTTTGTTTTCTCCCCAGCCCCCGCACGGTGACTCATGCGGGGGCTTTCTCTTTAATCATCGAACAGTGCGCATATCATGTCGACTACGATGGCCATAACCACGTATGCGATGAAGACGCGCGTGTTCCACGCGTTGTCTACCCACATGATGATTGCGACGAGCCCAAGCAGGATGATGGTGCAGCCAATGAGTTTCAGGGTTTCCATATCAGAATTCCTTTCCTTGACACCCTAAGTTGAACTTAGACCGTCCGTCCCTTCCTTAGTCGTTTGGGGTCTTCGGGCGGTAGCGGTCGACGAAGTATGTCTGGCCTTTGCCGGTTTGCTGTGCGGTTGATGGTCACGTGGCCGTCCGAGTGGGTGATGGCGGTTTCCTTGATTTGGTTTCTACTGGGGGTACGCGCTGGACGCGTACCATGATGATGAGAGGCGCACGACCTCCGTTCTGAATAACTTCAGAAATTCTGAAGTTGCTTTTTTCGTCATCATCAAGAGTTTCACGGAGATGATGCGGGCTTCCTGACCCTAAGCGATCATTAGGGTCGGGAAGCCGGTTCATGTCACACCTCTACCGCTGGCTGCGGAGCGTTCTGATGCTGATAGTGGCCTACCATGCCGTACGGTCTCATCGAGGCGGCGTTCAGATATTCGAACGAGACTTGGCCGATTCGCATGCCGGGTTTCAGCATGATGGGGAAACTGTTTTCGTTTTTCAGTTCGACGGTGATGGTTCCGATGAATCCGGCGTCGATGAAGCCTGCGGTCACGTGCGTGCAGAGTCCGAGTCGGCCAAGGCTGCTTTTCCCGTCGAATCGTGCCATCATGTTGGCGGGGAGGCTGATTTTCTCCACGGTGGCGCCTAGGATGAATTGTCCGGGTTGGAGCATGTAGTGTTCGTCGATTTTGACGGGCTTGGTGTGGACGCCGTGCAGTGTGTGGTCGCCGCCGTCGGCGTAACCGTCTTCCGCATCCATGGTGAAGACAAGGATGGTGTCTTGCAAGGTCACGTCATACGAGTTGGGGTTCAACTGTTTTTCCGTGTACGGTAGGATGAGGTCTCGATATTCCACGAACCGTTCGATGGTGATGTCGTTAAGCATTTTTCTTTCCTTCCTGCATGAACGCCAATGCCATCACGAGATAGGCGATGGCGTCCAGATACGAGTCTTCCTTGGTGCGGTCGTGTTTGATGCGTTCGATTTTCAGTTCGGCCATCATGATTGCGACTTCCACTTCCGCGTTGTCGCAGTCGAACCATCGTTTGGAAATGTTCTGGAACATGGCGCGTGGATTGCCGTATTCTTCGGCTTTCTCCCCGGTGAGCATGTTGTTCACGTGGATGAGGTTGTCGGCGATGCGCGCGTAGATGATTGTGTTTTCCGGAGCCGGCGGGTCGAGGGGGGTGTCGCTGGGTGTTTCCGGCTCGTGATGGTCGGCGGGAATCGCCTTGTTGACGCTTTCCATCACGTCATCCCAATTGTTGTTCGGTTTTGATGATGTCATCGAGGGTTTTCCTTCCTTCTATCACGTCCATGACCTTGCGGTTCCATGGCGTGTCCGGTACGAGTATGCGCTGCCGTCCTTGATAGGGGCTGCCGCGTCGTATCAGTCTTCTGTTGGCCTGCTCCCAGTCGGCGTATGTCCATGGGAGGTCGAGCCATATTTGGTCTTTTATGAGATGCTGGAGGCCGTCCACGCCGGTGCCCATGGATTGTGGGTTGGCGACTATGAGCCGGTATTCTTCCCGTTCTTGGTCGGTCATGGTGAGGAATGTTTTCGCATCCGTGCATGGCTTCCAAGTGCGGTAGATTTCGTCTCTTACCGCTTTGAACCGTGTCCATGCGAGCAGTGGTGTTGGGTCTTCGCGTCTCTTGGCTTCATCGTATACTGTTTTGATTTTGGATGCGCCGAACCAGTAGGATTCGCCACGGTCTTCGGTCTTATAGGCGAAACCGTCGTCGAGTTGAGCGAGTTTGACGGCTGCGGCGCTCGCGTTTGCCGCGTACACGTCTTCGTCGAGCTGGTGGGTGTTTGTCCACTGTTCGAGCGCCATATCCTCCTGTTCGGGTTTCGGTGAGGGGAGCCATTCGGTTTGCGGCAGCGGGTTGCCGCCGCGTCGGATGTCCAGTACGAGTTTTTGCAGTTGTCGGCACGCTTCCTCGACCATGGGTTTGGAATACGTGTATTTGACCACTGTGCGCCCTTGCACGCTCATCGTGTATGGTTTACCGTATCGCATCCTGAAAGACCCTAGAGTGCGCCAAGAATCGCCTAATAGGGTTATCCTGTCTTTGGCGTGCGGGTACATGACCACGGTTTGTCCGTACAGGTCTTCCAAATCCTTGGGGGCGGGCGTGCCGGTCAGCATCAGCACGTCCTTGGCAAGGTCGCTGATGCCTTTCACGACTTTGGAACGTCCGCTCCTAGGATTCTTCACCATGTGGCTTTCATCCACGATGAGGCTGAAACCGTCCGGCACTTCGGCAAGCTTGGCGGCCATGTTGTATGACACCACGAGGAAGCGGTGGTTTTCCGGCCAACCATGCTTGCGATAGTCGTCGATGGTCAACGCCTTGCCGTGCGACCATTGGCTGATTTGCGGTAGCCACGCGGTCTTCACGACGCTTGCCGGACAAATGACGAGGATGTGTTCCGCATCTTCCAACAGGTCCATGCTGCGCTTGGTTTTGCCTGTTCCGGCCTCGTCGAAGATGAAGGCCCTCACTGTGGCTCCTTTCCGTGTTCGGCCTCCCATGCGGCTATGCGTTCGCGTCCTTCGGGCGTCTGCTTCCATCTGCGCCATGTCGTGTAGCTGACGCCATGTTCTTTCGTGAACTTCGCCTGCCATTTGCGGCATGCGGCTGCGCGTGCTTCACGATGCTGCTGCCAGTACGACCCCCAATATTCGAGCATTCTTTCGTGGTTTTCGTTCATCCACTTCTTTTTGAGCTTCCGCTTATGCTCCACTTTCTCGGGTGTCATGTTGGCGTAGCGGGTTTCGGTCTTCTTTTTCCTGGCGGGGGGCATTGGCTTGGGTTGGCGCATCTCTTCGATTTTAGCCCAGGCGCCGTCGTCAAGCCAGTCGAAGATGTTGTTATCCATGGTTCTTCTCCTTCACCACGCTGAGTCGCGTGGTCGATGATGTTTTCTGGAATGGGGTCAGGTCGGCCGGATGCTGTTGGAAGTACGCCTTGTAGTCGGTGGTGGTGCGCGTGGTTTCCGCCAGTCGTGCGATGTGTCCGTCGCATGCCACTCGTTTGCCGGGGTGTTCGTTCAGCCATGTGGCGAGCTTGTCCTTCAGCGCCTCGTACCGGTCTTTCGCTTCCAACAGTTCGGCCAACAGTTGTCGTCCGTCATTGTCCGCGTCCGTCGGATGTGCCGCATTCTCGTATTCCGCCGCATGTTTTTCCAGCGTGTCCGTGTCCATCACGTTGGGAACGGTTACGATGTTGAACGTTTTCTTGATTCGCTTGGTGATGGAGTCGGCGCTCAGCGTCTCCCATGACGGGGGGCGTTGCGCGTAGATGATTTCCGCATGACCGGTGTTCATCATGCAGGCTTCTATCTGCGCTTGTGCCGAGTATTGGCTGCGCTGTTCCGTGTTGAGGAACGAGTAGGATGGTTTGCTTCCGGTTTTCACTTCGACGGTGTGCAGGACTCCTCCATGGTCGCGGTATGCGGCGTCCAAGGAGACGTGCAGGCGTCCGTCGGTGTAGAAGCTGTTGTCATACCATGCGAGTTGTTCGTTCTCCAGATTGTCGACAGGCGTGTTCTTGGCGACGATGGTGAGCTCTAGGTGTTCCGCGTACAGTTTGACGAGCATTGGCTCCCAGATGCTGCCGAACCTTAATGCCGATTGTACGGCCGGAATGGCAGGGGGGGGTGATGGTAGTTGTCCGGTGGCGATGAAATGCGCGAGACTTGACGCGCCTATCGTTTCCTCGCGGGCTTTGAGCCATGTTTCACGGTTTTTGAAGACCTTGTATGTCAGGTTTCTTTCGTCCATTTCATTTTTCCTTCCGAATCGACGATGAGGATGTCGTGGTGCATGTTCGTCAGGTCAGCCCAGTTCCGGTAGAGCGTCAGGGTGTTCACGGCTTTCTTGCCGTATAGGAGCATGACGTTCGCGTTGTGCTGGGCGAGCATTTTGAGTTCGCGGCATTGGTCTGGGCTTGGCTTGCCTACCGTGCGTTTCAGTTCGATGAACCATACGTTGCCGAGTGTGTCGACGGCGGTCACGTCGGGGAATCCGTTGCGTGAGCGTCCTTCGGTTTTCTGCACGTACCATCCTTGCTGTTCCAAGATTTTGATGAGACGGTTTTGGATGGTTGATTCCAATGGTTCCGGCTTGTGGTTATGCAGTTTCGGCATCGGCGTTCTCCCTGATACGTGCGGCGCTGACCCATACCACGTATGTGCCGTCCGGTTTCCGGCGCGAGACCGCCGCGTAGTCGACGGTCGGTTCGGTCCATGAGGTGATGTGTTTGCGGATATGGTAGGCGATGGCGTTCGCGGTGGTGCGTTTCTTGTATGAACGGTATTCCGCCCATCGGCCTGGATTGCGTTTAAGCATCGCATTGAATTCGGTTTCTACCCGGCTGTTGGCGGGGGGGGTGTCTAGTAGTTCCTTCATTTGTTTTCCTTCGGTTTGAAATATGCGGGCATGATTGACTTCGGTATGATTTTGCCTTCACGTTCCAACCGTTTCGCGCGGGGGAACAGCCAGCCGCGCGACACGTTGAGCGCGCGCGCGGCTTGGTCGATGTTCAGGCAGGTGGTGAGCTCGTCAATCAGTTCGTCGTCACTGTAATTGATTGGCGCGTTCATGGGTTGTTAGAATTCCGGGTCTGGTTCTTCGATGTTTTCGTCGTCCACGGTCAGCTGCTGGTATACGCCGAACTTGTGTGGGGCGGGGGTATTGTTTTTTTCGACTCGCAGCAGTTGCACGCCGGTCAGGAAGTAGGTGAGTTTGCCTTCCTTCGTGTTGCCGATTTTGAACGCCACGTTGGCGAGAGTGCCGTCGCCCGGCTCTTCGGCCAGTTCCACATCGTTGGCGTTTTGGTCTACGATGCTTGGCTTCCATTTGGAAGTCAGGTTGACGAGCCATTTGCCATGCTGCGGCCGGGTGCCGTCCTTGAGGGTGATTGAATCACCGTCCTTGTAGCGGAGGTTGTCGCCGTTGGCGCGCACGCCCAGCTGTTTCGCCGCTGCGACGAGTTCCTTATGCACGTCGCCGTTCTTCGGGAATGAGAGTTGCAGTTGGTAGTTCGGTTCGATGCCTCGCTGTTTCGCCGTGTCGGACTGATACTTGTCTTTGATGTGGGTGAATCGGATTTCGCCTGTCGCTTCGATTTCGAGCATGTTGTTTGCCATTGTTGTTCCTTTTTTAGTTGAATTCTTCTGTGAGGGATGGGTGGGGGAGTGGGTCGGCTGTCTTGCCGTCGTCGTCCATCACGGTTGTGAGTCCGAGCAGGTGGGTTAGGGCGTAGCGTCGATAATAGGTTTCGAAGCTGCCGACTTGTTGGGCTGCGGTCGCCGGATACGTGTAGCTGCTGCTCACCGCTTCACCGTGCTTCACCATGTCCAGGAGGGTTTCGCACTCGTGCGTCGTCTCGTAGACGGCCACGGTGAGCGTGTTGTAGACGGTGGGCATGTCCGTTTGCGCGCCGACTATTTCGCTCGCGCTTACCGCCGTCCAGCCTAGGCCGTGTTCGGTCATGCTGTTCTTGACGAGCTGCCATACGTCGTCCAGTGTGGCGTACTTGTATCCGTATCCTTCGGTTGTGCGTTTGACGGCTTCGACCGACTGTTGCACTTCTGCGATTCTGCTTAGCACGTCGTGTCGTTTATCGTTCGTCATTGTCGTTTCTCCTTCTTTCGAGTTCGTTTTCGATGAGCGTCTCGTTTATGGCGGACCGGTACATGGTTTCGACGAGGTCGTCGAAGTCGCTTTGGGTGTGGGGCGTGTGTTCGTTGATCGCGTGTTCGGCTATGATGTCGAGGTTTTCGGCTGTCGGGTTCGACTTGTATTCGTTGATGCGGTCTTGCCATGCGTCGTGTCGTTCTTGCATCCATGATGCGAGTGCGTGCTGGTAATCCTGGGGCGTGCAGGGGTATGCCATGGCGTACACGATTATGGTTGCCGCCACGTCGATTCCGGCGTTGAGCGTCCTTTCGGGCATGTAGGAGAGGAATGCCTTCACCCTGTCGCGGAAATATTCCGAGTGTTCCATTGTTTTACCTCATTTCTTTGGTTTCGTTATTTATTATGTCAGGGGCATGTCCTGCGACACGCCGGAGGACTCACCGGGCGGTCGCGTCGTCGGCCGTCCGCCGTGGTCCGCGGTCGTGTTCGACCCGTTCCGCGCATTGTTCGCCGCCCCTGGTCGCGGTTCCGTCCGGCCATTGCCGTCGCCGCTCCTTCCGTG
>ENA-ORTM01001193-ORTM01001193.1-human-gut-metagenome-genome-assembly--contig:-NODE-1193-length-28344-cov-42.908056_pt1 | contig 28344 bp, 29 predicted proteins | sample MGYA00241909_ERZ509182 | MGnify/ENA primary metagenome ERZ509182 (study PRJEB26280, sample SAMEA2338855) | human gut metagenome | biome: human gut; feature: human-associated habitat; material: faeces...
ATATTGAGTGGCCTACGAACCCTGTCAGGGAGTAATCATTGGGATTATGCCGCAGCACGTCTTAAGCAAGAACGTGCTGCGGTTGGATGCTATTTTTTCCCTGAAGCGGAAAACATTACTACAGTACCTTGAACCTTGGTTTTAACATTCTCGAAATGCTCTGAGAGTATATGTGTTAAGCCTTCTTCGGAATCTTTTGTGTTTGAAAAGATGCCTTTCTGATTGTAAATGCGCATCAGTTTTTGACCGAAGCTATTGTGCACAACTCCATCGCCAAGAATTGTGGCTCCGTATAGAGTTCCATCGTCAGTTAAGGCCTGCGCCGCATTGCGTATTACACAGCTTTTTGTAGATATATTTCCAGGCAGGCAGTGAAGAAGGTAAAACATGGAAATGGAATCAAATTGACCATGTAACGCCGCGGGATAAGGTTCAAAAACATCATGGCTAATTTTATGTTTAATTTTTGATTCCCCAGCCCTTGTAGATGCCGCGTTCAGGCTAGCTTCGTTCAAATCCATTAAAGATATCAGACTACTCTCAGGTACGTGAGTAAGGTAAAACCCAGTTCCAACACCAATATCCAGATGGTTGTTACCTAAATGTTCCAGAAAGTGTGGAAGAAGGTGTTCCTTTGTAGGACATCCCCATGCAAGCCGATTTGATACTCCCAAAACCCACCAGTCATAAAGCTTTAGGGTAAGTGGTGTGTAAATTTTAGCCCCATCATCTGTGTTTTTTTTCATTAATTTCACCATGTTATAGTTTTATTTGTGAATTAAATCAATTATGGCGATGAATTACAAGGGGTTAAATGCTGCCGCAGCATAGCGATATTGAAATAGCCTGGTATGCTTCGATACAACAGGAGCCGAATGGCTGGAAGACCGTCACCACACAGTTCTACATCCAGGAATTCAGTGAGTATATTGCGCCACTGCAGGATGCTGTAGATCTGGAAATCGCAACGGAGGAAGAAAGATCGTTGCTGGAGGCATGGAATAAATATCGGGTATTGTTGAATCGAGTTGATACATCAGTAGCTCTGGGTATGAAGCTGTTTGTAACTCATGTTACAGTAACAGTTATTACTATCTCGAAGGTGCAAAATGTATATTGATTTGATATTTTATAAATTTACTTCGAATCTGGCACGTCAACTTTTGATTAAAGTAATATCAGTTTTCGGCGAAAAAAGGACCGTGTACATGAGACGATTTCATACAATAATAACAAAAATATGAATATGCTCCCAATGCAATATATGTTTTGCATTGGGAGCAAATAGCGGAATATTTTGAAATTATTGTATTTCTGCTTCAGAATTTCCTGGGCAGTATATATTTTCTATTTTTTGTGGAGTGATCAGGTGATGTACAACTGCTTTATCTACACATAAATTAACTCCGGTGAGAGCTAATGTATGCCCATCACCATTTATTGTTAGTAACGGGCTGGAAAATTTCTCTGCCATCTTACGGGCATTAATCCAGGGCGTTGTTGGGTCGTATTTGTGTGCTACAAACAGTAAACCAGAGGGCAGAACAGTATTTTTCAGGCGAGTTTTGTTCAGGTCGCTATGTATTGGCCATAATTCACAAAAATCAGGCAAATCGGAACGTCCATTGTCAAAGTTAATAGCCGGGAAGGCATTCGCAAGAGCGTCTTTTCGGGATTTTCGCTCTTCTGGTGTTAATTGCTCATCCCCCTGATCTACACAGAGGATTACCCCCGAAGCATCGCTTGACTCTTCTGAGGCTATCGGAGCACTGAGCGCAGTTTCAATTTCATTACTGACAATCCCCTGAGAGAACTGGCGTATGGCAGTTGCAAGGGTTGGCCATGATGAACGCCATAGCAGAAGGTCTGTTGTTAATGATATGAGTTCATCTGAAGATATATTTTCTCTCTTACTGTCTAATAAAGGTTTGTGATGTAATTTTGATAATAGCTCATGGAACTGAGTTATTGCCTTATCTCTGTCTGAAGAAAGCGGGCAACTTTTTGTACGCGCACACCAGGATGCAAAGCGATCAAACGTTTCCTGATAACTCTGTGCCTGTTTGAGTTGCCATGTGAAGTTGTCCTCCAGGTCATCAGAAACTCCGCTCAAAGGATCTATGCTTCCTGCATGAGTGATCGGCCCGTTCGCCGATAGCCGCTGGCGTGGTACGTCAGTTTAAGCCGGATCCCGTCGGTGTGACTGACACCCGTGATCCGGTACTGGCTGTCGCGCTCAAACGTGATGCGGTTGCTGGCGGTGTCGCTCATCCCGCCCAGCATGTACATCCGGTCATTGGGGCTGTGTGCCAGGCGGTCATCGCTGGTATCGTCAGTCACCGGGTGGCGCAGACGCATTCCCGGAAAGGCGTCATAAAAGAAGCGGCTGCTCAGTGCATCCCTGTCGAACAGCTCCAGATAATCATCGCGGCGGCGCAGAATGTACTGGGCGTGATACGGGTTAGCTGGCATACATCAGCGCAGGCACCAGAACCAGCGCATAAGGGCCGGTGGCACAGGCGGCCATAATCAGGCAACCTTCTGCGATGGTCACTATCGCCCCCAGCACGGCCCCTGCCAGCGCCCCCAAAAAACTCTTGTGCTGAATTTCATCGCCCAGCCTGGCGGCGGGGGGGCCGGACTTTTTTGATGCCAACATCTGTGCAATGGCTTTGTCGTTGGCTGCCCGTTTCATCTGGCTGGCGACCATCGCCTGCTGTGACAGCATTCGCATTGCCAGCGTACCGCCTGCGGTCGCTCCCTGTGGCCCGCCTGGTCCTTCACTCATGTGTTATCCCTCGTTTATGTCAGCGCGGCTGGTCCTTTTGGATGTCATTCTCCGGTGGCAACGGGGTGAAGCTCTTTATCACCTCCAGCAGCATCGTCTTTTGACTGTTCTTCAGGGATAAGGAGGTGCTGAAAGTGAAGGTCAGCAGCGTATCTCCACGCCGCTGGAATACGGCTATCTGGCTAATCCGCCCCTGATTCCCCTCATCTTCCGGACCGTTCCAGGAATAATCCAGCAGCCAGGCCGGGGCCTCTGCCAGAGTGATTTCCCGGCAGGCATGTTCGGTGTACCCATCAAGTTTGCCCTGGTACAGCGCCAGCGTTTCCTGGTACAGCTCTGGTGTCAGGGTTCCCTGTGGAACGGCTTCGCGGGTAATGACCAGGTTGATGCCACTGTTATCTGTGGACACCAGGACCTGCATTGACTGATCCTGCCATTGAGACGGCAGTTGAATGTGGCCTTCATTAAAAGTGAACTGCATAAAATACTCCCTGATAATCTGAGTGAATTAGTTGATGAAAACAGAACCGCCCACGATGGTGATGCCATCCTTCGACAGCCTGATTACCGTCGATTCCCCGACCTGTAGCTGAATGCCATCCGGCGTCAGCGCAATTTTGCTTTCCTCCACGGCCAGCAAAATTTCCTTAATCGCCGTATAAGCCTGTATACCGTCGCCTTCGCCACCATTGTTTACAGCGTCAACATGCACCGAACCGGCAATCGTGCCTCTGTCCTGAAAGACATCCTCAGATAAAGACCCTTTCAGTACTCCGGTGATCTTGTGGCCTTTTTCCACCGTAAGAAGGCGGTTACCTTCCTGGATCGTGACCGTCTGGTCATTTTTTACGGTTTCGCGATGATCGTGTTTTACGGTGGTGGTACGGTCGTTGAGCACTTCGGTATCCATGTTCTTCTGCGCGTGGATGTAGACCTGTTCTCTCCCTGTCGCATCATCAAACTTCAGCTCATTAAATCCGCTGCCCATGTACGTTTTGGAGCGGATGGTCATCTGCGTCTTTGTTCCCGGCAGGCTGCCGGGGGTGCGGTTTTCCTGGTGGTAGGTGCGCCCCATAATGATCGGCTGGTCCGGATCGCCGTTGAGGAAGTCTACAATCACCTCCTGACCCACACGCGGTATCGCCAGGTGGCCAAAACCGGTGCCTGCCCACGCCTGTGCCACACGGATCCAGCACGAACTGTCTTGGTCTGCCGGGTTATAACGGTCCCAGTTGAACTTCACCCGCACGCGACCATGTTCGTCGCAGAAGATTTCCTCGCCTGCCGGTCCTGTCACGACAGCGCTCTGCGGGCCGTCGACCAGCGGTTTCAGCAACGGCTGTGGTCGCCATGTTCTGTCTGCCGGGATCACCGCAAAATGGTTCTCCAGCGCCGTCCCCGCTCCCTGCCGTCCTGGCACCGCCTGTGGCTGTTCGCCGTGCAGTTCACTTGCCACCACCTGCCATTCCCGGTTCAGGTTCGCCTGCGGATGCCCCGTCAGCACAATTCGCCGTCCCGGCCATATCTCCGGCGAGCGGCTCATTCCCCGCGCGGTTTCTGCGTTGTTTCGCCAGCCGTCCATCTGCCAGCGGGCAAAGTTCTGCCCGTGGGCGCTCTTGAAACGTCCGGGGTAGTCATACACTTCATACTGCGTGCGCTGGTAGTCCTGGTGCTGGCCTTCCTGTTCAAAACGTCCGGCCCAGCCGGGGCGTTTAAAGGTGTAGTCTTTGGTCACCACGGAAGAAGGGCGGATTTGTGCGCTGTAGCGGAACTGGCTGATGCAGAGGGTGCTCACCTCGGTACGGGTGTTCGGATTCCAGGGGATTTCAAAAGATTCGGGCAGATGGCGGACTGTGTCGCACAGCACCAGGCTCTGGTCGGTACTTTTGTAAGCATGCTCCTCATAAAAGAAGATGCCTTCCTCCGCCGCCATCCGGCACAGGAAATCGTAATCAGTCTCACCGTACTGGACACAAAACTCACGGGAAGGATGCGGCTCGCTGAACAGCGGACTCCATTCGGTCACCCCGTTTTCCTGCAACATCGTGCCGAGGATGCTTTTGATGTCCTCGTTCTGGAAGATACGGAAGTTCTGGCGCAGACCGGCACGCCACAGCGGCGGGTGCACCTTCATGCTGTACAGCATCTGGTTTTTGTCGTTCTCCCCGAGTTCAAACCAGGTCACCACGCCTTTCACCCGGCGCTGTACGTCATCGCCCTGCCATATCGTCAGGTAGGCCATTTTGTCCAGCACCTGCGCAAATTCAAGGGAGAGAAACTGCTGGCTGACCAGGGAGAGATCGAGGGAAAAGAGCGAAGAGAGTGACTGGTTCAGATGAAAGGAAACCACCGCAAAAGCATCCGGCGGCAGGCCGTCCACTTCCAGTGTGAAACGTAATCCGGTTGACATAGCAACCTCCGTGAAAATGAATAATAATCCGCACATATTGCATGTACAACATGTCGGGCGGATGAGATAAGCGAGTCGACATCTGGCGTTACCGGGGAATATCAGAAAAATGTCATGGTTATGTGATGATTTAGTCTGGGATTTTACTTCAGAGAAACGGGTGTCTGTTTAGTCAACAAAATAATCACAAACGCAACGGATGGGTTCTCGACGTTATTCACGACAGGCTCGTACATTACAGCGAGTAATAAAAAACCTGATATGCAAAGTCAAACCAATATTCATAATGTCTTTTTATTCACAACAATAAATAATTCAATAACAATCATTGAAATGAATGATGGTTTGTATAAGGAATATACGCTACCGCCCCACCCTGATAACATGATCTGCACATTGCCATCTTAACGTCGTTAAACACTAGCTTAATAGTGGATATTTCAAATTAGGAATTTATTAAATTCACCTGATGAATATAATAAGCAAATAGCATAGAAAATAATGACAACTCCCCCGAGGGGACCATTTCCAAAGCACTGCACCACCACCTGGTGCCGGATGATCTTGCTTCAGTGGTAAGAGTACCTGATGCATTGTTCCCAAAATGGTGTTTTCCCCTGCCCCTCCAATAATGTGTAGCTCTCACTTGATAATCTATTGATTAGGTTATATTAAGAATCAACATTTAAAATACATCCATTTTCTTGAATAAATCAACATGTTTATTAATCAATTGCTGTTTTAGCTCTGACTCATCAAGCTCTCCATATTTGTCCTACAGATAATTGCGAATAAATACAGAGAACGCCATTTATCCTTTTAGCATACCTGCCGGATATTTTTATTTGTATTAATATTAATTGCATCTCCAACTCCGAGCATATCCATCATTAAAAACTTTTTGAGATTATAGAATACCTGTGATAACAAGTGAAACATCTGCACAATGTGAATAGTTAGTTTCTTTTCAGAGGAAATGAAATAGACAAGCTGAATGAAGGGGAGAGTGATATAAATCAAAAAACATAACATGAATTTAATTAATTACACCCATCATTGTGGATAAAGTTACTGAATAATAAATAACATAATCTTCTGGTATCCCACTCAAATAATTTCATTCCTTTTTAATACTTCTTGTAATTTCGGTAACTGACATACAGCATCAGCGATCGCGCTGATATTCTACGCATTATCCTGAAACCATTCATGCCCCGGCCCCCATGTGCGCATGGTGCAGAGATAACAGTCCACCAGCGTTAGTTGCTCACCAAAGGCATAAGGTTCAGCGGTCAATTGTGAATTCAGCCAGATATAAAGTGATTTGCGATATTCAATTACATTCTTCTTTAACTGTTCAGGTGCGTCAGATGCCCAACGCTCAGGGTAATCGGCGAAAGTGAATGTTGGATAGACATTAGCAACCAGCCAGACCAATAGCCGTTGAAACTGCTGACGTTCGGCGCGCCCAACCGGTGGCGCAAGGTCCGGGCGACGATCGAGAACCATCAATGCAATCGCCGCTGTCTCCGTCATAATCTCGTCATTTTCCAGCGCCAGTGTCGGAACCTGACACAACGGGTTCAGGGTTTTCAATAACTCGCGTGAAGCTCCCTCGTGGTCAAAACCACTGACATCAACGAACTGATAAGGAATATCAGCCAGTGTTAGCATCAGCTCACTGATTGTAGAGCCCCATCCGGGTACGCCATACACCTTAATCATATGCCCTCACAATCTTTTAAAGATTAAGTGTAGGACAGTACACAGGTTAACCAGCAAAAAGATTTGTCATTTTTTCGTCAGTTGTATTATTCCCCTTCAGGATTGTAAGGGGATGTTTTGCATCGTTTATCGATAACGGGTAGGATGCTGCGCCGATAGTTTTATACCCATAAAGAATAATGGTGATAACTATCATCGCCAGGATGAATAAACATTGTTCATGGCAACTTATATGACTTTTTCATTAAAGCAATCAGGGAGAGCAATGAGTAAACACGACACCGACACTTCAGATCAACACGCCGCGAAACGCCGCTGGCTTAATGCCCACGAAGAGGGGTATCACAAAGCGATGGGCAATCGCCAGGTACAGATGATCGCCATTGGCGGCGCGATTGGCACCGGCTTGTTTTTAGGTGCAGGAGCCCGACTGCAAATGGCGGGTCCAGCATTGGCACTGGTTTATTTAATTTGTGGCTTGTTTTCGTTTTTTATTCTGCGTGCATTGGGTGAGCTGGTGCTACACCGCCCTTCCAGTGGCAGTTTTGTCTCTTATGCCCGTGAGTTTTTGGGTGAGAAAGCCGCTTATGTTGCTGGCTGGATGTACTTCATCAACTGGGCGATGACGGGGATTGTTGATATTACCGCCGTCGCTCTGTATATGCATTACTGGGGTGCGTTTGGCGGCGTGCCGCAGTGGGTCTTTGCGCTCGCTGCACTTACCATCGTTGGCACCATGAATATGATCGGTGTGAAATGGTTTGCGGAGATGGAGTTCTGGTTTGCGCTTATTAAAGTGCTCGCCATTGTGACCTTTTTGGTCGTGGGTACAGTGTTCCTCGGTAGTGGTCAGCCGCTGGATGGCAACACCACTGGCTTTCATTTAATTACCGATAATGGCGGCTTCTTCCCCCACGGTTTGCTGCCTGCTCTGGTGTTGATTCAGGGCGTAGTGTTTGCTTTTGCCTCCATTGAAATGGTGGGTACAGCTGCCGGAGAATGTAAAGATCCGCAGACCATGGTGCCTAAAGCGATTAACAGCGTGATTTGGCGTATTGGCCTGTTTTACGTCGGCTCCGTGGTGTTGCTGGTTATGCTATTGCCGTGGAGCGCGTATCAGGCGGGGCAAAGTCCGTTCGTGACGTTTTTCTCTAAACTGGGTGTGCCATATATCGGCAGCATTATGAACATTGTGGTGCTGACCGCTGCCCTCTCCAGCCTGAACTCAGGTCTGTACTGCACCGGACGTATTCTGCGCTCAATGGCGATGGGCGGTTCCGCACCGAGTTTTATGGCGAAAATGAGTCGTCAGCATGTGCCGTATGCCGGGATTCTGGCGACACTAGTTGTGTATGTCGTCGGCGTATTCCTCAACTATCTGGTGCCGTCGCGCGTATTTGAGATTGTGTTGAACTTCGCGTCGCTGGGAATCATCGCTTCATGGGCGTTTATCATCGTGTGCCAGATGCGCCTGCGTAAAGCAATTAAACAAGGCAAAGCAGCGGATGTCAGTTTTAAACTGCCTGGCGCGCCCTTCACTTCCTGGCTGACATTACTGTTTTTACTGAGTGTCCTGGTGCTGATGGCGTTCGATTACCCGAACGGGACTTATACTATCGCGGCGCTGCCGATTATCGGTATTCTGCTGGTTATAGGCTGGTTTGGTGTGCGCAAACGCGTTGCTGAAATTCACAGCACTGCGCCAGTCGTCGAGGAAGATGAAGAAAAACAGGAAATTGTGTTTAAGCCTGAAACGGCGAGCTAATTGCAAAATTGCCCGGCTACGTGCCGGGCAAATTTAGATTACTGACGAAGGTGTGCCGCATGCGGCGTGATAAAAGTCAGGCAAGTCTCTCCGTTTTCACCCTCGCCACATCTATTACAGCGCAATACGAATCACATCGTCCGGCTGGGTAGCTTCCTGCTGTTTAGTGGATTTTTGTTTCACACTGACATACAGCGTTTTGCCATCGGCAGACAGCGCCAGGCTGTTTGGATGAGTCGGCGTATCGAACGTTTTCACCACTTTATAGCTTTTCGCGTCAATCACACTGACTTTACCTGCCTGACGATGCGTTACGTAGGCTTCATTACGCGCTGGGTTAAACAGCACAGCCAGTGATTCTGGTGCCGCAACCTTCGCCAGAATATTGCCATTACGGGTATCGACCACTAACACTTCTGCGGCTTTAGAATCGGTGATAAATGCACGCTGCCTGGCGGTATCAAGGCTAATGTTGATAAAGAAGTGCTCTTTGCCGTCATCCAGCAGCTTTTTACGGCTGAGGATTTTATTGTCGGCGGTGTCGATGGTAATCAATTCGCCGTCAGCGTTAGTGGTGTAAAGACGTTTGCCTTTGCTATCCAGCGCCAGACCGGTACTCATTTTACCGGTGTTCTGGATGGCGGTTTTCAGTTTGATATTCTCGCCATCAACGACCCAAATCACGCTCTCTTTACCAATACCACTGATGTAAACGGTGTTCGTGGCATCATCAGCTACCAGCTCACGCGGTTGCAGCGGGCGCACCTCTTCCGTGCGCTTACGATCATCCAGCACCAGACGGCCTTTCACCTCGCCCGTTTTGGCATCTATCGCCGTGACCGCGCTGTTTACGGTGTTACCAAACCACAACGTCTGAGTCGTGTTATTGATGGTGGCACCAAACGGCTTGAGATCGTTATGGATCGCCTGCGTCACTTCCAGAGTGACCGGATCAAGACGATAAACCACGCCACCTTTATCCAGTTTGCGGCTTTGCGAAGTGGCGAGCCACAGTGCGTTTTCTTGCTGGCTATAAGCCATTTCGTATGCACCTTTACCTACCGCTTTACGCAGCATTTCTTCTGCGGCCTGCGTACTGAATGATGAAGCAACAAGCAATGAACCTAACAGTAATGAACCACGCAGGCGCGATGAAAACAGATGACGTAAATGCATGACGACTCCCTTTGATGAACCGATATTTTTGCTGCTTCACAATGCTTCGCTAAGCGTAATCATCGTTACGCTCTTGTTATAAATGGGAATGGTAATCATTATTTTCTCAAATGTGGAGCATTTCTTGCCGTTACGACTACAATTTTCTCAATTACTTAACGTATCGTGCCGTTTCGTTTTCCATAAATTTACAATTTCATTACCATAACGGCGTTTTCCCATTCTTAACCTGGCTTTTTTCATGAAGATTTTTTCCGTCCGACAGACCGTTTTGCCCGCACTGCTTGTCCTTTCCCCCGTTGTTTTTGCCGCTGATGAACAGACTATGATTGTCAGTGCCGCACCGCAGGTGGTTTCAGAACTGGATACCCCAGCAGCAGTAAGCGTGGTGGATGGCGAGGAGATGCGCCTGGCAACACCGCGCATTAACTTGTCCGAATCACTGACCGGCGTGCCTGGTTTGCAGGTACAAAACCGGCAGAACTATGCGCAAGATTTACAGCTGTCGATTCGCGGATTTGGCTCCCGCTCCACTTACGGTATTCGCGGTATTCGCCTGTATGTGGACGGTATTCCCGCCACCATGCCCGACGGGCAAGGGCAAACATCCAACATCGATTTAAGCAGTGTGCAAAATGTGGAAGTGCTGCGTGGCCCCTTCTCTGCCCTGTATGGCAACGCGTCTGGTGGGGTAATGAATGTCACCACCCAGACCGGACAACAGCCACCAACCATTGAAGCCAGTAGTTACTACGGCAGTTTTGGCAGCTGGCGCTATGGGCTGAAAGCAACGGGCGCAACGGGAGACGGCACACAGCCTAGCGATGTCGATTACACCGTCTCAACCACGCGTTTTACGACCCACGGCTATCGTGACCATAGTGGCGCACAGAAAAATTTAGCTAATGCCAAACTGGGCGTACGCATTGATGAAGCCAGCAAATTAAGTCTGATTTTCAATAGTGTGGATATCAAAGCAGATGACCCAGGTGGGCTAACCAAAGCAGAATGGAAGGCTAATCCACAACAAGCGCCTCGTGCAGAACAGTACGACACGCGAAAAACCATCAAGCAAACTCAGGCTGGGTTGCGCTATGAGCGTAGCCTGAGCGCGCAAGATGATATGAGTGTGATGATGTATGCCGGAGAGCGAGAAACGACCCAGTACCAGTCAATCCCGATGGCCCCCCAACTTAACCCGTCACATGCGGGCGGCGTGATTACCCTGCAACGCCATTACCAAGGGATAGACAGCCGCTGGACACACCGTGGTGAACTGGGCGTTCCGGTCACGTTCACTACCGGCCTGAACTACGAAAACATGAGTGAAAACCGCAAGGGCTACAATAACTTCCGCCTGAATAGCGGCATGCCGGAGTACGGGCAAAAAGGTGAGTTGCGTCGCGACGAACGCAATCTGATGTGGAACATCGATCCCTATTTACAGACGCAGTGGCAGCTGAGCGAAAAACTGTCGCTGGATGCTGGCGTGCGCTACAGCTCCGTGTGGTTTGATTCCAACGACCATTACGTTACTCCGGGTAACGGCGATGACAGCGGTGATGCCAGTTATCATAAATGGCTACCTGCCGGTTCGTTAAAATATGCAATGACCGATGCCTGGAATATCTATCTGGCAGCCGGGCGAGGTTTTGAAACGCCGACGATTAATGAGCTGTCTTATCGTGCTGATGGGCAAAGCGGTATGAACTTTGGTTTAAAACCATCCACCAACGATACAATTGAGATCGGCAGTAAAACGCGTATTGGTGATGGGCTGCTTAGTCTCGCATTGTTTCAGACCGACACTGATGATGAAATTGTTGTCGATAGCAGTAGCGGTGGGCGTACGACTTACAAAAATGCCGGAAAGACCCGTCGTCAAGGCGCTGAACTGGCATGGGATCAACGTTTCGCAGGAGATTTTCGCGTAAACGCGTCCTGGACCTGGCTTGATGCGACCTATCGCAGCAATGTTTGCAATGAACAGGATTGTAACGGTAATCGGATGCCAGGGATCGCCCGTAATATGGGCTTTGCGTCGATAGGTTATGTACCGGAAGATGGTTGGTATGCAGGCACGGAAGCGCGTTATATGGGCGATATTATGGCAGATGATGAAAATACGGCAAAAGCGCCGTCTTATACTCTCGTCGGCTTATTCACCGGGTATAAATACAATTACCACAATTTAACTGTGGATTTATTTGGTCGTGTCGATAATTTATTCGATAAAGAATACGTTGGTTCTGTCATTGTCAATGAGTCAAACGGGCGATATTACGAACCTTCGCCCGGACGAAATTATGGTGTCGGCATGAATATTGCGTGGAGATTTGAGTAATTACCTTGATGCCCGGTATTTGCCGGGCATTTACTTTAACGATTGTATTGCTGGTATAAAATAGCAATATTTTGTTGCATAATTTCAGCAAGACAATGTCTGCATCCCTCTTTGTCTTTTGCTTTTAACGCAGCGAGTAACAGATGATAGTTTTCTATATGCTCCCGTAATTCCGCTGGATTAATCGCTTCATAGAGATAATGTAAACCAGGCCCCATCCTGACCCACAGTTGCTCAATCATCTCACACAGGATGGGCATTTTGAGCGATGATAAATCGCTAAGCGAAATAGCCTGTTTACATTAATGATTTGTTCCATGTCGCCCTTTTCTTGCGCCTGCTGTAATTTCTCGAGCAATTCCTGGAGTTCCGCCAGGTCTTGCGGGGTGAGGTTTTCAACAGCCAGAGCAACTGCCATTAATTCCAGTTCGTAGCGGATCCGATTGATTTCGTCTAATTGACGTTTCCTCACTTCCGGAACTGTAAATGCTTGTGCAGGTGCGACAGAAAGCGCATTCACCGAAACCAGACGTAATAATGCTTCACGCACAGGTGTAATACTCATACCTAATTGCTCCGCCAGATTTTTAGTAATCAGGCGTGCGCCAGGTTTTAATGCGCCAATACTAAGCTGATGTTTCAGGTCGTTCTCAACCTGCAGAGTCAAACTGACATGTTTCATTTTTCCCATTCCAGGCATTTTAATTCCTTCGCGTGTTTTCTGTCCAACCCTGCCTGCACGGCAGAAGGAGTTCACCTGGTGTATTAAAGTGAATAATCATAAACCACCCACCTTTGTTGTTATTAGCAGCAGAACAATGACGTGGTTAGTTAATTAAAGCTGAAAATAAGCTTTTTGCCTGGATTTTTATGGCGGCTTACGCCGCCGTTGAAACTTTAATCATCACCCGCGACGCGGATCACCACTTTGCCGAAGTTTTTACCCTTCAGCAGGCCGATAAACGTCTGTGGCGCATTCTCTAAACCATCAGTAATATCTTCGTGGTAGTGGATTTTATCCTCTTTCACCCATTGCCCCATCTCCTTCTGAAACTCATGGATGCGGTGACCATAATCCTGAGCGATAATAAACCCTTGCAAGCGAATACGTTTTTTCAGCACCGTTGCCATCAACAGGGGTAAACGATCCGGACCGGGTGGTAGCTCTGTAGCGTTATAGCTGCTCACTAAGCCACAAACGGGAATGCGCGCAGATGTATTAAGTAATGGTAGCACTGCATCAAATACCTTACCGCCCACGTTTTCATAATAGATATCAATACCTTTTGGGCACGCTTTCACCAGTTGTTCGGCAAAATCATTCGCGTGGTGATCAAGACAAACATCGAAGCCCAGCACCTCGATAGCATGGCGGCATTTTTCCGCGCCACCGGCAACCCCCACCACCCTGCAACCTTTAAGTTTGCCGATTTGCCCCACCGTTGCTCCCACAGGACCTGTCGCCGCAGCTACCACCAACGTTTCGCCCTCTTTAGGCTGACCGATATCCAGCAGCCCCATATAAGCGGTAAAGCCTGGCATCCCCAGCACACCCAGCGACCACGATGGATTTTGCGGATGATCGCCAAGTTTCACCAGATCATCACCACTGGATATGTCATAGCCCTGCCATCCACTGTAGCCCAGCACCCAGTCGCCAGGCTGATAATCAGGATGATTCGACTCCACAACACGGCTCACCGTGCCGCCGACCATCACGCCGCCAATATCAACCGGCGGTGAATAAGATGGCTCATCGCTCATACGTCCACGCATATACGGGTCCAGGGACAAATAAACTGTGCGCAGTAACACCTGTCCTTCACCCGGTGTGGCGACATCATCTTCTTCAAGACGGAAATTATCCGGAACCGGTGCGCCATGTGGACGCGAGGCCAGAACCCAACGTCGATTACGCTGCTTTTGTTGCCCCATAATGCTCTCCTGTGCTTTTGGCATGAATCCATCAATAGTAGCAGGCTCACGGGATTGGTTTTGTTTGCAGCCGTCACATCCCCTCTGCAACACGCAATAATTTCATCGAGGAATCCGTTGCTTCGGGCTGTTTTCGATAGTATTGATAACATCATCATCATTATTTTATCGAGGCCAGACATGTCCATCCGTTTTGCCCGCAAAGCCGATTGTGCTGCCATTGCGGAAATTTATAACCACGCCGTGTTGTATACGGCGGCTATCTGGAATGACCAAACGGTTGATGCAGATAACCGCATTGCCTGGTTTGAAGCGCGGACCATAGCAGGTTATCCGGTGCTGGTGAGTGAAGAAGATGGCGTAGTGACGGGATATGCCTCGTTTGGCGACTGGCGTAGTTTCGATGGTTTTCGCCATACCGTGGAACATTCGGTTTATGTCCATCCCGATCATCAGGGCAAAGGTCTGGGGCGTAAATTGTTAAGCCGATTGATTGATGAAGCGCGGGATTGCGGGAAGCATGTCATGGTCGCCGGGATCGAATCGCAAAATCAGGCCTCGCTGCATCTGCACCAGTCGCTGGGATTTGTCGTCACCGCACAAATGCCGCAGGTGGGCACTAAATTTGGGCGCTGGCTGGATCTGACATTTATGCAGTTGCAACTCGACGAACGCACTGAACCGGACGCGATTGGATGAATCAGTCGCTCACCCTTGCTTTTTTGATTGCCGCCGGAATTGGTCTGGTAGTCCAGAACACGCTGATGGTGCGCATCACCCAGACCTCCTCTACCATTCTCATCGCCATGTTGCTGAACTCACTGGTGGGGATTGTGCTCTTTGTTTCTATTTTATGGTTTAAACAAGGCATGGCGGGGTTTGGCGAACTGGTGTCCAGCGTGCGCTGGTGGACACTTATACCCGGCTTGCTGGGATCGTTTTTTGTCTTCGCCAGTATCAGCGGATATCAGAATGTGGGAGCGGCGACAACTATTGCAGTACTGGTCGCCAGCCAGCTAATTGGCGGTCTGATGCTGGATATCTTCCGCAGTCATGGCGTACCACTACGGGCGTTGTTCGGCCCAATTTGTGGCGCAATTTTACTTGTGGTTGGCGCCTGGTTGGTAGCCAGACGCTCATTTTAATCAGAGGATGGTGCCGCCTTTGGTTAACTGTTCGTGGCGCGCTTCCATATCTTCTTTATGCTTGCGACCGTGATGAGCAATAGCGGTGCGCAAACGCTGCTGCTGGGTGTAGCGATCTTCCCGACTTAACTCCGCGTCATCGCTCAGGGCGATTAATAATTCGTTCATATGGGCAATGACGCTCTCTTCAATCGCGGCATCCACGCGCGCGATGACTTCATCCAGATGCGACATACTTTCTCCTTAACCACTTGTGAAATTTATCGATTCATCCAAATGATATAAGTCTGCGTGGTGCCGTCAAGCCAGTGAGTAAGATTTAAAACAGTGAAAACAACAGCGCCACCGGGAAACTCATCGGCCATGTTGCCCCCACCAGAAAGGCGCTTAAGAAACGGATGCGTTTCTTATCGTGAGAAAGAAACCAGGTGATAAGAAATGCGATTGTTGCCATAACCGCATAAAAAACAAGCATATGTTGATAGAGAGACATGTACGGGCGTCCAGCCAGATGAATAAAACGCGCGCAAATATGCGTCATTTTTTGACGTGCATCAAGTTTTTTCACCAGTTTGAGAAAAAATCATCAAACAGCAACTTGCCCTTATCCATCTTCAGAATGAGTATTATTGCGGATTTTCTTAACCCGTACTATACACATAGGGGCAATGATAAAAGGTGGCAAAAATGAATGTTTCCAGTAGAACTGTAGTACTGATAAATGTCTTTGCTGCTGTTGGTTTGTTTACTCTTATCTCTATGAGATTTGGCTGGTTTATTTGATGTAGTGATTTTGCACGCAGCACGTACTGTCAGAGAAATCAGTGCTCTGACAGTACGCAAGATCATCTCATACTCTTACGATCTGCAATATTATCCTTAATGTTTAACCATGACGTGGCGGACGACGGTGTAATCCTCCAGCCCATAAAGTGACATATCCTTGCCGTAACCAGAAAGTTTCTGTCCACCGTGCGGCATTTCACTTACCAGCATGAAATGGGTATTGACCCAGGTACAACCATATTGCAGCCGTGCGCTGACGCGATGCGCCCTGCCCACATCTTTCGTCCATACCGAAGATGCAAGTCCGTACTGGCTGTCATTCGCCCAGTTCACCACCTGTTCTTCGTTGTCGAAGGGCGTAACACTCACTACTGGACCAAATACCTCTTTTTGCACGATGGCATCGTCCTGTAATGCGCCAGCCAGCAGCGTCGGCGCATAGTAATAGCCATTACCCTTGCGCTTTTCACCGCCAGTGATCACTTTGATGTGCCCTGTCGCTTTCGCCTCTTCTACTGCCTTGCTGACGCGTTCGAGATGCGCCAGCGAGCTTAAAGGTCCAAGCTCCGTAGACTCGTCATCCGGCGCACCAGATTTTAACGTTGCCACCGCAGCACCCAGTTTTTCCACCAGCGTATCGTAAATGCCTTTTTGCGCGTAGATCCGACAAGCCGCAGTACAATCCTGTCCAGCATTGTAATAGCCAAATGTACGTACACCTTCGACCACTGCTTCAATATCCGCATCATCAAAAACAATCACTGGCGCTTTGCCACCAAGTTCCATATGAGTACGCTTAATGGACGACGCGGTATGGCTGATGATGTGCTCGCCGGTGGCGATAGAGCCCGTCAGCGACACCATCCGCACTTTGGGATGACCGGTCAGCGGATCACCCACCGTTTTGCCTCTGCCAAACAGTACGTTAATCACGCCTGCCGGGAAGATATCTTTCGCCAGCTCTGCCAACTTCAACGCGGTCAGCGGGGTAATTTCTGATGGTTTAAGCACTACGCAGTTCCCTGCCGCCAGCGCCGGAGCCAGTTTCCACGCTGCCATCATCAGCGGATAATTCCACGGTGCGATAGAAGCCACGACCCCCAACGGATCGCGACGGATCATCGAAGTATGACCTTCAAGATATTCACCTGCCGCCAGACCATTCAGACAGCGCGCCGCACCCGCGAAAAAGCGAAAAACATCGACAATCGCCGGGATTTCATCATTGAACGCACTATGCAGCGGTTTGCCACAATTACGGGACTCCAGTTCGGCAAAAACCTGACCATTTTCTTCGATAACATCAGCCAGTTTCAGCAGACATTCCGCACGCACTTTCGGCGTGGTTTGCCCCCATTCGGCAAATGCTGCATCTGCCGCGCGCACAGCAGCATCGACCTGCTCTGCGGATGCCTCGGCAATCTCCAGTAAAACGTCCCCCGTTGCCGGATTATAGACAGGCTGTTTTTCCCCTTCGCCGCTAACCAGTTCTCCGTTAATCAGTAACTTATGTTGCATAGCATATTCCTGTATCAGTGGTTATTGACCATTGTCGCCTTCGCGGGTTAGCCACCAGGCCCCCAGGATCGGCAAGGTTGTTACCAACATAACCAGCAGTGCCACCACGTTAGTTACCGGTACATCACGCGGTCGCCCAAGCTGATTGAGCAACCACAACGGTAACGTTCGTTCATGACCTGCCGTAAAAGTCGTAACGATGATTTCATCGAACGACAAGGCAAACGCCAGCATTCCTCCTGCCAGTAGCGCCGAACTGAGATTCGGCAACACTACGTAGCGGAAGGTTTGCCAGCCATTGGCCCCAAGATCCATTGACGCCTCAACCAGACTCCACGAGGTGCGGCGAAAACGGGCGATGACATTGTTAAACACCACCACTACGCAAAAAGTCGCATGACCGACCACGATGGTGAAAAATCCCGGCTCCAGATTGATGGTTTTAAAAGCGGTTAATAGCGCCAGACCAGTGACAATGCCCGGCAGCGCAATGGGCAGCAGCAGTAACAGCGAAATGGCGTTTTTGCCGAAAAAGTCTCGTCGCCACAGCGCGGCAGCTGCCAGCGTCCCTAACACCAGCGCAATTAATGTCGCCAGCGCCGCCACTTTAAGTGACAGTGTCACGGCATCAAGAATATCACTACGCCGTGCTGCCACGCTAAACCAGCGCAGCGTCAGGCCCTGCGGTGGAAAACTAAACGCCGCATCTTCAGTGTTAAACGCATAGGCGGCGATTATCAGGATGGGAAAATGTAGGAAAACAACGCCGCCCCAGGCCGCCAGTTTGAGGAAAAACGGTGCGCGTTCAGAGTGCATCGAACGCTCCCAGACGTTTCACGAACGCCAGGTACAGTGCGATGAGAACAATCGGCACCAGGGTGAATGCCGCCGCCATCGGCATATTGCCAATCGCCCCCTGCTGGGAATAAACCATATTGCCGATAAAATATCCTGGAGGACCAACCAGCTGCGGGACGATAAAATCGCCCAGTGTGAGTGAGAAGGTAAAGATAGAGCCAGCGGCAATACCCGGGATTGCCAGCGGCAGCACCACATAGCGAAAGGTTTGTCGTGGACGTGCGCCGAGATCAGCCGACGCCTGCAACAATGACGGCGGCAAACGCTCAAGCGCCGCCTGAACGGGCAGGATCATGAACGGCAACCAGATATAGAGAAACACCAGAAAGCGCCCCAGCCCGGAAGTTGACAGCGTATTTCCGCCCACCGCAGGTAATGTAAGGAACGCAGTCAGCAGTGGTTCCAGCCCAAGATGTTGTAAAAACCACTGAGCCACGCCATCTTTTGCCAGCAATAACGTCCAGGCATAGGCTTTAACAATGTAGCTCGCCCACATCGGCAACATTACCGCAATATAAAAAAAAGCTTTCATTTTCCCGCTGGTATAGCGCGCCATATACCACGCCATTGGAAAAGCCAGAATGGCGCTGGCGATAGTGACTGCCACAGCCATAGTCAGCGTGCGGAGAATGATGTCGTAATTCGCCGGATTAAACAGCGCACGGATATTCGCCAGCGTCAGTTCCGGCGTTACCGACATGGTGAAATCGTCAAAAGTATAAAATCCCTGCCATAACAGTGTCAGCAGCGAGCCGAAATAGACAATGCCAAACCACATTAGCGGGCCAAGCAGCAGTAAAAACAGCCCCAGCCCCGGATTACGCCAGAAGAAACCGGACACCTTACCCAGACCTGGACGTGAAGGTGATTGCAATACATTCATCGCCATTCACCTCTCCTCAACCAGCGGCACCATCACATCACGCGACCAGGAAACCATCACCTGTTGTCCGGGCGTGAGCGTGGCAGGCAGTTCTTCGCCTGTCATATTGGCCTGACTCACAAGCAGTTTTTCACCGCCGTTCAATTTCAGTTCAAAACGAGTTGCCGCGCCCTGATATTGCACCGCCTGGATCGTGCCATTGGCCTGCAGTTCACCAGGGGTGTTGAGGCGGATATGTTCCGGTCGCAGGGCGAAGCTTCCCGTCATGCCACAAAGTTTCTCTGCCATCAGTCCATCAAAAACGTTGGATGTCCCGACGAATCCGGCAACAAACGGCGTGCGCGGGCGCATATAGAGATCGCGCGGGGAATCGACCTGCTCAATGCGTCCATTATTGAAAACCGCCACACGATCGGACATCGATAACGCTTCGCCCTGATCGTGGGTAACGAAGATAAAAGTGATACCGAGAGACTGTTGCAGTTTTTTCAGTTCCAGCTGCATCTGCTCACGCAATTTGAGATCCAGTGCGCCGAGCGGTTCATCCAACAGCAATACGCGCGGTTCATTCACCAATGCTCTGGCGATAGCAACCCGCTGGCGCTGACCACCAGAAAGTTGTGACGGTTTACGTTGCTGTACAAACCCCAACGCCACTTTCTCCAGCGCCTCTTGCGCCATTGCGTGCCGCTGCTTTTTATTCACGCCTTTGACCATCAGCCCATAGGCGACATTGTCAAGAATCGACATATGCGGAAATAGCGCGTAGTCCTGAAAGACAGTATTCACGTCCCGCTCCCACGGTGGCAGATTGCTGGCGGGTTTACCAAAGATAGAGATAGCCCCGCCGGAAAGCTGTTCGAAGCCAGCAATCAGGCGCAGGCAGGTGGTTTTGCCGGAGCCGGACGGCCCCAGCATAGAGAAGAACTCACCATCTTTTATCGCAATACTGACGCCATCTACTGCGCGCACGTCACCGTACAACCGCGAGACGTTGTCAAACTCCACTGCGTACGTCATAAAGCACCCCAGCGAAGTTAGCGACCGCCCATAATGGCAATGTAATCCTGCGTCCAGCGACTGTAGGGAACAAACTTGCCCCCTTCTGCTATAGGCGTTTTCCAGAAGGCGATTTTGTCGAAATAGTTAAAACCGTTGGTTTCACAACCTTTTTCGCCTAATAACGGACTGGCTTTACACCCTTCCGGCACTACCGGTAACGAGCCAAACCAGGCCGCCACATCGCCCTGCACTTTTGGCGTTAATGACCAGTTCATCCATTTGTAGGCGCAAACCGGATGTTTCGCTTCGCTATGCAGCATGGTGGTATCAGCCCAACCGGTAACACCCTCCTTCGGGAAAACGGTAGCAACAGGCTGGCCTTCGGCTTTCAGGGCGTTGGCCTGATAGGGCCAGGCACTGGAAGCAACCACACCCTCGTTTTTGAAATCGCTCATTTGCACGGTAGTGTCATGCCAGTAGCGATGGATCAAACTGTGTTGAGCGCGCAGCACTTTCAGCACCGCCTGGTACTGTTCTTCGGTGAGTTGATACGGATCGCTGATGCCCAACTGCGGCTGAGTGGCTTTAACGAACAACGCAGCGTCCGCAATGTAGATAGGGCCATCATAAGCCTGAACGCGGCCTTTATTGCTCTTGCCGTCCGGCAGATTTTGCTCAACAAAAACCACTTGCCAGCTATCCGGCGGCGTCGGGAAGGTTTTAGTGTTGTACATCAGCAGGTTCGGCCCCCATTGGTAAGGTGTGCCGTAAACTTTGCCGCCAACATTAAACCAGTCGCCTTTAACCACGCGCGGATCGAGCGTTTTCCAGTTGGGAATCAAGGCGGTATTAATCGGCTGCACGCGTTTGCCCATAATCAAACGCAGCGAGGCATCGCCGGATGCCGTAACCAGATCGTAACCCCCTTTGGTCATCAGACTGACCATTTCATCGGAAGTCGCGGCGGTTTTCACATTCACCGCGCAGCCTGTCTCTTTTTCAAATTGCGTTACCCAGTCGTATTGTTTATCAGTTTGTCCGCGTTCGATGTATCCCGGCCAGGCGATAATATCCAGTCGCCCTTCCGGTTTATCTAAATTGGTAGGTGGTTCGGCGGCGTGAGCGGTCATTATTGTCATGGTGAGCGCACACAGGCTGCTGCGGGCAAATGTCTTGCTCATAAGGTCTTACTCCTGTCGTAATTAATTGTTCAGCCGCCGTGCCGTAAAAATATCTCCTTGTTTAACCATAGACGGCGGCTTGCAGGCACACCTTCGCCCCTGAGAAAATTTAATCAGGTTGTGAGCTACCGCGCATTATGCCGTCTGTAAGGTTATCTTCTGGAGTATAGACAAGGGGTTAGGAAATATGACTGCTATTCGAAATTCATATTACCCAATCTAAGAGGAATTAAATTAAACGCTATTACAGCCGTTCTTGAATAAGTTTGCCTAATTGTTTTACCGCCTGTTCTTCACGTTCTCCCCACTGCCACGCGGTATTAAAACGAAAAAAACGTGACCAGTTTTCACCGGTAGAAAACATTTTACCCGGCGCAATACTGATATGATGCGTCAGTGCCGCCAGGCTTAATTCGCCGGCATCTAACGGCTCGGGGAGCTCCAGCCAGAGAAAATAACCGCTGTCACTATGATGAATTTTAACTTCCGCAGGCAGATAACGCAGCAGTGCCTGCCAGGCACGTTGTTTACGTTCCGCAAGCTGGCGACGCAGGCGACGAAGATGGGCGTCGTATCGGCGCGTGGAAAGGTAATCCACCAGCGCAAGCTGCATCGGTGAGCTGGTGGAAAGCGTACTCATCAACTGCAAGCGTTGAATTTTACGTGCATGTTTTCCGGCGGCGACCCAACCAATACGAAAACCAGGCACCAGACATTTCGAAAACGAAGAGCAATGCAAAACGCCATCGTGGCGATCCCACGCTTTCGCAGGCAGCGGTTTTTCCCGTCCAAAATAAAGTTCGCTGTAAACGTCATCTTCAATCAGCGTTACGTTGTACTGATTGAGTAACGCCACCAGTTGTGCTTTTTTTTGCGGCGTTAAGGTAAATCCGAGTGGATTCTGGCTATTAGTCATCAGCCAGCACGCTTTCACCGGATACTCCTGCAACGCCAGTTCCAACGCCTGAAGATCGATCCCTTCTTTAACATCCGTCGCCACCGATAACGCTTTCAGCCGTAGCCGTTCCAGCGCCTGCAACGCGCCATAGAAACAAGGATTCTCTACTATCACCCAATCGCCCGGTTCAGTTACCGCTTGCAAACTGAGGTTTAATGCCTCTAACGCCCCGGCAGTAATGACAATTTCATCAGGAGAAATGGTGATGCCCTGTAAGGCATAGCGACGAGCAATAGCCTGACGCAGTTCTGCGTTTCCTGGCGGTAAGTTTTCAATCACGCTCATCGCCGTGGCGGTTTTGCTTACCTGCGCCAGCGAGCGGTTTAGTTGTTGGAGGGGGAAAAGTCGCGGGTCGGGAAAGGCCGAGGCAAACGGAACGACCGACGGATCGCGACTGGCCTGCAACATATCAAAAATATAAGTGTTGATATCGACTGCTTCATCTCGAGTGACTGGAATGACTGGCGCTTTCGGCATTTTTATTGCCTGTGGCGCAACGTAATAACCCGACTGCGGTCGTGCGATAATATATCCCTGACTTTCGAGCAACTGATAGGCATGGCTGACAGTCATAAAGCTCATGCCTGAAAGCGCCACCTGGTCACGCAACGAAGGCAAACGATCGCCGGGTTGCCAGATACCCGACGCAATCTGCTCGCGTAATTGTTCTGCAAGCTGCTGGTATTTTTTCATTATCGAATCGTAATTATGTGCAGATGATTCGGCAGTCTATATCAGTTGTTAAAAATGACAACTTTTCGTTAACTGTAATTAAACCATCACCAGCGATAACTCTTTGCCAAGCGCCTTTGCCGCAAGCTGGACGGCGTCGATTTTTGTCGCATGGTGCAAGTTAAATAGGCGAGTAATCTCCTGTTTAGGTTTGCCAATTCGCCTGGCTAACTCTTGCTGAGTGATTTCTGACTGTAAAAAAGCATTTAACAGCAATACTTTAGAGGCGACGCTCAAAGGTACTTCAATAAAGTGATCATGACTATTTAATGGCGAAGGTAACGGGATAAGCTCGTTATCTTCAAAATAAAAATCAAATGCGGTCAGTAAAGCATCTTTTGCCGCTTCCATCGCTTCAGCGACAGTTTCGCCCTGCGTCAACGCTTCAGGGATATCCACAAAAGAAACCATATAACCACCTTCCGGCGCGGGTGTAAGAGTGACGGGATAACGCATAATTTCGACTGTCCCTCGCATGTCATTAACCTTTTTAATTGGCGATTAACTCAAACCGAGTTGTTTCAGGATTGCTTTACGCAATGGTTCTTTAATCTCATCGCAGGGGTGACGCGGCATGACACTGCGCCTCCCATGAAACCTGAGTTTCAAATGGTTGCTGCCATTCGCTACATCGACGCCCTGAGATTCGAGCCAACGTCTGAACTCGCTTTGTTTCACATCGCCTCCCTGCCGCTGAGTATATCAACAAAGTAAACATTAGTGTTTACCTCCGTGTGTAATTTGCTCGAAAATAGCACTAAATCGCCGCAACGGCAGAATGCAATGCAAAATCAGGAAGGAAGATTCCAGAATTTCTTTGCGCTAATTTGCAAAACTGAATAATAACCTCAAGAAACGATCGGCATCATAGCGGCAAAAGGTAAGAAAAAGGTGGCAGGATGTTTACGAAGGCGTTATCGGTTGTCTTATTAACGTGTGCGCTGTTCTCAGGACAACTCATGGCAGGGCACAAAGGACATGAATTTTTGTGGGTAAAGAATGTGGATCATCAGCTGCGTCATGAAGCGGACAGCGATGAATTGCGTGCTGTGGCGGAAGAGTCGGCGGAAGGTTTGCGCGAGCATTTTTACTGGCAAAAATCGCGCAAACCAGAAGCGGGACAACGTTGAGTCATTTGTTGCCGGATGCGGCGTGACGCCTTACCCGGCAGGCAATATCATGCAGATTCAATGAGTTGTGAGTAACCAGAACACTGGCGTTTTACCCTTTTCGCTTAGGCAATGTTTTCAGCAGCTCATCCGGACTTACGGATGCCACTACGCTTCCCGGTAACGGCATTTTCAGTATGTGATTTTTGATTTTGCCAATGACGTGCATCTCGCATGGGCGGCAATCAAACTTTAGCGTTAATACTTCATCGCCGTTAACCAGTTGCATTGGCGTCGCCTTCCAGCTTTTGATATTGCCTTTCGCCTGTTTCGGGCACAGATTAAAGGCAAAGCGCAGACAATGCTTGGTGATCATCACCGGGACTTCGCCCTTCTCTTCATGTGCTTCATACGCCGCGTCAATCAGCTGCACACCATAGCGATGATAAAATTCACGCGCTTTCTGGTTGTATACGTTCGCGAGGAAACTCAGATGCGTTTGCGGATAAACCGGCGCAGGATCAGCAACCGGTTTACGGCTGCCGCGCTGGTAACTGGCAAGACGCGCAGCATCCAGCATGTCAGCAGCTTCACGGCGGAACTGGTTTAACAGACTGTTTGGTACAAACAGCGCCCCCGGCAAATTAATTTGCACATCGCGGGCGTAATAGAGGGTTTGCCCCAGTTTTGCCAGACCATCCTTCAGATTGTTCATTGCTTTTTCGGCGTTATTGGCTTCGTCGAACTGCCCGTCCAGCGTATGCGTGATGCTGACACCCTCTTCACTGGTGAGGGTCAGAATCAGTTGTTCCTGCCAGCCGCCCAGTTCAATGTCTACCGCCACCCGACGTTCGCTGGAGGTTTTTGTCAGTGCCTGCTGCCAGTTATGATCAAGATTACGGTTTAGTGGGTGATGTGGACGAATTTTGTGCAAATCTGCTGGCATTTCATTGGGCCAGACGCGGTACTGATTTTCTCCGGTTTTCTCGACCGTATTGGCACGAAAACCGACGACTTCACGTTTAATCAACACGTTCAGGCCATCGCCATTTGCCAGTGGCTCGGTAACGGCAACATCGAGATGATCTTTCGCCACTTTCAATACTTCGCCTACCGGCAGGCCGATAAATTTCGGCGAATCGAACGCGCCAATATCGCCTTTACGGGCATTCACAAAATAATCTGTGCTACCACGGTGGAAAGTCTTTTCCGTCGATGGAACAAAGAAATGTTCAGTACGACCTGATGAAGCGCGCGCCAGATCGCCACGTTCTTCAATAATGGCATCAAGCATCTGGCGATAATGGGCGGTGATATTCTTCACGTAGCTCATATCTTTGTAACGCCCTTCAATCTTGAAGGAGCGTACACCAGCATCAATCAGCGCGCCGAGGTTGGCAGTCTGATCGTTATCTTTCATCGACAGCAGATGTTTTTCATAGGAAACCACCCGCCCCTGATCGTCTTTCAATGTGTATGGCAAACGGCACGCCTGCGAGCAATCGCCACGGTTGGCGCTACGCCCTGTTTGCGCATGAGAAATGTAGCACTGACCCGAATAGGCCACGCACAGTGCCCCATGAATAAAGAATTCAATGGTCGCGTCCGTAGCCTGGTGAATCGCGCGGATCTGATCAAGATTCAGCTCTCGCGCCAGCACAATCTGCGTGAAGCCAACATCAGAGAGGAACTTCGCTTTTTCAACTGTACGAATGTCGCACTGCGTACTGGCGTGCAGTTCAATCGGCGGAATATCAAGTTCCAGAATCCCCATATCCTGAACAATCAGCGCATCGACACCGGTCTGGTAGAGGTCAGTAATCAGCCGTTGCGCGGGTTCCAGCTCATCATCATGCAAAATGGTGTTAAGCGTGACGAAAATTTTTGCACCATAACGATGGGCAAACGGCACCAGCTCGGCAATATCTTTCAGGCTATTACTGGCATTATGACGGGCACCAAAACCAGGGCCGCCGATATAAACAGCATCGGCACCGTGCAAAATAGCTTCGCGGGCAATGGCGGCATCGCGTGCCGGGCTTAACAGTTCAAGTCGATGAGAAGATACGGTCACATTCTTATCCAGTAGCTGAAAAATGGCGGCTATTTTAGCCACAAGCGCGACGTTGCGAAATAGTATTCCCGCTTAACTGCGCGGGTAATGGATGAGGGAATGAAAATGTACGGTTTGCTCCCCACCATTACGATAGATATGCGTGACGTCTGCAGCAAATCGAACGCCTTCCCCACAATTAAGGGTCTGCCATTCCCCATCAACGCACAGATCAAGTTGTCCATCAATGACGACGACATGTTCGATTACCCCCTTCTCATGGGGCGTCGATTCGCTTATTGCACCAGATGCCATCTGAATCGAGAAGTGTTCGAAGCAGAGTTGTGGATCATAAGGAAACAGCGAAGTGATCACCATCGCCTGCTGTTGTGGATCATAAACTGAAGGCGTAGCGGACTGCGGCGGAGAAATAAATGTTGAAAATGGTACGTTCAACCCGGTGGCAATTTTCCATAATGTCGCGACCGTCGGACTGGACTCATTACGCTCAATCTGCCCTAACATTGCTTTAGAAACGCCCGTCGCTTCTGCCAGTCGCGAAAGACTCCAGCCGCGCTGCTGGCGTAGTTGTTTAAGTGTGGTGGATAAAAAGCGAGCGAGATTTTCCATGCGACTCCTCCGGCAAAACGGAAGTTTATCACTTGTGCGTTATAACGGACAAATGCTACGGTGCCTGTACGCTATAACGCACGAGGTGACTATGCGTCTGTTTTCTATTCCTCCACCCACGCTACTGGCGGGGTTTCTGGCGGTATTAATTGGCTACGCCAGTTCAGCGGCAATAATCTGGCAAGCAGCGATTGTCGCCGGAGCCACCACTGCACAAATCTCTGGCTGGATGACGGCGCTGGGGCTGGCAATGGGCGTCAGTACGCTGACTCTGACATTATGGTATCGCGTACCTGTTCTCACCGCATGGTCAACGCCTGGCGCGGCTTTGTTGGTCACCGGATTGCAGGGACTAACACTTAACGAAGCCATCGGCGTTTTTATTGTCACCAACGCGTTAATAGTCCTCTGCGGCATAACGGGACTCTTTGCTCGTCTGATGCGCATTATTCCGCACTCGCTTGCGGCGGCAATGCTTGCCGGGATTTTATTACGCTTTGGTTTACAGGCGTTTGCCAGTCTGGACGGTCAATTTACGTTGTGTGGAAGTATGTTGCTGGTATGGCTGGCAACCAAGGCCGTTGCGCCGCGCTATGCGGTAATTGCCGCGATGATTATTGGGATCGTGATCGTTATCGCGCAAGGTGACGTTGTCACAACTGATGTTGTCTTTAAACCCGTTCTCCCCACTTATATTACCCCTGATTTTTCGTTTGCTCACAGCCTGAGCGTTGCACTCCCCCTTTTTCTGGTGACGATGGCATCGCAAAACGCACCGGGTATCGCAGCAATGAAAGCAGCCGGGTATTCGGCTCCTGTTTCGCCATTAATTGTATTTACTGGATTGCTGGCACTGGTTTTTTCCCCTTTCGGCGTTTATTCCGTCGGTATTGCGGCAATCACCGCGGCTATTTGCCAAAGCCCGGAAGCGCATCCGGATAAAGATCAACGTTGGCTGGCAGCTGCCGTTGCAGGCATTTTTTATTTGATCGCAGGTCTGTTTGGTAGTGCTATTACCGGGATGATGGCTGCCCTGCCCGTAAGTTGGATCCAGATGCTGGCAGGTCTGGCGCTGTTAAGTACCATTAGCGGCAGTTTGTATCAGGCGCTGCATAATGAGCGTGAGCGAGACGCGGCGGTGGTGGCATTTCTGGTAACGGCAAGTGGATTGACGCTGGTCGGGATTGGTTCTGCGTTCTGGGGATTAATTGCCGGAGGCGTTTGTTACGTGGTGTTGAATTTAATCGCTGACAGAAACCGATATTGACATCCTCCACGCCCTGAAGGACGTGGATCCCTGCTACGTTCAGGCTGTCGCCTGAATCATTTCGGTGGGTTCCTGCTTC
>ENA-ORTM01001196-ORTM01001196.1-human-gut-metagenome-genome-assembly--contig:-NODE-1196-length-28305-cov-6.270867_pt1 | contig 28305 bp, 28 predicted proteins | sample MGYA00241909_ERZ509182 | MGnify/ENA primary metagenome ERZ509182 (study PRJEB26280, sample SAMEA2338855) | human gut metagenome | biome: human gut; feature: human-associated habitat; material: faeces...
TGTAGAAACGGGGCTCGTCGAGAGCGCCGTCGGCAGCGCGCGCGGTACCGCTCCCGGCGCAATCGTACTCGGCCGGGCCGGCGGACACGGCGGCCGACCCGCTGCAGATGATCTTGTCCTGGCGCAGGTAGGCCAACACGGGGTAGTTGATGCTGTTAAACGCGTTGAAGCTCATGGTGCGCTGCTTGCGGGCGCGCGTGCCGGCGATTGCATACCCGCCAAACACGATGGACACGTCGCGCGAGCGGTCGGACACGGCATACACGAGGCTTTGGTACAGGTTGATCTTCGCATCGGTGAAGGGGTTGCCCATGGGCTGTTGGGAGCCGGTGAGCACGATGGGCTTGGGGCTGTCCTGAATGAGGTAGGAGAGCGCCGCCGCGGTGTAGGACATGGTGTCGGTGCCGTGCAGGACCACAAAGCCATCGTGCGCGTCGTAGTTCTCGCGGAGGACCTCGGCGATGCGCAGCCAGTCGGCGGGGCGCATATTGGTGCTGTCGATGTTCATGGGCTGCACGATGTCGAGTTCGCACAGGCCTTCGATCTCGGGCACGCTGCGAGCGAGCTCCTCGCCAGTGAGAGCGGGGGAGAGACCGTTGCCGTCCTCGGCGGAGGCGATGGTGCCGCCGGTGGCGATCAAGAGAATGTGCTTCATGCGGGCTCCTTTGCTCTGCAGTCCCTGCGGTTGCCTCGTCTCATGGCTTGCGGCCTTTTGTGGGCATGGTCGGTGCGCGGCGAGGCGCCCTTATGGGGGCGGCCGGTGCGCTTCGAGGCGCTATCGAGATATTGTAGGCCAAAAACCCTGTAGGATTTCTGCGTACGCGCAGCTCGGAGAGTATGATGTACCAATTGGCTGACACGTGTTGCCGCTGCGGCGCAGCGGCATGGTTGGGAGGGTTCATGGCCCAGAACGCATCTGAGCAGACTCAGCAGAAGGTACTGGTATTCGACTTTGGCGCGCAGTATGCGCAGCTCATCGCCCGTCGCGTGCGCGACCTGCATGTGTATTCTGAGATCGTCCCGTGCGACATCACGGCCGACGAGGTGCGTGAGATGGCGCCCTCCGCGCTGATCCTCTCCGGCGGCCCCGCGTCCGTGTACGCCGAGGATGCCCCGACGGTTGATCCGGCCATCTACGACCTCGGTCTGCCCATCCTGGGATTTTGCTACGGCCACCAGGTGACCGCCGTTACGCTCGGCGGCGAGGTGGGCCACTCCGAGATCGGCGAGTACGGTCCTGCCACCATCGAGCGCGACCGCGAGAGCGCGCTGTTCAACGCCACCCCGCTCGAGCAGACCGTGTGGATGAGCCACCGCGATGCCGTCTCGCGCGTGCCCGAGGGCTTTGCCGTGACGGCCAGCACCTCCGTGTGCCCGGTCGCCGCTATGGAGAACGCCGAGCGTCGCATCTACACCACACAGTTCCATCCCGAGGTCAAGCACACCGAGTACGGCCAGCAGCTGCTCAAGAACTTCCTGTTCGACATCTGCGGCCTCGAGGCAGCGTGGACCATGGACAACCTGGTCGAGACCATGACGGACGAGTTCCGTGCGGCCGTGGGCGAGGACCGCGTGATCCTGGCGCTCTCCGGCGGCGTGGATTCCTCCGTGGTGGCGGCCCTCGGCGCCCGTGCGGTTGGACGCCAGATGACCTGCGTGTTCATCAACCACGGGCTGCTCCGCAAGGGCGAACCCGAGCAGGTGGAGGAGGTTTTCACCAAGCAGTTTGACGTCGACTTCGTGCACGTGCACGCCGAGGAGCGCTACGCCGCGCTGCTCGACGGCGTGACCGACCCCGAGGAGAAGCGCCGCATCATCGGCACGCAGTTCTGGAACGAGTTCTTCGCCGTGGCCAAGGAGCTCGAGCAAGATGGCCGCCCGGTGAAGTACCTGGCTCAGGGCACCATCTATCCCGACATCATCGAGAGCGGCGCGCGCAAGACCGGTGGCAAGACGGCCACTATCAAGAGCCACCACAACCTCATCCCGTTCCCCGAGGGCGTGCACTTCGACCTCATCGAGCCGCTTGATCACTTCTTTAAGGACGAGGTCCGCGAACTGGGCCTGGCGCTGGGTCTGCCTGAGCACATCGTGTACCGCCAGCCGTTCCCGGGTCCTGGCCTGGCCATCCGTATCATCGGCGCGGTGAGCCCCGAGAAGCTCGAGATCTTGAAGAACGCCGACGCCATCGTGCGCGAGGAGCTGGATGCGTATAATGCGCGCCTGTTCGAGCAGACCGGCGAGCGCAATTCCGAGCACTCCTGCTGGCAGTACTTCTGCGTGCTGCCCGACATCAAGTCCGTGGGCGTGATGGGCGACGAGCGTACCTACGCGCGTCCCGTGATCCTGCGCGCCGTGGAGTCCAGCGACGCTATGACCGCCGACTGGGCGCGCCTGCCCTACGAGGTTCTCGCACGCATCTCCGGCCGCATCGTGGCTGAAGTTCCCGGCATCAACCGCGTGGCGTACGATATCACGAGCAAGCCGCCCGCGACCATTGAGTGGGAATAACGGGAACTGGCTTCTGAACTCGCGTTTTTGTGCTGCGAGCACCGCCTGATACTGTTTCGGCATCGCCACAGGACAAAGTTACTGGCGAAATAGTGGGAATAACAGCCCCCGAACCCTCTGGTTCGGGGGTTTCTTTTTGCATCTCTACCTGGGAAAACGGCTCAATTATTCCTGTCTATCCCTACTGGGCGGCACGGCGGAGTACTCGGCGGTACGGGAATAATAGGGCCCTGCGGGAATAATTCACAATTCGGGTCCCCCGAGGGCCGATTTCGAGCGGGTGAAACTAAGTTGAAACTGCAGGCTCAATTCAAGCCCTCATCGATTTCATTTGCCCATGTCAACAAACGAGAATAATAAAACGCGGAAATCGGTTTCGCCAGCGGCGCCTACGCCGGTGGCCTAACGTGGTCACGATAATTGAGCAGTTCGACCACGAGAGTCGTGTCCCTGGACACGGCGAGATGATATTCGGTCAATGAAGGCCGCCGAGCGCCCGACTGCCTCGGTCGCCTTGCGGCCCCGCTCCTCCGTGCAACTCGGACTTCGCGGACAGCCTCCAGGTTTCAGACGGCAGCTACTTCAGGTGCTGCGTCGGGCTTAAACCCATTCACCGGTTATTTGCGACCGTTCGCGGCGCTGCAAACAGAAATGTCCTCTTTGTCTTGCAATTGTTATATCAGGTCATATAATGTGTAATGACATTATTACAGCGGATAACAAAGTTAGGAGTCCCGATATGCAGGTAGTTCTGGCATCGCACGGTCGTCTTGCTGAGGGAATGAAAGATACCCTTGGCATCATTTTTGGGGAGTTGCCGGACCTGACGACGCTCTGCGCATACGTTGACCCGGACGTCACCTTGGCCCAGCAGGTCAAAGACGTGCTGGCGCGTAAAGTTCCCGGCGAGGAGATGCTCGTCGTTACCGATCTCTTTGGTGGCAGCGTGAACAACGAGTTCATGGCCGCTCTTGCCGAGAATGACTTTACGCTCATCTGCGGCATGAACATGCCCCTGCTCGTCGAGATTCTCTCTGACGCAAATCCCGGCCCCGCGGCCGTAAGGGCGGCGGTCGACTCTTGCAAGGACACCATCATGATCTGCAACGACCTGCTCGATGACGGCCAGGACTGTGGCGAGGATTTCTGACGTGGATGTCCAGTCCCTTTACCCGATGAACATCTCGTTCAGGTATTTCGGCCTCGAGAAGTTCTTTGAGTCTTGCGCCAAAACAGGTCTGCATAATGCAGAGATCTGGCTTTGTCCCCAGCACTTTCTTATCAACGGGCAGTTCTCGGAGAACCCTTCAAAGCTCAAGGCTCTCATGCGTGAGTACGGAGTTCAGATCAAGTGCCTCTGTGGCGAGCAGAACAATCCAAAGCCCAACAACATGGCGGCTCGCGGCGAACTCCTCGTTGGCAATACGCGCTCCTACTTCCGTAGGGTGATTGATCTTGCTGAGGCCATTGGCTGCCCGAAGGTTCTTGTGACCCCCGGCTGGAATTACTTTGACGAGAAGGTCGATGAAGCGCGCGTACGAAGCATCGATATGCTGAGAGAGCTCTCGGTCTACGCACATGCTCGGGGGGTCACTCTCGTGCTTGAGAGCATCTGGAGTAAATCCTCCCAGATCGCGCCAACGATAGCGCAGATTGCCAACATCAAGGATGCGGTGAATAGCGACAGCCTGAAGCTCACGCTTGACCTTGGCGCCATGAGCGACGCGGGCGAGACTGTCGACGATTGGTTTAGCGCGTTCGGCAGCGACATCGCGCACTGCCATTTCGTTGACGGTACTCCTACGGGACATATGCCTTGGGGCCACGGCAACCTGGCCATGCGAGGCATTCTCGCTTCGTTCAAGAAAGCCGGTTACAAAGGGGGTTTCTCGCTTGAGTACGTGCACCCAATGAGCTTCCAAGATCCGACAGGGTATCTAGCCGAGACAAAAGCCCTGTTCGAGAAGTGCCTTCAAACGATTTAGTCATGTGTGCATCAACCAAGGAAAGGAAAAAAGATGATCAAGCTATGCAGGGTGGACCACAGGTTGCTCCACGGCCAGGTCGCATTCTCCTGGAGCCATGCCCTGGGAGCCGATGCCATTCTTATCGCCTCTGACGAAGCGGCATCCAACGAGGTCCGCATGAAGACGATGCGACTGGCAAAGCCGGTGGGCATAAAACTGGTTATCAAGAGCATCGACGATTCCATCAAGGCAATCAAAAGCGGCGTAACCGACAAGTATCGCCTGCTCATCGTTACCGGCAGCATTGCGGATGCCGAGAGACTGGTCCGCGAGTGTGGCATTCCCTCGCTGAATCTGGGCGGCACCGTAAAGAGCCCCGAGACGACTCGGAGCTTCGGCAGCGCAGTCCATCTAACCGATGAAGAGGTAGAAGTCGTCCGCGGCCTCGTCCGCGATGGTGTGGAAGTCGAGGTGAGGCAGGTAGCAAAGGATAAGAAGGTCGTTCTTTCCGAGAAGGACCTCTGATTGTGACGGTTGGTAAGTTGAAGGAGGAGCAATGGCTTTTCAAGCGTTTCTTATCGCTCTGATTATCTTTGTGGGAAAGGCCGACTACTTCGTCGGCACGGCAATGTTGGGCAGACCCTTGGTCCTTGGCATGCTTGTCGGCATTGCGCTGGGCGACGTGTCTCAGGGAGTGATCATCGGCTTCCAGCTGGAGCTCGTCTTTATGGGCATGCAGGCTATCGGCGCATCCATTCCGCCTGACATGATCGTCGGCTCGGTGCTGGGCACTGCCTTCGCCATCGGCACGGGCAACGGCATCGACACGGCGGTCACCATCGCGATGCCTGCGGCGATTCTCTCTGCCTTTGTGGTGAACCTCTTCTATGGCGTGATTACCCCGCTCATGGCTCGAACGGCAGACAAGTTTGCTGCCGAGGACAATGATAAGGGCATCTCCGCAGTGTTTCTTGCTAACGGTTTTCTCTTTGACGCAACTTTTGGTGTCATCGGTTTTGTGGCGTTCATGTTTGGCGGCGACGCGGTATCCGCCTTTGTCGCTTCGATTCCGGCGTGGCTTACCGCTGGCATCACAATCGCGACCGGCATTCTCCCCGCGCTCGGCTTTGCCCAGCTTGTGACTATGATTGCCTCTAAGGAGACCGCGGTTTTCCTCCTGTTGGGCTTTGTCCTCGCGGCGTATCTTAGCGTTCCGGTCCTGGGCATTGTTTGCGTCGCGGTTGTGATAGTCGGGATTCTCTTTATGGCACACATCTTTATGCCCAGCCAGGGCTCGGCTTTGATGACGGAAGGCGAGGACGACAATGAGTTCTAGCGATGCAACGAAGAAGCTTGGCAAGAAGGAACTTCGGAGCCTCTTCCTCAGGTCCTTCTCGACGTCTCATGCATGGCACTTCGAGCGCCAGCAGCATATGGCCTTCTGCTGGATGATGATTCCTGCAATCAAGAAGCTCTATGACCGGCCCGAGGATAGGATTGCCGCCTATCAGCGTCACCTCGAGTTCTACAACTGCCATACGGCCTTGCAGCCACTCATCGGCGGTATCGTCTGCGCTATGGAGGAGGAGAACGCCAACAACGAGGAGTTCGACACCTCCTCGATCAGCTCAATGAAGGTCGCCCTCATGGGACCCCTTGCGGGCATCGGCGACTCCCTCATCGGCGGTACCCTGCGCATCATCGCCACCGGCATCGCGGGCGGTCTGTGCATGGCGGGTTCTCCCTTCGGCCCGCTTCTGTTTCTGCTTATCTTCAACGCGGTCAACATTGCTCTGCGCTGCCTTGGTGTGAAGTATGGCTACGGCCTGGGCGAGAATATCATCTCTAAGGTTTCCGATCCCAGCACCATGCAGAAGCTTACCTGCGCGCTCTCCATCGTCGGTCTCATGGTCATAGGCGGCATGATTGCGACGAACGTCGCCATCACGACTCCCATCGCCTTTGATATCAGCGGCACCGCGTTCTCGCTTCAGGACACGCTCGACTCCATCTTCCCGAAGCTCCTTCCGGTGACGGCGTTCGGCATCCTGTATGCCCTCAACAAGAAGGGCGTGAACGTCCTCGCGCAAATCATCGCAATTATGGTCCTTGGCGTCGCGCTTGGGGCCGTTGGAATCCTCGGTTAGGAGAATCTAATGCTTGAATTCTGTCTCGATACCGGCGACTTTGAAATGGTGAAGACCGCCAGTAGCATCTATCCCGTTAACTGCTTCAGCATGAATCCCTCCATTGCCGTCAGTTGCCTCAAGGGCACAGGCAAATCCTTCGTGCAGAATGCGCTGGACATCCGTGGCGTCATCGGTGAGGAAACCCCTTTTTTCCTTGAGGCCATGGGAGACACTGCAGAGGAGCTCGTGGAGGACGCCAAGGCAATGGTCAAGGCTGTTCCGGGCAACACCTTTGTGAAAATTCCGGCATGTCCGGAGGGTTTTAAGGCAATTCGCGAGCTCAAAAACGCTGGTATTGCCACCTCTTGCACTGCCGTCTATACCTTCAACCAGGCGATGCTAGCGGCCATGGCGGGCGCCTCATACGTTGCCGTCTACGTGAGCAGGCTCGACAAGAACGGCGGGGACGGCATCGAGGTCGTGCGCCGCATCAAGCAGGCATTTGTTGCCCACAACATCGACTGCGTGGTCAGTGCGGCCTCCCTCAAGACTCCGCTTTCGCTCCAAGAGGCCATTGAGGCCGGTGCCGACAACGTTACCGTCGACCTTGAGATGCTTGAGACCCTGGCGGTTCACCCCATGACCGAGGGCACGCTTAAGACCTTCAAGTCTGATTGGGAAGACCTGTTCGGCGAGGGCGTCCGCATCGTTGATATGGTCGCATAGGATTTCCCTCGTCAAGCAAGGGATATGAACGGCCCCGCCGGAGACGGTGGGGCCGTTCGGCTGGGAGCAAGCCGCAGGCCTGGTAGCCGGGCCAGAAGAAAGGGGCGCGAAATGAGAGCTTGGTGTTCTGTTGGCCACTATCTGCAGGGCGTTGATGTTATTGGGCGAGTAGGCCAGTATGCGTCGATGTTTGGCAAAAACCACCTGTTCCTTGTGGACAGCTTCGTGTGCCAGATGCTGGGGGAGGGGCTCTATGGCGCCTACCCCTCTTTGGATGGATGCACGTATCGGACCCTGACATTTGAGGGCGAGATAAGCCGCAAGAGCATATCGAGGCTTGGCAATGAGGCTGGGGGTGAGTTTGACGTCATCGTTGCCGTGGGTGGCGGGAAAGTCATCGACGTGGCCAAAATGGTTGCCGCTCAAAGTGGCGCGGCGCTCGTCGTGTGCCCGACGATTGCGGCGACGGACGCTCCCACGAGTGCCATGTCCATCCTCTATAGCGATGAAGGGGAGATGAACGAGATTGTCCTCCATGTAAAGAATCCCGATCTCGTTCTGGTGGACTCCAAGGTCATCGCAGGCGCCCCAACGAGATTTATCTCGGCGGGGATAGGGGACGCACTCTCGACTTACTATGAGGGCGAGTCCAACTGGAAAACTGGCCATGCCAATTACGTTTGGTGCCAAGGCGAGCAGGCGGTTGGCACTGTGGCAGGTCGCGCAATTGCTCGCGCGTGCATGGAAACGCTCGAGAGGGATGGTCGCGCTGCCGTCAAGGCATGTGAGCAGAGCACTGTTACGCCGGCGCTTGAGAACGTGATTGAGGCAAACATTCTCATGAGCGGCATTGGTTTCGAGAATGTCGGGTGTTCTCTTGCCCATGGTCTGGGCAACGCGATGACGGTGCTTCCCGACGGCGAGAAATCCATGCATGGCGAGAGGGTGGGTTTCTCGACGCTTAGCCTCATGATTGCCGAGGACTACCCGAGCGAGGAAGTCGAGCGAGTGGCGCGCTTCTGCAGGGACTGCGGCGTTCCGACAACCTTCTCGGAGCTCTCGCTTGCGCCCAGCGATGACGACCTTCGCAAGGTTGCGCAGGCGGCAATGCAGGCCGAGTCTTGGGGTGCGAGCCCCGTGAGACTCTGCGACGCGGAAGTCGTGGACATTCTCAAGGCAACTGACGCCCTTGGGCGGAGGATCGCGCAAGAGTGAGTAACGTCCCTCCTCGAGAAACTAAAGCTGAGGGCCGCAAGCGGAGCTCGAACTCCGCTTGCGGCCTCTTTTGCGCGCCTATGCCTCGGTAACGATTTTTCCCTCCGGCGAAATCACGAAGCGGAATGACGCTCTGTCTCCCCTGAGCAGGGATTTTGAATAGTGGAGGGGATTGCCCTCGCTGTCCTTGGTTATCTTGGATAGCACGTAGATGGGCGAACCGATGATGCAAGAGAGGAGCTTGGCCTCATCCTCGCGCGCGGTTGAAACGTCTATGACAAGCTCCTCGACCCCCAGCTGTATGCCGTAGTTTTCCGACAAGAGGCCATAGAGGCTCATATCCTCGCTTAGGTCGTCAAGAAAGCTCGGGAAAGAACTCTCCGAGACATAGACGGAGTCGAGCGCGATAGGGATGGAGTCTTCGAACACGAGCCTCTTTGCCATCAGAACGGTATCGCCGACCTTTATGTCCAGCGCGTTTGCAAGGGCAGGGGTGGCTTCGAGGGAGGACCGCTCCAGGACCCGTCTATGGTTCTTGCCGCCAATATCGGAAAAGGCGTGGTAGCCAAAGTTGTTAGGCGATCCTTTTCGGATGACTCGCTTGGGGACGGAGACAAAGGAGCCCTTTCCGCGCAGTCGGTATATAAGACCCTCATCCACGAGATTCTGGACAGCTCTTCGGATGGTAATGCGGCTCACCGAATAGCGTTCGCAGAGCTCGAGCTCGGTCGGAATCTTCTCTCCCACGCCGAGATCTCCGGAGATGATTTGCTGACGGAGGTCGTTTTCTACCTGTGAGTAGAGCAGGTCGGGTCTTGCGTCGTTGTTAGATGCCATGATGCCTCCGATGACGCGAGTGGTGATAGTAAGGGCGTTCTAGGTAGCCCACTGTTTTCGTAAGTATATGATGACATAAGACTTTATATCGCCATAAAGATTACAGGAGATGGTCCTTGAATCGTAAGCGACGACCATGACGGTGGCTTTTCCGATGGGGGAGTGCGGACAAATAGGTGGACCGAATAGGTCCGACTAGGAGTCCGCACCGCCCCACGACCGGTCGGTCTCACGTGTCCCTGTCCAATTACGACTGCCTCTACGCGAAGCAGCGGGAGTCGATGGCGGCTCCCGACGGTTCCGCTCTGGGCGACGGCGCTAGGGCAGAGGCTCCGTCGCCCTCTGTTGCGGTAAGGCCCTCGGTCAAAACGTCAGCATCGGGTGTTTTGAGGTCGACCGCGAAAGTGACGACGCTCGGAGAGACGCCCGTCAAGAAGAACTGAGTCATCGACGTACTTGAGTCCCATAACGTCCGCATCGTCGATCGCTGCCCCAGGGGCGGAAGCCTCTGGGCCATCAGCGGCGATGAGCTCGACGCCGGTATGAATGAGCTTGCAGCGAACGGCGCTCAGTTCACCTACAAGTTGGAAGGCGGCAAGGCAACGAACTTCAAGGCTGGCTGGTGGCTCTCCGGTTATCCGAAGAAGTCCGAGCCCAAGGCATTAGAGCTCCGAAGAGCCGGCCATCACCGAAGCGGACCTCTCCAAGATCGAGGAGGGAACCCAGGTTTTCCATAAGAGCTTCGGCTACGGTGAGGTCATCTCAATCGGCAGCGACAGATCCGCCGTTCGTTTCGACAACGACAAAAAGAAAAAAGACCGCGAGTTTATGTTCCCGTCGACCTTCTATCAAGGGATGTTACAACTATGAGATTCGCAGATGTCATCAAGTCGATACTCGAGGAGCAAGACCGTTCCCATCGCTCCCTTACCATTGATCTCGGTCTCACCCCGCAGGCGCTAGACCAGCGCCTAAAGTCGAAGACTATGAAAGTGGAGGCCTTGTGCCAAACGACGGCGCAGCTCAATTACTCTGTGAAGCTGGTTCCGAACGATGGCGGCGAGAGTATAGAGATCAAGGGTTAACCGATGGACTCGGAGCTTGACCTGTTGCTTCCTGATACCGAAAACGAAGCGGGCGCACCCCAGGGCGCCCCGCGAATCATTGAGCGCTCGCCGAGAAATCTTATCGGAGAGGCTCGCTTGGCGTTCGATGCCGGGCTGCTAATCTCATGCCTTACGGTTCTAGTTACCATTCCGGATGTTTGTTCGAACTTGATTGACTCTAGCAATAGAGATGGACAGCGAAATTGGTGCACGAGGTATCTCGGGTTTCCTAGCACCCCCGTGGTTGACGACATCGACAGATCTCGCAAGCAAAGTCGAGACCATATCGAGCGAACGATGAACGCGCTCATGAGGGCAGACAACTTCGCCGCATCCGATTTCTGCCAGCTGCGAAACGCCGTGCTCCAGATCGGATCTTCGGTTGCTGACGGCGCGGGGGCAAAATACTCGCCGTTCCATTCGATCGGCATACAGGTTTTCGACAACGACAGCCAACTGGTCACCGGATATGGCTCCACCAGCTCACCATAGCCGGATGGGGTTGAGAACGACTGCCGCATAAAGATCACTCTCAACTTAACCGCCTTGCTCGCGCGCATGGAGAAAGGTGTCGCAAGGTTTTTGAACGAGTATCCTGAGCTCGACAGGGAGAAAGGGAAGTGGGATCGCCTCACCTGGGGAATCGTTGATTTTCGAGCTCCGACCCGCTGAAGGTCTTCTCTGTCCGTGAAGCGAGTGGCCTTATCGAATGGTACGAAGCGTGATTAAAGGCGTGCGCAAAGCCGCTGGCTGCGATTCACTTCGCTAAACGAGTGCCGAAGAGGAAAATCAGCTGTTTTGACATCCATTTCGGGCGGTTTTGGACTTCAGGACTAGCCCGTTTTTGTCCCCGGGACAAAAATGAAACTGCGGGCTCGAGGTTTCGAAATGGTTTGCGGATTCGCCCCAAATGTCTACGCGAAATCACGCGGCAGGATTCGGCGGCAAGGCGGCTAAAGCCGACGATCAAACTGGAATCAACTGGATTGTCGCCACGGCAAACGAGAGTGAAAGAGTGGGAGTAGAACAGACGTTCGATTCTGTGTTATAATATCCTGCAATGGGCGCGGCCTCTTCCGAAGCCGCGCCCATTGCTATATTTGGTCAGATATCGACGGAAACCCAAGCTCAGGGAGGTTTGTTGCGATGGCATACGATTTCAAGAAGGAGTTCAGAGAGCTCTACAGGCCGTCGGGCAAGCCGGGCGTCGTAGCCGTTCCGCCTATGAGCTACGTTGCTGTGCGGGGCAAGGGCGATCCCAATGCCGAAGGCGGCGAGTACCAGAACGCGTTGCCGCTGCTCTACGGAGTTGCCTATACCATCAAGATGTCGAAGAAGGGCCCGCGGGAAATCGAGGGCTATTTCGACTTCGTTGTTCCGCCGCTCGAGGGCTTCTGGTGGCAAGACTGCGCCGATGGCGAGATCGATTGTGCGCGGAAGAATGACTTCAACTTCGTCTCATGCATCCGTCTGCCCGATTTCGTCACTCGCGAGGACTTCGACTGGGCAGTTTTGGAAGCTGCCGCCAAGAAGAAGCTGGACTTCTCGGCGGTTGAGCTGCTGAGGGTCGACGAGGGCCTTTGCGTTCAGTGCATGCACACCGGGCCTTACGATGGCGAGCCGGTGACCATAGAAGCCATGCGCGCATTCGCAGCGGAACAGGGATATGCACCCGACTTCTCCGAATCTCGCCGCCATCACGAGATTTACCTCTCTGACCCGCGCAAGTGCGCGCCGGAGAAGCTCAAGACTGTGATCCGCCATCCCATCAAGTCGATTTAGCGAAACGAGCGGCGCCGCGTGCTTCGGCTGCTGGGGTCTAGCAATTGTCGGTCCGCGTCGATCGAGCAGGTTGCCCTGCCTCCCGGCAGGCGCGCAATCCCTTTAGTCGATTCGTCTCGAGGTGCGCTCTTTGCTCATCTTATGGCGTGGAGTTACGGTACTCCTAAAAGTGTAATCAGATTCGAGTTTTAGGAGCAGCTCTTGAAGTGCAACAGGCTCAGGAACCGCGACAGGTACCTCGAGGAGGCGATGCTCTTCCGTGACACCGACCTCATCAAGGTGATTACGGGCGTGCGCAGGTGCGGCAAGATTCGAATCGTGAGCGCGAGGGACTTTTTCCTCTAGGGCCATGAAATCCATCGCGAAGCAATCAGGTCAAGTCGGCAAAATAAAGTTTTTGAAGCTAGCTCAGCTTTTGTCCCCCGAAGCCGACGAAACGCGGCATGGTGTCACCTGGCGGCACTCGGCTTGAGGCAGAACCGAAAACTGGGTGCAACTGGAATGACGGGACAGCAGAACTGAGGCCACTGGGCGGGAATAGTAAATTCCTTAGTTATGGGGGTATAAATTTGATTCCCTTTAGGATAAACCCCATGACTATATGAATTGACCTGCTGACTCCAATGAAGATTGGAGGGTAGCGGCCAGGGGCGACGGCCCAGCGAGTGTTATTTTGCGAGCTATGCGCATTGAAAGCGACCTTTCGTGGTATAAACTACTTGCCGGAAGCCGCGGCTTTCAGAGTACGGCTTACGTGTACGTTTAACCTCCGTGGGCGACGGGGTGCCGCAAGGCGTAGAATATCGCCCACCTGTAGGGGCCTGCAGCGATGCGGGCCCCGCTTCGTATGAAGGGGGCGTAACCGATGAAGATCGTGTCCATCTCCCAGGACTTCTTCGACCTCGTCGAGGGCGACCGCGAGCTCATGCTTAAGCACAATCGCCCCTGCATCGTGGTGGTGAGGCTTCGTTTCCGCGGAAAGCGCAGGGACTTCGCCGTACCGCTGCGTTCCAACATCGCCCCCAACGTGCCCAAAGACCAGTACTTTGCGTTGCCGCCCCGCCCCACGACGCGCCCCGGCTGCCGCCACGGCATCCACTACATCAAGATGTTCCCCATAACCAAGTCCTACCAGCGCCGCTTCAGGACCGAGGGCTCGGCCTACTACGAGACGCTCCAGCGCATCATCGACGGCAACACCAAGCGCATTGTCTCCGAGTGCCAGGCATACCTCGACCGCTACGAGCGCGAGGGAAGGCCTCGCTTTGCCGTCGACATCGACCGCATCGTGGGGCTGCTGGAGGGCGAGAAGTAGGGCACCTCGGCTCAGTCTCGAGCCATGCGGAGTCGCTCCGCATTTTTGAACGCCGCGCGCCCCAAATACCCGAGAAGCAGGCCATGAGGTGCGGCGGCGCACTCGTGCCCAGCGCGCAGCCATCTCCATCGGCGTCTACGGTGCGCTACAACATCACGGGCAAACCGCCTGACAAGCCGAACATCCTGATCGTTTCGTCTATGAGCTACGTTGCCGTGCGGGGCAAGGGACCGTCGATGACGACTTCGACGGGTTCATCAGGCGCGGCGGGCTCGCTGGGTCCTACGATTACGATGACATCGCGGAGTCGTACGGCTACATCCGCGACGTCTACAAGACCATCCTCACGCGCGACCTTGTTCAAAAGTTTTCGCTGCCTGATTCTACCGTGCTGGAGAGTTTGGCCGAGTACATGATGGACGATTCCGGCAACCTCAACTCGCCCAACAACATCGCCAATGTGCTCGACGCCAACAGGGTTCCCACCAACCACGTCACTGTCGGGCGCTATATCTCCCACCTCCGCGATGCCTTCGTCTTCTATGAGGCGAAACGCTACGACATTAAGGGGAAGAAGTACCTGAGCACGCAGGCGAAGCATTACGTATGCGACTCGGGTATGCGCTATGCGGTCCTGGGAACGCGCGACATGGACTGGGGGCGCATGTATGAGAACGCGGCCTTCCTGGAGCTGATGAGGCGAGGCTACGAGACCTACGTCGGGAAGCTGTACCAAAAGGAGGTCGACTTCGTCGCGAAGAGGGGGTCGGAGCTCGTCTACATCCAGGTGAGTGACGACATCAGCTCCGATTCGACGCTCGAGAGGGAGCTCGTGCCTGCATGGGAGGCGCCGTTGTCATATAGGCGGCTGAAAGCGAGGATTAGCCTTTTGCTAAACAAGCTTAATCAGCTACAAGTTTTCAATGGCGTCGTTGAGGCGGCCGAAAGGATGGTTGTCAAAGGAGGGTCCTGGGTACATCGCCCAGGACCCTCCTTGTTTAGCATCTGTGACACAGCCATTGCACGCGAAGGTGGCTCGTGCTGAGTGCGTCGCACGCCCGCGTCGCCCCTAGTCGAACAGGCTCGGCATATCGTCGTCCTTCATGAGGGCGCCGGCGGAGGGCAGGCTCTGGGCGGTGAACTTCTCGGCGGAGACGCCGGCGCCCAGCACCTCCTCGACTGTGCTCACGGTGGTGACAACGCGGCCCTTCTTGGCGGTGAACGCCTGGACACCCTGCGTGTTGGTTGTCGTCTTGGTCTTGAGCAACGACGTGTTGAAGTTCATCAGGCGGTAGTCGCTCGAGACCAGCGCGATGTCGCGGTCCTCCTTGAGCACCTGCGCATACAGCAGCTTGGACCCGCCGTAGATGGCGTTCTTAAGACGCTTGCGGTTGGTCTTGGTGACGTAGCCAGCGAGCGCGACGCGCACCGCGCGTCCGTTCTCAAAGACGAACAGCACGTCGGCCTTGTAATCCTCCGGGTCGATGACCCAGATCACGCTCTCGTCGGGATCCATCTCGAGGTCCGTCGCCAGGTACGAACCCAACTGCGCGGACTTGGTGTCCTCAAACGCCGCGACCTTGCATTTGTACACCTGGCTCTTGTTGGTGAAGACCAGCAGCTCGTGCGTGTTGGCGGACGGAAACTCGATGAAGGGCTCATCGCCGTCTTTGTATTTGAGCTCCGCAGCCTTGCGCAGAACGCGGTCCGTCATCTTCTTGAGGTAGCCCTCGCGTGAGAGCATGATGGTGACCGGGTACTCCTCGACCTCGGGCTCCAGGCTCACCTCGATGACGTCGGACGGCTCGATCCTGCCCGTGCGGCGCGGCATGACGTACTTCTTGTTGACTGCAGCCAGCTCGTCGCGGATGACCTTTTTGATGTTGTCCTCGCTCGAGAGGATCTCCTCGAGCTCGGCGATCTCGGCCTCGAGCTTGGCGATGTCCTTGGTGCGGTTGAGGATGTATTCCTCGTTGATGTTGCGCAGCTTGAGCTCGGCCACGAACTCCGCCTGGGTCTCGTCGATGTCAAACCCGCGCATCAGGTTGGGGACGACCTCGGCCTCGAGCTTGGTGCCGCGGATGATGGCGATGGCCTTGTCGATATCGAGCAGGATGGCCTCCAGACCGTGCAGCAGGTGCAGGCGCTCGGACTTCTTGCCCAAGTCGAAGCTCACGCGGCGACGCGTGGACTGGATGCGCCACGCAACCCACTCATGCAGGATCTGGCGCACGCCCATGACGCGGGGGTAGCCGTCCACCAGGACGTTGAAGTTGCACGAGAACGAGTCCTGCAGCGTGGTGGTGCGATAGAGCTTTGCCATGAGCTTCTCGGGGTCCACGCCGCGCTTGAGATCGATGGCGATGCGCAGACCGGAGAGGTCGGTCTCGTCGCGGATGTCGGCGATCTCGCGCACCTTGCCCTCCTTGGAGAGCTTGATGATGCGGTCGATGATGATGTCGGTCTTAGTGGTGTAGGGGATCTCGTAGACCTCGATGATGCGCTCTTCGGGGACCCAGCGCCAGCGCGAGCGGATCTGGAAGCTGCCCAGACCTGTCTCGATGATGCGCTCCATCTCCTCGCGGCGGTAGATGATCTCGCCGCCGGTGGAGAAATCGGGCATGGGCATGTACTCGAGCAGGTCACAGCTGGGGTCCTCGAGGAAGTGCATGGTGGCACAGCAGACCTCGTTGAGGTTGAAGCCGCAGATGTCGGAGGCCATGGCCACGCCGATGCCCTTGTTGGCCGAGACCAGGATGTTGGGGAACGTGGTGGGCAGCAGGCGCGGTTCCTTCATGGCGCCGTCGTAGCTGTCCACGAAGTCGACCGGGTCCTTGTCGATGTCCTTGAAGATCTCGGCGCAGATGGGGGAGAGCTTGGCCTCGGTGTAACGCGAGGCGGCGTAGGTCAGGTCGCCCGAGTAGTACTTGCCAAAGTTGCCCTTGGACTCCACGAACGGCGCGAGCAGTGCCTCGTTGCCCGTGGCGAGGCGGACCATCGTCTCGTAGATGGCGGCGTCGCCGTGCGGGTTGAGCTTCATGGTCTGACCCACGATGTTGGCGCTCTTCTGGCGCTCGCCCTTGAGCAGGCCCATCTTGTACATGGTGTAGAGCAGCTTGCGGTGCGAGGGTTTGAAGCCGTCGATTTCGGGGAACGCGCGTGAGACGTTGGTGCTCATGGCGTAGGGCATGTAGTTGGTTTCGAGCGTCTCCGTGATGGGCTGCGCCGTGACCTCCGAATGCAGGCCGATGACGTTGTCGGTGTTGACCTGCTTCTTCTTGTTAGGGGTGTTGGTTTTCTTCTTAGCCACGATTTCCTCTTGATGCTTCCTTTGGGGCCGTTGTGCTGTAGCACGTGCGGGGCCGCCGGATGGCGGGCGCGGGGCTTGTCGCGGGCTGACGCCGCCCGCCCTGGCCGCCCGTCCTTACTGCAGGTCCAGCTGGTCGAGATACTCCTTGCCGTGCTCGGCGATATGGCGCTTGCGGCCGGCCTCGTCGTTGCCCAGCAGCAGGTTGAACATGGACTCCATCTTGGCCACGTCCTCGGGCTCCACCTTGATCAGGCGGCGTGTCTCGGGGTTCATGGTGGTGAGCCACATCATGTCCGGGTCGTTCTCACCGAGACCCTTGGAGCGGTTGATGGAGCACTTCTGGTCGCCGATCTCGGCCAGGATGGCGTTCTTCTCGAGCTCGGTGTAGGCGAAGTAGGTCTTCTCCTTGCAGTTGATCTCATACAGCGGGGACTCGGCGATGTACACGTAGCCCTCGTCGATGAGCGTGGGCACCAGGCGGTAGAGCATCGTCAGGATGAGCGTACGGATGTGGTAGCCGTCCACGTCGGCGTCCGTACAGATGATGACCTTGCTCCAGTTGAGGTTGTCCAGGTCGAAGGCGCCCAGGTTCTTGATACGCTTGTCCTTGATCTCCACGCCGCAGCCCAGCACGCGCATGAGGTCCATGATGATGTCGGACTTGAAGATGCGCGGATAGTCCTCCTTCAGGCAGTTGAGGATCTTGCCGCGGACCGGCATGACGCCCTGGAACTCGGCATCGCGCGAGGTGCGGATGGCGCCCGCCGCCGAGTCGCCCTCTACGATGTAGACCTCACGACGAGTCTTGTCCTTGGAGCGACAGTCGATGAACTTCTGCACGCGGTTGGCCATGTCGGTCTTTTGCTGCAGGTTGGTCTTGATGCTCTGACGGGTCTTCTCGGCGTTCTCGCGCGAGCGCTTGTTGATGAGCACCTGCTCCATGATCTTGTTGGCGGCGTCTTTGTTCTCAATCAGGTAGGTCGCCAGGCGCTCCTTGAAGAATGCTGTCATGGCCTGCTGGATGAAGCGGTTGTTGATGGCCTTCTTGGTTTGGTTCTCGTACGACGTCTGGGTGGAGAAGCAGTTGGTCACCAGCACCAGGCAGTCCTGGACGTCCTGCCACTTGATGGAACTCTCGTTTTTGTTGTACTTGCCCTGTTGTTTGATGTAGGCGTCGATCGCGCTGGTAAGCGCGCTGCGGGCCGCCTTTTCGGGCGAGCCGCCGTTCTCGAGCCACGAAGAGTTGTGGTAGTACTCCTGCATCTGGAAGGTGCGGGAGAAGCACAGGCAGGCCGTGATCTTGACGTTGTAGTCGGGCAGGTCCTCACGGTCGCGGCCGCGGCGGTCCGCCTCGATGAAGAAGGGCTCGGTGAGGTAGTCGGCGCCCACCTTCTCGAGCACGTAGTCCTCGATGCCTTTGGGATAGCAGAAGTCCTCTTCGGTGAACTCGCCGTCGTCGCCCTCGATGCGCAGGCGGAAGGTCACGTTGGCGTTGACCACGGCCTGACGGCGCATGGTCTCGCGGTACCACTCGTGGGGGATGCTGATCGAGGTGAAGACCTCCAGGTCCGGGCGCCACTTGATGGTGGTGCCGGTGCGGTCCTCATCCGAGGGCTCGATTTCGAGCGCCTTCTTCTTGGCGCCCACGACTTTGCCCTTCTTGAAGTGGAGGGAGTACTTGTTGCCGTCGCGCCAGACCGTGACGTCCATGTACTCGGAGGCGTACTGGGTCGCGCAGGAGCCCAGGCCGTTGGTGCCCAGCGAGAAGTCGTAGTCGCCGCCCTCATTGTTGTTGTACTTGCCGCCGGCGTAGAGCTCGCAGAAGACGAGCTCCCAGTTAAAGCGCTTTTCGGACGGGTTCCAATCGAGCGGGCAGCCGCGGCCGTTGTCCTCGACCTGGATGGAGCCGTCGCGGAAGGCGGTGAGGGTGATGAGCTTGCCGTAGCCCTGGCGAGCCTCGTCGACGGCGTTGGACAGGATCTCGAAGGCGGCGTGCGCGCAGCCGTCGAGCCCGTCCGAGCCGAAGATGACGGCGGGGCGCAGGCGTACGCGTTCCTCGTCCTTGAGCTGACGGATGCTGTCGTTGCCATAGTTTGCGGTGTTCTTTGCCATGCTCGCTCTCTCGGTGGTTCCCTTTTGCGTCTTTGTAGCCATATAGATGAATACCGTAGCATAGCCCAGCTCGTGTTGGGTCTCGTCCAATCGAAATCCATCGAACGAATGTTCGCAAATTGAAGGGGTGGGAGAGTTATGGAGGCTGTAATTCAGGTCGTCATGCTGTGCAACGCCGCTTTGTTTCCCTTGGAAATGTGGAATGACAGGGTGCGGGTATAATCTGGCAAAAGCGCGGCAGTGGAGGTGCGTGATGTTCTACAACTATGCGGAGCTCGAGGACGGGACGCAGCTGGCGTTTTCCAACGTCCTCGATAGTGGCGAGGTGCAGGTTTCTATCGAGCGGCCCGTCGACTTGGGCTTTGATTCCGCTATGTGCACGCTTCCCGCGTTTGAGTGGTCGGCGGTCGACGGCTTCAATGAGTCCGACATCGCCCGTCTCGACTCCTTTGTCCACAACAACGCGCAGCTGATTCTGCGACTTGCTCGGGAGGCGTCGAGGGAATATGCCTAGGCTCTTTCTCTTCCAAGGATTCGCCATCTTTTTCTGGACGGGTGAGGACGGTGAGCCCGTGCACGTTCATGTTGCGAAGGGCCGTCCGACCGCAGCGGCAACCAAGATCTGGCTGACGCGCAATGGCGGCTGCGTGCTTGCGAGCAACGGCAGCAAGCTCAACAAGAAAGACCTTGCAAACGTGATGGACTTTATTCTCGCGAACCACGGCGAAATCTGCGAGCGTTGGAAAGCCTACTTCCACGGGGATATCAGGTTTTATAAGTAGTCTGCCGGATATCTCCGCCCTCCGCTATCGGTGCCTTTCGCCGTTGTAGTGCCCTATCGCCGCCGATATGCGGTCGAACGTGCGGCGCCGATCTTCTCGATCACGCCTTCCTGCTGCAGCTTCGAGAGGATGCGCTCCAGCGTGCGCTGGCTCATCCCCGGGTTGGCGTCCAGGATTTCCCGCTTTGTGGCCGAGCCGATCAACCGGTCGAAGAAGGCGCGAATAGCCTCCTCGTTGTCCGCGGGGGCGCCCACGAGAGGGAGCCTGTTGGCGAGCTCTCGGTAGCAGGCATCAATGATGCCGAGCATGTAGGTGACGAAGGGGGCGTAGTCGCTTTTCCCTTCCCGCCAACCTTGGGAGCTCGCGGCAAGGGCTTCGTAGTACGTATCTTTTGTGCGTTCGATCTCCTTCTCGATCGAGACGTACTTTCCCACGTCGTAACCGGAGCGATACATGAGCAACAGCGTGAGCAGTCTGCTCATGCGCCCGTTGCCGTCGTTGAACGGATGGATGCTCACAAAATCGAACGCGAACACAAGGGACACGAGCAGGGGGTCGTACGTCCCGGCATTCATCTGCTTGCGGTATTCCTCGCAGATGGCTTCGACAGCGGCGGGTGTCATGGCTGCAGGTGTGGGGACAAAGCGCGCGACGAGCTCGCCTTGCGCGGTGCGCTCCGCGATCACATTGTCCGAGTCCTTCCAGGTGTCAGTATGGGAATCTCCTGAATAGCGGTACAGGTCGCGATGGAGTTGCAGAATCACGCCGGGGGTGATCGGGATGTCATCATGACTCTCGTGGATGAGGTCCAAAACGTAGCGGTAGCCGGCGATTTCGCGTTCATCGCGGTTTCTGGGTTCGGCCTTTTCGAGCATGAGTTCGCGCAGGCGCTTGTCAGAGGCCGAGATGTTCTCGATCCTGTTCGATGCACTTGTGCTCTGGATCTTGGCGACTTCCACCAAAGCGGCGAAGTGGTCGGGGTGAGCGATGGAGAGCAGGGAGGTCTTACCTTTTTGCTCGCGGATACTCCCAAGAGCGGAGACGACCTCGGGAGTCATGAGGCTGCTGAGTGCTCGGCTGTAGTCGAATTGGGTCAAAGTATCCTCGCCATCTACGTAGTATCCTCGCCAATTGTACTTCAGTTGGCGAAGATACCCGGGTATTGGCGAAGATGCTTGAGCATTGGCGAGGATACTTTAGGCGCGGCGAGGATACACCGAGGAGGCCGCGTGCCCAAATTCCCTGCGGGGTTGCTCGCTACGCCAGCCACCAGATGCGGGTGGGCGGGAGGGTGCTGCGGGTCTCGTCGTCGGCCTTGTCGTAAACCTCGACGTAATTGCGAACAAGGGAATCGAGGTCGAGTAGGCGCACGGGGACATTGGCGCGGTCGGCCTCGTAGCGGGCTTCCTTGGTGAAGCCCCCGGTGGAGACGTAGAGCCCGCGATCGCCCGCGCGAAGCCCGCCGATGAACGAACGCACCGCGGGCGCGCCCATGGCTCCCTTGCGGTGCTTGACCTTTGCAACGATGCGCGGAGACTCGAACCCCAGTGCGTTGGGGGGGCGATCACGTCGCGTCCGCCATCTGGGCCCTTGGGTGTCACGCGGGCGCAATAACCCATCGCCTTGAGCATTCCTGCCACCAGACGCTCCATGTCCTCCCAACCGAGTTGACTCACGCGGTCCTTGATGAGTTCGATGCCGTTGTCGTATGTGGCGGTGAGCGCCTCGTCGTCACTGGATGAGTCATCGCTGGAAGCTTGGGCTGGCTCGTCGGGATTGCAGGCGAGCCCGACGCCCGCCGCCGGACGCTTATGAGCGGCTGCCGACTCCAGATCGGCCATGACCTCGGCTGAGATGGCGAAGATGGTCTGAATGCCGCCAAGCGAGTTCTTGGAAGACTGGGAGAACACATCGTGCGGTGCGGTTTTGTTCCAGGTGGCGGCACTCGTATAGGTGATGCCTTCGGGTTCCGGAACGGGTGAACAGGGACCGGCGATGATGCCGATGTGGTAGAGGCGTTCGGCGGGATCGTACATGACGACGGTCGACCCCTGCTCCATGGAATGGGCAAAGCGGAATACCTGTCCAACGCTGGTCGCGACCTTCTGCTTGCTCTCGGCGGGGTGCGCCGCAGCGTATGCGGCCCTGATTTGGTCGCGGTCCATGTTGGCGATGTCCAGGCCATCGAAGTCCCAGTCAATGCCGATGATGCTGTTCTCGACCCAATCGGTTGCGAACGTTCCCCCGCGCCCCGCGCGAATCATTCAAGCGCTCATGGTGGTGGCCTTTCTCGCTTGCAGTTCTGCCATGTGTACGATTCTATCGCGGGATTATGCGAGGCGCTTGGCTCTAGGGGATCCGCCCTTCTCTTGTGTTTTCGCGTTTGCGTCCGCGAGCTTTAACTCAATTCGACGAGTTGCGCCTCACATGCGGCTCGCAGCCCGTCTATTTCGGCGCTGAACTTCTTGGGAGCCTCGGCGGTCTTTACCGTTTGGGTTATCTCGCCCTCGCGATCAGCTGCGTCGTCTGCCTGGGGCGTAGCAGTCGCTAACGATTGCTGCTTCGGAGCCTCAAAGATAAACGGGGTCATTGTTGGATCATTTGAATGGATGCTTATCGCAATCTAGGATGGGGAGGCATGTTCAAAGTAGTTGGCATCGGAAACTGTGTTTTCAAATTTTTAATAGACAAGTATTCAGTCAAAGAGCGCTCCATTTCGGACCCAGTCATTTCAGGTGTTTTAAGTTGAGTCATAATATGAGAATCTGGGCCTAATGCCTTTTAGTTTTCCTATTGTAGGGAGGCCTCTGCGGATGAGATATACCCTTAGTATTAATACTGTGCAATCTGCTTTGCAGACACTTACTGCAGCGAAGTCACATGAGCACCTCGTACTTTATCTTGCGATTCTCCGACTCAAAGCTCAGAAAGGAGAACAGTATCCAGAAGGTGATGTGTACTCTGTGATACAGCCTTGGCTTGATGTGCCGGGGCGCGAGGGATATCCGTATTACCGGCCCTTCGCCTCTAGGGGCAAACAGTTTTGGATGAATGGCAATCTGGCCGGTAGTTTTGCTCCAAGCTCCTTACGAAGCGGCAGGGATTTATTCTATTCTCCCGAGAGCTCCGACAATCTTTTGCGTCTTCCATCAGTTGAAGAGATGAAGACTTCGCTCAAAATACAGGACCCTGTTCCTCTATGGGCAGTCATCTGCTATTTCCTGAGAAACGCTTCTTTTCTTGCGAAAGCGGGTAATTGGCATGTCGCAGATATGCTGGATCTCGCTAGAGATTATTTTGGAATCAGCCAGTCGGAATATGGTGGTATTTTTGACTTCAATGATCCAGGCAACATGCAGGAAAGTTTGGAGATAGCGGAAGAGGACGGGGGTGACGGTGACGGCGGCTTAACCCTTGAAAATGAATCGTATCGCACGCTAGATGCTGCTGTTCTGGGTATTGAAGTTCCAGAAGCAGGAATTCAACGGAAGGGTTCCAGCAGGATGCAAGGGATTTCGCTTGAGGTGAACTCCAACGACCCCGCAAATCAAGTCCTTGCCGACATTATTTCGGCACTTGGGGTTTATTCTGGCGTTATCCTATCGGGTGCACCAGGAACCTCAAAATCCTATTTTGCGCGACGAGCGGCGGAGATCATTACTGGTCACGACGAGAACCGCATGTCTTTCATCCAGTTTCATCCCTCATATCAATTCGAGGACTTCGTGCAGGGGTATAGGCCTTGCGCGAACGGATCAGGCTTCGAGAAAAGGGACGGCATATTCTTAGAAATCTGTAAAAGAGCGGCAGAAGATCCAAATAAGAAACCTTATGTGCTCGTTGTTGATGAGCTTAGCCGCGGCGATTCCCAAAGAATCTTCGGTGAAGCGTTGACCTATATCGAGAAAAGCAAAAGAGGAATGGAATTTACTCTTCCCTCCGGAGAGAGAACCTCTGTTCCGGAAAATCTGTATCTGATTGCAACGATGAACCCAATAGACCGGGGGGCAGATGACGTTGACCTTGCCTTCGGCAGGAGGTTTGGAACCATACAGATGAACCCCTCATCGGATATTTTGCGCACTCGTCTTGAAGATCTTGGCTGCCCAGGGGATATTACGGGTGGGATAATCCATTGGATGAATACATGCAATCAGGCCTGTTCAAAGCTTGAGCTGCCTGGGCTCGGTCACGCATTCTTTTGGGAGGTCAGTGACTTGTCTACATTAAAGCTCTCTTGGCGACTCCAAATCGAGCCACATCTCGACAGGTTACTGCGGTTTGAATGGGATGAGAAACAAAAGCTTGTTGGCGAGTTTGAGGCATTTCTACAGAGTCAAGAGACCGAATAGAGTTCTTGATGATCGTTTCGGTGTCAGAATTCGAGAGAATTGCTTTAGGTTCAATAGAGAGCGAGGCTCGTGCCGGCGGAGTACTTGGCGGAGAACCAATCTCTGTTTATCCAGACGTGTTGGCAAAAGGACTTGTCACTATCGAGAGGCATCCTGATAAAGAGCGCGGAGGAGCCATCGATGATTTCGTTGCCCCGGGTCAGCTTGTGGGGCTTCTGCCGCTTGCCAAGGATATCTCACTCTGGGTTAATCCCAAGGTTCCAGTGGATAACATCGACTTCATGGCAAAACGTTACGGTACGTTTCTCTCGCCGAAAATAAAGGAGATTCGCCAATATTTCCTCTCTGAAGACACTTCGGTCTCATTATGGGAGGGACTTGCGAATGCTCTTGTGTCTCTAAGCGAGCAGATAACTGTGGAGGGCCTATGGCGTGAGTATGTCCAGAAGGATGGCAGTGAAGGTAGTTTTAGGGGCAGAATTGACCCCGTAAAGACTGTCAACCTCTATTCTTCTAGACATATTGATTACAAGGTGGCTACCACTTATTTTGATCGAGAGATGGATGTTGCTCCCAATAGAGTGCTCCGTCAGGCCCTTCAGACAATATCGCAGAAATCAGCGAATGAGGGGCTGAAAAGAAGGGCAAGGAGAGTTGCCCGTGCATTTCAATATGTTTCGCCAGCAACTAAGGAAGATTTTAGTAGGCTGCGCGATAGGTCCGAAGAGATGTCTTGCTCAAGACCACTCTACTCCCGCGTTCTTCCAATTGCTGAAGCAGTGCTATTTAACGAGGGTCTCGATTCATCGTCGTATGCTGGCTGGCTTGATATGGATACGCTTTTTATCAATATGGGGGATCTGTTTGAGAATTACATCAGAACAGTTCTCGACTCTATCCTGGACCCTCCTTTCGAGGTAAAAGATGGCAACACGATTAATCCGAAAATCCCCTTGTTCGAAGATGGATACGGCAGTCTCACTATGGCTGTTCGTGCGATATGCACGAATGACCAGGTAAAAACGAAAAAGAGCAGCGTTGCCCCAGACATAATGATCGAGCGTAACGGTAGGATCGTTTTGACACCAGATGTAAAATACAAGCCAATTAGAGGCGCCTTTTCTGCCAAACGGGAAGATATCGAGCAGTCAATAACCTATGCCCAGCGATTGGGTTTGGAAGTTGCCTTGACGATTCATCCTTGTATGGAGGGCAAGCAGAAAGGGCTTCATTATTCTGGTCGCGTAGGGTCGATTCAGGTGTTCTGTTACTGCATCAATTTGGGCACAAGAGATCTTGCCGCCGAGGAACGAGATCTTGCCAAAAGCATTAGAGCTCTTATCCAAGGTTAAGAAGAGGAAGCAGATCGGAATCGATAACTGGTTTGAGGTCAGATCCTATAGCGTCTCTGCCCATTTCGAGGGCAACGCGTAGGGTAGTTCCGGTTCCCACAAATGGATCAAGTACAACCCCGCGAGCAAGGCGTTCGTGGTCACAGCTCTCCCATCCGATGGTTCGACGTTTTGCGAACGTGAACTCACGGAAATAGCCCCCAAGCGCCTCTTTAGCTTCCATGGCAAGCTTTACTACTCTTTGCGAGCTGCGGCCAGTGCCGTTTTGGAATTGCGTTGCTTTTCCGACATCGGAAATACCAAACGACTGAATTGCATCAATATGCTCCCTAGTCAATCCCTTTTCGCGAGCAATTTCCATGGCTCTTCGTGCCTGGGGGCGTGACATGTCGAGCTCGGCGGTTCTTTTTTCAATTCTAGTTATAGGCCTTCCGCATTCTGAGCAGATTGCTGGGGGGCATGCAAGGGTAATTGCCCTTCTGACAAGCTCTTTAGGATAGGGGGCGAGATGAGGAGAAAGACTGCGGTCCGGAGGGAATTCCCACACATCACCGGGAGTTGCCTCAACTCCAAGATGCTCACAATACGCTCTTGTATCATAGAAATAGGAGTTGCTCATCGTGAGATGGATAATGTACTCATAGCGGTTGGCAAGCCGGTCTTTCGCTGGCTCGGGCATGCCTGTAAGTTTTGACCAAATGATTCTATTTCTGCAAAGCCACCCATCAGATATGGCCGCCTGTTCAACCATCCCCGGGATATTCATGAGAGTTTTCTTATAGTAGCTATCGCCTATGTTCAAAAAAAGAGATCCAGTTGGCCTGAGAACTCGCTTCCACTCTTTCATGCAAAGCAGGAGAGAGTCAACAAAAGCTTCAGGGGTGGACTCGTTGCCGATTTGTCCAGCAACACCATAATCACGTTTTTTCCAGTATGGGGGAGACGTTACAATTAAATCGACTGAGTTGTCCGGGATTGGCAGCGTGTCCGCGGGGGCAACGTATAGCTGTGCCTGCGGTTCTTCGGGAAAATGTATATCTGACAGAGACTCGATCAAGCCAACCCCTCCTAATTTAGGCTTTCCATTATAGGGGGAGAACATAAAGTCGTAGAGATTGCATTTCACTTTGATGATTCAGCCAAATTTATTTGTAGTAGATTGCTCGGATGCTGCTGCAACTAAAGAGTTCAAAGCTTTCGATTCGGTTTTGTCAGCAATCCGGATCTACTGTTGCCAGATGTGCCGTTAGATGAATTGAACACTTGGTGAGCGGCGCCCGACGAGGAGTTCGCCGTTTCTCTCATGACCGGACGGATTAACGAGGGTCTCGACGTCTGGGCGGAGGCGGTGCGCGCCGGCTATCGTACGACTGGCGTTTACAACGAGTATGCTCGAATCCGCGAGCTGGAGCTTGACGTTTACTTCAGGTGGGTATGCCGGAAAGAGGCTCCCATGATCTACGTGCCGCCGACCAGCCGCGTCATGCGAATCGCCTGCGAGATCCACGTCGGGCGGGTGGATAGGTGCTCCCAGATTGACGTTGCCATCGCAGCCAAGCAAGGCATCATTTCTGATCTCAAGGCGTACAAGCAATCGCTTATCTATGAAGTCGTTGCTGGCAAACGGGAGGTGTGGCAATAGTTGCACAGACCAAGGAAAGGAATTTCGAGGAAGAAATCGAGGCATTTCTGTGTTCGCCCGGGGGCGGTTACTTCAAGTGCGATGACTGGCATTCGTTCCTTGCTATTGATGATGGTGGCCACCAGATGGTTGATGGTGGACACATGGCACATCGCGAGCGCGTACTGGATGCCGTCACTCTGGTCAATTTCATCCAGGCCACCCAACCCAAGGCCTGGGAGCGTTTTGAGCGCATGTACAATTCGGACCCCCGTTGCCAAGTTCGTCAAGATCTTTGACGATGCCGTGTGCCGTTTGGGCATGGTCGCGGTGCCTAAACACAGCTTTAAGCATCGTGGCATTACGTTCAAGGTTGCGTCTTTCCAACCGGAGAGCGGGTTGAATGACAGCGCGGCTGAGTGCCGAAGCACTTGCGGCAGCGGCCGGGACGGAGCTTGCCGGCGTAAAGGAGATTCGCTACAACCGTAGCGGGGATTCCTGTTTCTGGGGCGTGGCTTGTGCCGACGGCCGCGCGACGCCGAATGGCGCGACAAGCTCCATGCCGGATCTCCATCCCGAGCCGATAGACGTTGAATGCAGCGTTGACGTGGACTGGTGGCTCAAGCCCTCGGCATAATCAATTGTGCAGCAGCTGCTGCACAATTCGCTCAGCGCACCATAGTTCAGCAACGACGTCTAGGTTTTTCATCTCTAACCCTATTCGCATAATTCTGCGAACTGCATGAACCACAAAATTATGCGAAGACTTGCTACGCTCGGCATTTCGTCTTTAAAAATGTTGAACTCAACATTTTTAAGGACGAAACCTGCAGGCGGACGTTGCCGGCGGCATGTCACGAGTCTCCCGAATCGCGTATCATTGCGGGCGAACAAGCGATAAGGAGACCTCCATGAAAGCCCTGGTACACGACGGCAACGGATATATCGCGCTCGAGGATCGCCCCGAGCCGCAGCTGCAATCGCCCACCGACGCCATTGTCCGCGTCACGCGCTCGACCATCTGCACGAGCGACCTGCACATCATTCACGGCGCCGTGCCGCGCGCCACGCCCAATACGGTGCTCGGCCACGAGTTTGTGGGCGTTGTCGAGCAGGTGGGGGAGGGAGTGCGCAGCCTCAAGCCCGGCGACCGCGTGGCCGTGAGCTGCGAGACCTTCTGCGGCGAGT
>ENA-ORTM01001202-ORTM01001202.1-human-gut-metagenome-genome-assembly--contig:-NODE-1202-length-28208-cov-7.787802_pt1 | contig 28208 bp, 21 predicted proteins | sample MGYA00241909_ERZ509182 | MGnify/ENA primary metagenome ERZ509182 (study PRJEB26280, sample SAMEA2338855) | human gut metagenome | biome: human gut; feature: human-associated habitat; material: faeces...
GGCTGATAGCCATGTTGTCACGCAGGTAGTCGAAACCGAATTCATTGTTTGTACCAAAAGTGATATCTGCCAGATATGCCTGACGACGTGCGTCGGAGTTCGGCTGATGACGGTCGATACAATCTACGCTCAAACCGTGGAACATATAAAGAGGACCCATCCATTCGGAGTCACGTTTGGCGAGGTAATCATTCACGGTAACTACGTGTACGCCGTTTCCGGTCAATGCGTTGAGGAATACCGGGAGTGTAGCTACCAATGTTTTACCTTCACCGGTTGCCATTTCCGCAATCTTACCTTTATGCAGAACGACACCACCAAAGAGCTGTACATCGTAGTGAACCATGTTCCACAATGTGTCGTTACCACCGGCTACCCAGTGATTCTGATAGATGGCCTTGTCGCCTTCGATGCGTACGAAATCTTTTGTAGCAGCCAGTTGACGGTCGAAGTCGGTAGCAGTTACAACGATTTCTTCATTTTCTGTAAAACGTTTGGCAGTAGCCTTTACGATAGAAAAAGCAACAGGCAGTACTTCGTCCAGTGCTTTTTCATATTTTTCCAGAATTTCTTTTTCTGTCTTATCGATTTGTGCGAAGACTTCTTCGCGGTCTTCCAGTTCGAGAGTTTCAATGCTTGCCTTCAACTCTTCCACCTTCGCACGTTCAGCAGTAGCCGATTCATGGATATATTTTTTGAGTTCTTCCGTTTTGGCACGGAGGGCGTCGTTGTCTAGTTTTTCAATCTCCGGGTAAGCAGCTTTGATTTTTTCCACCCAGGGCTTGATTTCTTTCATGTCTCGTGTGGATTTGTTTCCGAAAACCGAGCTTAAAAATTCATTAAATCCCATGTTATATTATTTAGTTTATTATTTATCTTTTTCTTATTGCAGGCCACATTCATCCGGATAGATTTTCTCATTCCGCACACAGATTCAAGAAAGAAATCTGTGTGAATCGATCGATTATGTGACGAATAATCTCCGCAAAGTTACATTAAAATGCTGATTTATTTATGTTTTGCTCCCTGTTTTTGTGAGTAAATTTTTACCGAAGGTCGGTAATAGGAGCAGAAGTACAGGCGTTGGGAGCCCGGATACGCATAAAATGTGCCAGTGTAGGCGCAATATGGTCAATGGTTACAGGTGTCTGGATAATGGCCGGTTTCACGGAATGCCCCATGAAAATCAGCGGTGAGGGAATATAGGAATGACGTACCACCTTGTTGTCGCCGCCGTTCTCGTTGACGATAGTCCATCCGGGGAGGACGTCGATTACGAGGTCACCCGAACGTTTGCGGTGGTAGCCGTTACGTATTTTGTAGATTTCCGGAGTCCATGAACCCAGCAATAGCCGGTTAGCCGAATAGGCTTCGTTCACTCCGCTGAACTGCATCAGGAATTCTGCTGACTTTTGTTGGATCTCTGCCAGATTCAGTTCTTTCTTTTCCAATAACTTATGATTCAGGTAAATCTGTTGGTTATGGTGAGCTTCCACATACTTTCCTTCGCCATACGTAGCCATCAGGTACATATTCAATAGAGCCGCACAACGGTTGAGATAAAACTCTCCGCCGGGAACCTTGTACAATCCCGAATCAGGCGATTCGCTGTCTATATATCCGGTGGAAGTGACGAAAATAAGCACATTTTGCAGTCCTACTTTCTTATCAAGAACTTCGAGCAGGTCGGCAATGCTGCGGTCAAGACGCACGTAGGTGTCTTGTATTTCCATGGCACATTCCTGTACGGATTTGTGCGCATAGTTTCCAGCATAGTAAGTGAGTGCCAATAAGTCAGTAATGTCATCCATGCCGATGGAGCTTTTGTTCAATGCTTCTTCGGCAAGCGCATTCACTTCATCATTCACAAAAGGGCTGGCGATGAAGCGGCGGTATTTATTACTGCGGTCATCATCGAATTTATATTTGAAGAGCATATCCCGCCAATCTGGCAGGAAAGTGTACATGCCCCGCGGAAATATGGGTTCCCATGTCATACCGGCAATACGGAAATCAATCGCTTGACGGTCGTTATATTGGCTTGCCCACCACGGAAACTCTCCATAATAGGTGGTTCCACTCCATTTTCCGGTGTTGGGATTGAGCCAGAAAGCTGCATTTCCGGCATGTCCGGCTGCAAAAAGTGCGGCATCGCAATCAGGTGCAATGGCATATACGAGTCCTTTGCCTTGTGTCGCTATTTTAAGCTCGTCGGCAATGGTTGAAGTCAGAAGTTTGGTGGGGGCGACAGTCTGGTCGGTGTAATACCCCATAAATGCCGTGTCGTCTGTGCTGTTAACGGGGCGAAGGGTAGAGGCATCCATCCAGCGTTGAGAAATAATTCCGTTCATGGAAGGCGTCGTACCGCTATAAATAGCCGCTATGGCAGAAGCGCGGTCTATACCGCAGAAGGTATATTCGGCATTATGGAACACTCTTCCCTCTTTCCAAAGACGTTTGAAGCCTTTCTCACCGTAGAGTGACGAAAAAGCTTCCAGATAGTCCGTACGTAATTGGTCAATCGTCAGCCCTACCACTAATTTAGGGGCGGCAGGTAGTGACTGGGCTTGTAGCCCGGTGAAAGTCAGTACGGTGATGAGGGAAGTTAGTAGTCCTTTCATTATTTCTTTTTAGATGTCACAATCAGATTGCTCGCTGAACGTATCAGCAAAACGAGTGCCAAAGGTACAACAGCAAAGTCAAATCTTTGCGGAATTACAGGAAAAAGCACTATAAAAAGTGTTAAAACCACCAGATTCAGGGTTAAATACCAACATTTCTTCCCTTTTCGGACACAATATATAATGTATGGCAAGAAAAGAAGTTGTCCCGGATGGAATACCAATAATAGGAAATTGGAGCTGACTGCCGGGTGTTGGGAGAAGAGTGCGAGAAATGCAAGGACACATCCCACAATACCTGCTATCCCAAAAAGGAAGAGGTCGATTCCCCATAATCCGGTTCTCCGGCGGATTCCATAGATGGTGGCGGCGGTTGTCAATATAAATAAGAGTAAGGTGCATTGAAGCGGAGTAGGCATCCAGCCGCTTTCATCCGGTTCGGGAGTGGCATCGACTACCAGCTCGTTGGCCGTTATGAGTGGACGCTGGATAGAATCGCTTTTAATTTGTGCACCGTCGAAAGCATCCATCAGGTAGAAAGGGGCAAACATCATCTGACGTTGTGTAATGGGCTGGTCGGCTTCACTTCCGATACAGAGATCAATGCCGAAACGTGCCCACGGATGTCCTTTGCAATACTGATGTACAATGTCGCGGAAAGTGAGGGAACCATCCTGTGGTTCTGCGGGATAAATCACTTTTCCTGCAATGCTTTCTTCTATCTTATCCCGTGGGCGGGTAGCACAATTGTCGTAAAAGAAATTATAACGGTATACCCGGTTTTCCGGACGATAATTTTCTTGTAATAACCGGATTAGTTCTGTCTTTTCTTCATCGGTCAGATTCAGCGTTTGCTGCCATACGCTGCGTCCGAAAAATGCGTATTCAGCTGCAAAACGTTCATAATCCGTTGCTCCTAGTTGGTAGTCTGTTTCTCCGAGCGAGAAGCGGAAGATGAAGTTGGGAGTGTTGAAACTGAACAGTCCGTAGTTGAATACAACGTCAATTCCTTGTGAAGGATTTTCGTAACGGATGGCAGTGTGTCCGAATAGGGAATATATTTCCTCTCCGGGGGCACAAGTCAACAGGCTCAAACGGATGGAGTCGTTGTTGTTGGCAGATGCTTGTCCGGTGGGCAGAAGCAACAGGAAGAAGGAGAGGATGATGTATGAGAAAAACCGTTTCATTAGCTGGTTCGTTTTATTTCGGTGGCAAATATAGAAAGAATAGTTGGATTCGGGAAAACGGAGCCTCTATTTTATCAGAACAGAGGCTCTAATTGGGGTAAACAGAGGCTCTGTTTAGGTGAAATAGAGCCTCTGTTCGGGCGTCAAATCTTTGCGAAATACCGGACACCCTAGTGGACACCCCTGATGGTTGTGTAATGGGCTGTTACTTATGCGGTTATAACGCCTGGAAAAAAGAGGGCGGACACCCTAACGAGCATATATAAATAATAAATATTAATAATCTATATAAATATAGTTCGCTCAACACACTTTTTCTGTGTTCTGTGAATGGAAAAATAAAGATAATTCTCTCTCGATGCTTCAATTTCTCTTTTTTTGCCTTACCTTTGCGCTCGCTAAAGATGAAAATGCATTGAATTTAATTATCGACATAGGAAATACGATGGCAAAGGTGGCTCTCTTCAATGGCGGAGAGATGGTGGAGGTATTAACCGAATCCAATCAGTCACTGGATTGTTTGAAAGCACTTTGTTCCAAGTGTCCGGTTGAGCAGGGGATTGTGGCTACTGTCATAGATTTAAGCGAACGGATACTAGCCGATTTGGCGGCTTTGCCGTTCCCATTGTTGTGGCTCAATCATCAGACTCCGCTTCCGGTTGTCAATCTGTACGAAACTCCTGAAACATTGGGGTACGATCGTATGGCTGCCGCAGTTGGTGCTAATGAGCAATTCCCTCATCGGGATGTGTTGGTTATTGATGCCGGAACTTGCATCACTTATGAATTTATCGACTCAAAAGGTCAGTATCATGGTGGTAATATTTCTCCCGGTATGCAGATGCGTTTTAAAGCACTTCATCAGTTTACGGGGCGTTTGCCTCTGGTGGACACCAATGGGCGCAAACTCCCGATGGGACGGGACACCGAAACGGCTATACGTGCCGGAGTGATGAAAGGGATGGAATACGAAATTTCAGGTTATATTGAGTCTATGAAGCATAAATATCCTGAACTTTTGGTTTTTTTAACGGGCGGAGATGAATTTTCTTTTGATAGCAGCGTAAAAAGTATCATCTTTGCAGATAGATTTTTAGTGTTGAAAGGATTAAATAGAATTTTAAACTATAATAATGGTAGGATTTAAACACACACTTTGTGCGCTTTTGCTCACGATGGTTACCGGAACGGCAATCGCTCAAAATAATACAAACTCTCCTTATACACGATATGGCTATGGCGACTTGTCCGATCAGAGTTTCGGTAACAGCAGGGCGATGGGGGGAATTGCTTTTGGACTTCGGGATGGAGCACAGATCAATCCGCTGAATCCTGCTTCGTATACAGCCATTGACTCATTGACATTCCTCTTTGAAGGAGGTGTCAGTCTGCAAAATATGAATATTAGCGGTAGCGGTGTGAAACTGAACGCTAAAAATTCCAGCTTTGACTATCTGGCTATGCAATTTCGTTTGCATCCAAAGGTAGCGATGAGTATCGGATTATTGCCGTTCTCTAATGTGGGATATAGTGTATCGGAAAGTCATGAAGCTACAGAATCTTCTCCGTATAGTACGAAAACTCTTACGGGTGAGGGTGGCTTACATCAGTTATATGTTGGTGCAGGCGTAAAAGTCTTGAAAAAATTGTCAGTTGGTGTGAATGCTTCTTATTTTTGGGGAGATATAACTCGCTCGCTGACGCAGCTTTATCCGAATAACACTTCTGCATATTCTTATATTAGACAGAATGTTGTGTCGGTGTCGGATTATAAGTTGGATTTTGGATTGCAATATACGCAAGAGCTTAGTAAGAAACATTCAGTCACTGTCGGTGCTGTATATTCTCCAAAGCATAAATTGAATAACGATTATACAGTAACGACGCAGGTCAGCTCGACTGTTAGCACGAATTGGGATGCTACGTTCGAAGTGCCTAATACATTTGGTCTCGGATTTACATATAACTATGACAAACGCCTGACTGTTGGTCTGGATTATAGTTTGCAACAATGGTCAAAAACGAAATTTGACGTAAATACATCAGATGAAGCTGTACGTGAGGATTTTAATGAAACATATACGTATTGCGATCGTCATAAAATATCAGTGGGTGCGGAATACATTCCTAATTTGATGGGACGTTCCTATTTATCCCATATTAAATACCGTCTGGGAGCTTATTATACGACTCCGTATTATAAGATCGGCGGCAAAGAGGCTACCCGTGAATATGGCGTAACTGCCGGTTTCGGTCTGCCTGTGCCTCGTTCCCGTTCCATTCTTAGCATCAGCGGACAATTTGTTCGTATCAGTGGACAGGAATCGGCTTTTGTAAATGAAAACATCTTCCGCGTGAGCATCGGATTGACGTTCAACGAACGTTGGTTCTTCAAACGCAGAGTGGAGTAATGAGATGAATGTAAGAAAGAATAGACGACTATATAATAACAACTAAAATTTAGATACAATGAAAATTAAAACGCTTGTGGCTATGTTGCTTCTTTCGGCAGGAGCAACCACTGTGGTAGCACAGGATGCGTCTAACTGTAACTCGAACAGTAGTATCTCGCATGAAGCTGTGCGTGCTGGTAATTTTAAAGATGCGTATACTCCTTGGAAAGCTGTGTTGGAAAACTGTCCGACGCTTCGTTTCTATACCTTTACTGACGGATATAAGATTCTGAAAGGCTTGATGGGACAAATCAAGGATCGGAATAATGCAGATTATCAGAAATATTTTAATGAACTGATGAATACGCATGACTTGCGTATTAAATACACAGATGAGTTTCTAGCTAAAGGTACAAAAGTGTCTTCTGCCGACGAAGCTCTGGGTATCAAAGCAGTAGATTATATCGCTTTTGCTCCGAAGATTGATGTGAACCAGGCTTATCAATGGTTGAGTCAGTCTGTAAATGCAGTGAAAGGCGAATCGGCAGGTGCGACTATCTTCTATTTCCTGCAAATGTCTTTGGATAAACTGAAAACGGATCCGAATCATAAAGAACAGTTCATTCAGGACTATCTGGCTGCTTCTGAATATGTAGACGCTGCTATTGCTGCTGAAGCCAGCGAAGCAAAGAAGAAACCTTTACTGGGTATCAAGGATAACTTAGTGGCTTTGTTTGTAAACAGTGGAACAGCTGATTGCGAATCACTGCAAAACATCTATGGACCGAAAGTAGAAGCTAACCAGACTGACTTGGCTTACTTGAAGAAAGTTATCGACATCATGAAAATGATGAAATGTACTGAAAGCGAAGCTTATTTGCAAGCATCTTACTATGCTTATAAGATGGAACCGACAGCAGAAGCCGCTACCGGATGTGCTTATCAGGCATTTAAGAAAGGTGATATTGACGGTGCTGTGAAATTCTTTGACGAAGCAGTGAACCTGGAAACAGACAATGTGAAGAAAGCTGAAAAAGCATACGCTGCCGCAGCAGTATTGGCTTCTGCCAAAAAGCTGTCTCAAGCAAGAGCATATTGCCAGAAAGCAATTGGTTTTAACGAAAACTACGGTGCTCCATACATCCTGATTGCTAATCTTTATGCAATGAGTCCCAACTGGAGCGACGAACCTGCTTTGAACAAATGTACTTACTTTGCAGTGATTGACAAACTGCAACGTGCAAAACAAGTGGATCCGAGCGTAGCTGAAGAAGCTAACAAATTGATCGGTAGATATTCTGGTCATACTCCGCAAGCTAAAGACCTATTTATGTTAGGTTACAAGCAAGGCGACCGCATCACTATCGGCGGTTGGATAGGAGAGACTACAACGATTAGATAAATGTATGTTGCGAAAACGAAGAAACCGTTTATTGCATAAAAGCATGAGCATAACAATCACCTCCGGGGTGATTGTTATGCTTCTTTTATTATCTTCCTGTGGCGGAAAGAAGAAAGCTATGGGTGAGGCTATCACGGAACGTGATTCCCTTCCGATGATGACAACATTGGGAGTCACCACCCTTATCTCCGATTCCGGAGTGACACGCTACAGAGTGAATACGGAAGAATGGTCGGTGTACGACCGTAAGAAACCATCCTATTGGGCCTTTGAGAAGGGCGTATATCTGGAACAGTTCGACTCTATCTTTCATATAGAAGCCAGTATCAAAGCGGATACTGCCTACTATTATGACAAAGAAAGGCTTTGGAAGCTGATAGGGAACGTAGATATACAGAACCGGAAAGGAGAGCGTTTTAATACGGAACTGCTGTACTGGAACGAAGCTACCCAAAAGGTGTATTCCGACAAGTTTATACGTATTCAACAACCGGACAGAATTATTACAGGGCATGGATTCGACTCGAACCAGCAAATGACCATATATACCATCCATAATATCGAAGGTATTTTCTATGTGGATGAGGAAGCAGGTAGTCCGCCCCAACCGGAAACAAAAGCGCTGCCGGATTCAGTGCGAAAAGATTCTGTGAAATAAACTATGAATATTTATATCTCTCTAATTATCACCATGGTCTTCTCCGCCTTCTTTTCAGGAATGGAGATTGCCTTTGTGTCGGTAGACAAACTGCGTTTTGAGATGGAACGCAAGGGGGGAATTACATCCCGCATTCTTTCCATCTTCTTCAAGAACCCGAATGAATTTATCTCTACCATGTTGGTGGGGAATAATATCGCCCTGGTCATCTATGGTATCCTGATGGCACAGATTATCGGCGACAATCTGCTGGCGGGATTCATTGATAATCATTTTCTGATGGTGTTGGCGCAGACCGTTATTTCTACCCTTATTATTCTGGTGACCGGAGAGTTTCTGCCGAAAACAATCTTCAAAATCAATCCCAATCTGGTCTTGAATGTTTTTGCCATTCCGCTTATTGTTTGTTATGTGGTTCTCTATCCTATCTCCAAATTAGCCTCCGGCTTGTCTTGTATCTTCCTTCGCCTCTTTGGAATGAAAGTTAATAAGGATGCGTCCGATAGAGCTTTTGGAAAAGTCGACCTGGACTATTTCGTACAAAGCAGCATTGATAATGCCGAAAATGAAGAAGAGCTGGACACGGAAGTGAAAATCTTTCAGAATGCTTTGGATTTTTCGAACATAAAAATCCGCGACTGTATCGTTCCGCGTACCGAAGTGGTGGCTGTTGATCTGACAACTTCACTGGACGAGTTGAAAAGCCGCTTCATCGAATCCGGAATTTCCAAGATCATTGTGTACGATGGAAATATCGACAATGTGGTGGGTTATATCCATTCGTCGGAAATGTTTCGTGCTCCGAAAAACTGGCATGAGAATGTGAAGCAGGTGCCGATTGTGCCCGAAACCATGTCCGCCAATAAACTGATGAAGCTCTTTATGCAGCAAAAGAAAACGATTGCCGTCGTGGTGGATGAGTTTGGCGGTACGTCCGGTATTGTATCTCTGGAAGATCTGGTAGAAGAAATATTTGGAGATATAGAAGATGAGCACGATAATACTTCCTATATCAGCAAGCAGATTGATGAACGCGAGTATGTGTTGTCCGCCCGCTTGGAGATAGAAAAAGTCAATGAGACGTTCGGACTCGATTTGCCCGAATCGGACGATTATCTGACGGTAGGAGGACTGATTCTGAACCAATATCAGAGTTTTCCGAAGCTGCATGAAGTGGTGCGGGTGGGACGTTATCAATTCAAGATAATTAAGGTCACAGCGACAAAAATAGAACTCGTGCGATTAAAAGTCTTGGAATAATGACGATAATCAAGAAATTTTTAGCCAATAAATAGATGCATATTAGCATTTTTTGTATCTTCGTGCGCTAAAACGACAAAAGAAAGAAATAATAATAAACATAAATCGTATTAATCAAAATGGCAACGTTACAAAACATTAGGTCGAAAGGACCTCTATTGGTGATTGTTATCGGCTTGGCGCTGTTTGCTTTCATTGCGGGTGACGCATGGAAGGTGATGCAGCCGCATCAGGCACATGACGTAGGTGAGGTGAACGGAGACGCTCTTTCCGCTCAAGAGTATCAGAATTTGGTAGAAGAATATACCGAAGTGGTGAAACTCATGCGTGGGGTGACCGCCTTGAATGACGAACAAACCAATCAGGTGCGCGATGAAGTATGGCGTTCCTACGTAAACAATAAACTGATCGAAAAAGAAGCAAAAGCACTGGGACTGACTGTTTCTGCTGCTGAAATCCAGGACATCCTGAAAGCAGGCGTTCATCCTTTGTTGAGACAAACTCCTTTCCAGAATCCGCAAACAGGAAACTTCGACAAGGATATGTTGAACAAGTTCCTCGTGGAATATGCCAAGATGAGCGAATCACAAATGCCGGCACAGTATGCTGAACAATACAATAACATGTATAAATACTGGTCTTTCATTCAGAAAACTCTGATCGAGAGCCGTCTGGCAGAAAAGTATCAGGCATTGGTGTCTAAAGCTCTTCTTTCCAATCCGGTGGAAGCACAGGACGCTTTCGATGCAAGAGTGAACCAGTACAACGTGTTGATGGCTGGTATTCCTTACTCTTCTGTAGTGGACTCTACAATCGTAGTGAAAGAATCGGAACTGAAAGACTTGTATAACAAGAAGAAAGAACAATTCAAGCAATATCAGGAAACTCGTGACATCAAGTACATTGATGTACAAGTGACTGCAAGTGCTGAAGACAGAGCTGCTATCCAGAAAGAAGTAGACGAAGCTACTGCACAGTTGGCTACTACTACGGATGATTATACTTCTTTTATCCGTTCGGTTGGCTCGGAAGCTCCTTATGTGGACTTGTTCTATAACAAGACAGCTTTCCCGTCAGACGTAGTTGCCCGTTTGGACTCTGCTTCTGTTGGTGCTATTTATGGTCCTTACTATAACGGAGCCGACAATACAATCAACTCTTTCAAAATTGTAGCTAAAGCTGCTGCTGCCGATTCTGTCGAATTCCGTCAGATTCAGGTATACGCAGAAGATGCTTTGAAGACAAAGACCTTGGCTGACAGTATCTACAACGCGATCAAAGGTGGCGCTAACTTTGCTGATCTGGCAAAGAAATATGGTCAGACTGGTGATGCAAACTGGCTAACTTCTGCACAGTACGAAGGTGCACAGATAGACGGTGATAACCTGAAATTCATCTCTGCTATCAACAATACAGGTGTGAACGAATTGGTAAACTTGCCGATGGGACAAGCAAACGTAATTCTTCAGGTAACGAACAAGAAATCTGTAAAAGACAAATATAAAGTAGCTGTTATCAAACGTGAAGTAGAGTTCAGCAAAGAAACTTACAACCGTGCTTATAATGATTTCAGCCAGTTTATCGCAGCTAATCCGAGTGTAGAAAAGATGGTAGCTAACGCTGAAGAAGCCGGTTACAGACTGCTCGACAGAATGGACTTGAGTAGCTCTGAACATAACATCGGTGGTGTGAGAGGTACAAAAGAGGCTTTGAGATGGACATTTGATAAAGCAAAACCGGGTGATGTTTCCGGCTTGTACGAATGTGGCGAAAGCGATCACATGATGGTAGTAGGTCTGGTAGGCATTAAGCCGGAAGGATATCGTCCGTTGAAAGCAGTACAGGATCAGTTGAGAGCTGAAATCGTAAAAGATAAGAAAGCTGAAAAGATTATGGCTGACATGAAAGCTGCCAATGCAACTTCATTCAACCAGTACAAAGAGATGACTAATGCAGTCAGCGACTCTTTGAAGATGGTTACTTTTGCAGCTCCTGCTTATGTATCAGCATTGCGTAGCAGCGAACCGTTGGTAGGTGCTTATGCTTCTGTTGCTCCAGAAAATCAGTTGAGTGCTCCTATCAAAGGTAATGCCGGAGTATTTGTATTGCAGGTATACGGTAAGGACAAACTGAACGAAACATTCGACGCAAAAGCAGAAGAAGCTACGCTGACTAACATGCACGCACGTTTTGCCAGCCGTCTGATGAATGATTTGTATCTGAAAGCAAACGTAAAAGATACACGCTTCTTGTTCTTCTAAACAAGTAGCAAGTAATAGATATTAGGCACGGATTACACGGATTTACGCGGTTTAAACTTTTGAGGGAACCGCGAAACCCGTGTAATCCGTGCCTTTTTTGTGGTCGTTTTTTTGTTTATGGTCTTTGTTATCTGATTAAATTTCCATATCTTGCCAATCTTTATCAATTGGCTTTGCGAAATACTTCATTAACTAATACGAATCTATATTATGACTAAACAACTAGCCCAGTATTCAGTTCCCGCTGAAAATTCACGTGTTATCCGTGTATTCCTTTCGTCAACGTTCAGAGACATGGAGATGGAACGTTCTGCATTAGTCAAACTCTTTAAGGGTTTGCAAGTGAAGGCTGCCAGCCGTGGTGCCACCATTTCATTGGTTGATTTGCGTTGGGGAATCACAGAAGAAGATGCGAAAAGCGGCAAGGTTGTTGAAATATGCCTGAAAGAGATCGTTAACTCCCGGCCTTTCTTCATTGGTATGGTAGGCGACCGCTATGGATGGTGTCCCAGTTATGAAGATTTATCTCAAACTCTCAATGACAGCTTGGAATATCGTTGGATAGAAGATGACTTGAATCACCATTTGAGTGTGACGGAAATTGAAATGCAGTTTGGTGTACTGCGCAATCCCAATCCGTTACATGCCTATTTTTATATAAAACAGTCGGCAGATGATGAACTGTCTTGCCCTGAAGAGGAGTCTCTTAAATTGAAACGTCTGAAAGAGAGTGTTTTGCAACAGGATCGTTATCCTGTGCAAGAGTATGATTCGCCCGATCAGTTGTGTAACCTTGTGGAAGCTGCTTTCACGGAATTGCTTGAACGGGAGTTTCCGGATGTACTGACCGTTGAAGATAATCAAGCATTGCAAGAACAACTGACGCGCAATGAACTCTTATTCAATTATCACCCAATACCTGAAGCAGATCAGGCGTTTGCTGATTTTTTGGCGGCGGATGAACAGCGGTGTCTGGTGGTAACGGGCGGTTACGGTCTTGGCAAGAGCGCTTTGTTGGCTCATTGGAGCGATTTGGTGAACAATGATATGCCGATGATTCCTATCTATCATCGCTTGGATAGTACTACATTGTCTTCTTATCCGGAAACGTTGGCGAGAATGTTAGCTTCCAAATGCCAGAACGCACTCAAGCATCAATCTTTGGGTGAAGAAAATTTGTTCGCGGCGGAAGTTTCAAAAGAACTGGACTCGACCCAAAGCACTGCCAAATCCATCATGGACGCCGTGAGAAACTCGGTTTTGATGGGAGATGCTGGCTTGAACACTTTTTCAGGGAACACACTTCGAAACCTCAAGGAGATTGAAGAGGATTTGAATTCTATCCAAAAGTTCAGTCAGTTGTGGAGCGCGCTGGGTGCATCAAGATACCCTATCATTCTGTTGATTGATGATATTAGTTATCTGAATCCGACTGAAGCATCCCTGTTTTCTTTATTTGCATCTATTCCCCCGAATGTGAAAGTCGTGTTGAGCTTTTCTGCGTCATCCACTGCTTACCTGCCCTTTGTTCAGAATGGCTACGCTCATTTCCAGTTGAATGGCTTTTCACAGGCGGATGCCAAGTCGTTCTCAAAGCAATATTTGTCTACTTACTCCAAGGCTTTGTCTGCACAACAGGAAGATATTCTTGCTTCGTGGGTGCTGGCTAAACAACCGCGCTGTTTAAGTGTATTGCTCAACGAGCTGGTTTCGTTCGGTCAGTACGATGCTCTCAATGAATATATGCGTGGATATTGCCGGCTCAATGAGGTTGGGCAATTCTATGACAGTGTGCTACGGCGTTTGTCGGCTGATTATGGTTCCGAAGAGATTGGAAGAACGCTTCTGATGCTTTCACTTACTTTAGAAGGATTTACTGAAGATGAAGTGAAGAGCATGGCAGACATAAATCAGATACTTTGGTCGCAGTTGAGAGTGGAAATGAGCAGCTGGCTCACCAACAAAGGAGGACGATATTGCATTGGTGACACACAAATGGTAGAGGCGATCGAACGCTATTTCGCTCAAGATGACGAATGTATAGATGATAGTCGCCATGAAATTATTTCCGCTCTGCTGGATGAGGAAGAGATCCTTTCCCATCCGTTGACTTTTGCCGATTATAACTATCGCATGAAACAGTTCTGCTACCATGATTCGTATCGCTATAAAGTGGAGATTACCTATCAATGCTATAAGATGCAAGAATGGGATATATTGAAGGATTGGATTTGTGATGTAGAGATTTTCGAGATTCTGTATCGCACGAATCGTTCTCTGTTGGAAGATAGCTGGAAGGCGATCATGAACGACAATCCTGAAGTTACGCCTGAAGTCTATGCCGAATTGGACTTTGATGAGATCGATTCTTTTTTAATTCCTGTTATTGCTAATGATATGGCTACTTTCTTGAGCAGTTCTTTCCATCTGACGAAGGCGGCAGCTGCTGTGAGTGAGAAGAGTATGGAAGGTGCTGCCATGCCACTCATTGCCAAGTCGGTATTGAAGATGAATGAGGGATGCCGGTATGCCCGTAATGAAGAATACGAAACGGCATGCGACTGTTTCCTGAAAGCATTGGTGATGCAGGAAAACATTGTACCGACTCCGGAACTGGAGATTGCCAACACCTGTCGAAATCTAGCTTTGGCATATTACTACAATGAGCAATACAATGAAGCAGCGATCTATTTGAATAGGGCGCTTGATTATCATGCGGCTTCTGCTGACGAGAAGAGTCAGGCAGAAGTCATTGAACTTTCCGAATATCTGGCTTATTGTGATTACTATAAGGATGAGGAAGAGAGTGCTGCCGAGAAATTCCGGAAAGTTGCTGAAATGCACGAGTCATTGAATGGCAGACTGTCCGGTGGAGTGGCTAAATGTTTGCGTATGCAGGGTAAATGTCTTTATTATATCAAACGATACGATGAAGCATGGATGCTGATGAATCAGGCGTTGGACATTGCTATACAGATAGATAATAAAAAACAGATCGTCGCTTGTCATAAACAGTTGTATTATCTATGCAGGGAATTCAAACGGATGATGAATGAACGTGGCGATGAGCAGGCGTCTACTTTATTCTTCCGTGAGTCTCTTCTGCATGAAATGTATTTCAGCGAAAAACCGCGTCTGGCGGAACTGACTGTCCGCTACGAGGCATTGAGATGTGATATTATGCAGCAGTATTACATGAATAAAGACTATGATAACGTGATTCGTATTGCGACGTCTTTGGATATTCACGATGATGCTGACCCTAATGCTTCCTGTCTGGTATATTATTACAAAGCACAGGCTTATGTGAAGTTGGAGAATTATCCAATGGCGAAAGAGGCTTTCTTCAGAGAGCTTGAACTGCGAAAGAAATATCTGGGATGGGAGGATGAAGATACGATTCTGGCTTGTCAGAACTTAGGGGTTTTGCACAGCTTTTGTAATGAACGGGAAGAGGCGCTGGCTTGTTTCCGTGAGGCGTACGGTTATGAAGTGAAAAAGAATGGCGAGGATTCTGAAATGGCGCAAAAGCTACTTCAATATATCAGCGTGGTTGAATCATAACGGAGGCATACTTCCTTTTTTGTTAACTTTTACATTCCTGCTATACGGAAATCGACTTTATTTCCTTACATTTGCAGATATAAACTATCAACAGAAAGAAGAATGTCTAAATATCCCCTTTTAGGAATGACTCTTGTAGAGCTTCAATCATTGACAAAAAGACTGGGTATGCCCGGCTTTGCTGCCAAGCAGATTGCATCCTGGCTTTACGAAAAGAAGGTAGCCTCGATTGATGATATGACTAATTTGTCATTGAAACACCGGGAGTTGCTCAAGCAGAACTATGAGGTGGGAGCGGAAGCTCCGGTAGATGAAATGCGCTCTGTAGATGGTACGGTGAAGTATCTTTATAAAGTGGGTGAGAACCATTTTGTAGAGTCGGTTTATATACCGGATGATGACCGGGCAACGTTGTGCGTGTCGTCACAAGTAGGTTGCAAGATGAACTGTAAGTTCTGTATGACCGGCAAACAGGGGTATACGGCTAACCTGACCGCCAGCCAGATCATAAACCAGATTCATTCGCTGCCGGAACGGGACAAACTGACTAATGTCGTAATGATGGGAATGGGCGAGCCGCTCGATAACCTGGATGAGGTATTGAAAGCATTGGAACTACTGACCGCTACCTACGGTTACGCATGGAGTCCGAAGCGTATCACGCTTTCTACTGTCGGGCTACGGAAAGGATTGCAGCGTTTTATCGAAGAAAATGACTGCCACCTTGCCATCAGCCTTCACTCTCCGCTGACCGTTCAGCGTGCTGAATTAATGCCGGCGGAAAAGGCGTTTTCAATCACCGAAATGGTGGAACTGTTAAAAAACTATGATTTTAGTAAACAACGTCGACTTTCGTTTGAATATATTGTTTTTAAAGGGCTCAATGATTCGCAGGTCTATGCCAAAGAGTTGCTGAAACTTCTTCGCGGGCTGGATTGCAGGGTGAATCTGATTCGTTTTCATGCCATACCGGGGGTAGACCTCGAGGGGGCGGATATGGATACGATGACCCGTTTTCGTGATTATCTGACGTCACACGGACTTTTCACCACTATCCGTTCATCCAGAGGCGAAGATATTTTTGCCGCTTGCGGTATGCTGTCGACAGCGAAACAGGAGAAAAATAATGAAAGTTAATATATAAAACCGAACATCATGAAAAAGTACTCTTTTATTTTATGCATCGCTTTGGTAGCCTTTGTCGTTGCATCTTGTGGTCTGAAAGGAAATCACACCTCTAGTGGTCGTGCTTACGAGCTTTTGGTTGTAGTAGATCACGGTGTTTGGGATCGTGCTGCCGGAAGGGCTTTACATGATGCGCTCGATGCTGATATGCCCGGTTTGCCGCAGTCGGAACCTTCTTTCCGGATTATGTATACTTCACCGAAAGATTATGATTCTACGCTGAAGTTGATACGTAACATTATTATTGTAGATATACAGGATATATATACGAAAGCCTCGTTCAAATATGCGAAGGACGTGTATGCCAATCCGCAGATGATATTGACTATCCAGGCTCCGAACGAAGAAGAGTTCGAGAAGTTTGTGGAAGAGAACAAAAAGACGATTGTCGACTTCTTTACCCGTGCGGAAATGAACCGTCAGATTACGTTCCTGGAAGGGAAGCATAGTAACTTCATTTCGCAGAAAGTGGACAGTTTGTTCGGATGCGACATCTGGGTGGATGCCGAACTGGCTAATTCAAAGACCGGGGATGATTTCTTTTGGGCTTCTACCAACACAGGTAGTGCTGACCGTAACTTTGTGATGTACTCTTATCCGTACACTGACAAGGATACGTTTACCAAAGAATATTTTGTGCACAAACGTGACTCCGTGATGAAAGCCAATATCCCCGGATTCAAGGAAGGCGTTTATATGTCGACCGATAGTTTGCTGACCGATGTCCGTCCGATCAATGTACAGAACAGCTACACAATGGAAGCACGTGGCCTGTGGCGTATGAAGGGTGACTTTATGGGTGGCCCGTATGTATCTCATACTCGTCTGGACGAGAAAAACCAACGAATTATAACAGCAGAAATATTTGTTTATTCACCTGATAAAATGAAACGCAACCTGGTACGCCAGATGGAAGCATCTCTGTATACACTGAAACTTCCGAATGAAGTTCAGCAGAATCAGATTCCATTGGGAGAAGCATCTAAGGAAGCGGAACAAACTAATAAATAAAAACATGGAAGATAACAAGATAAGGATAGGTATCACCCAAGGAGATATTAACGGGGTGGGCTATGAGGTGATTCTTAAGACATTTTCCGACCCTACGATGTTGGAACTATGTACTCCGATCATTTATGGCTCACCGAAAGTAGCGGCTTATCATCGCAAAGCGCTGGATATACAGACCAATTTCAGCATTGTCAACTCTGCTACCGAAGCGGGGTACAACCGTTTGAGCGTGGTGAACTGTACGGATGATGAGGTGAAAGTGGAATTTTCCAAACCCGATCCCGAAGCCGGTAAAGCTGCGCTTGGGGCTTTGGAACGTGCCATCGAAGAATATCGCGAAGGGCTGATAGACGTTATCGTAACAGCTCCGATCAACAAACATACGATTCAGTCGGAAGAGTTCTCCTTCCCCGGACATACGGAATATATCGAAGAACGTCTGGGCAATGGTGATAAGTCATTGATGATTTTGATGAAGAATGACTTCCGGGTGGCTTTGGTGACGACACATATCCCTGTTAGAGAGATCGCGACTACGATTACCAAAGAACTGATTCAGGAGAAACTGATGATATTCCATCGTTGCCTGAAACAGGATTTCGGTATCGGCGCTCCGCGTATTGCGGTGCTCTCTCTCAATCCTCATGCCGGAGACGGTGGTTTGTTGGGAATGGAAGAGCAGGAAGTGATTATCCCTGCCATGAAAGAAATGGAAGAGAAAGGAATCCTTTGCTACGGTCCTTATGCGGCCGACGGCTTTATGGGTTCAGGCAATTATACTCATTTTGACGGTATCTTGGCGATGTATCACGATCAGGGGCTGGCTCCGTTCAAGGCCTTGGCTATGGAAGACGGGGTGAACTATACGGCAGGCCTGCCGGTAGTACGTACTTCTCCGGCTCATGGAACGGCATACGATATTGCAGGCAAGGGATTGGCTTGTGAAGATTCTTTCCGTCAGGCAATCTATGTTGCCATCGATGTGTTCCGTAATCGTCAGCGGGAAAAAGTGGCTCGTGCCAATCCGTTGCGTAAACAGTATTACGAGAAACGTGACGATAGTGATAAACTGAAGCTGGATACAGTAGACGAAGATTAAAAACGAGTGATGACAAGAGCAGAGATACAACAAGTGAAACAACGTTTCGGTATTATAGGTAATACCGAAGCATTGTCGCGCGCCATAGATGTTGCCATTCAGGTAGCTCCTACCGATTTGTCTGTGCTGATTACCGGAGAAAGTGGGGTCGGAAAAGAAAGTTTTCCGCAGATTATTCATCAATATAGCCGAAGGAAGCACGGACAGTATATTGCTGTCAACTGTGGTGCTATTCCGGAGGGCACGATTGATTCCGAACTGTTCGGGCATGAGAAGGGTGCGTTTACCGGTGCGATTGGCGAACGGAAAGGGTACTTTGGCGAAGCCGACGGTGGTACTATTTTCCTTGATGAAGTAGGGGAGTTGCCGATGCCTACCCAGGCGCGTTTGCTCCGTGTGTTGGAGAGTGGCGAGTTTATAAAAGTAGGTTCGTCCAAAGTGCAAAAGACGGATGTTCGTATTGTGGCAGCTACCAATGTCAATCTGACACAAGCGATTGCAGAAGGACGTTTCCGTGAAGATTTATATTACCGGTTGAATACGGTGCCTATCCAAATACCGCCTTTGCGTGAACGTGGTGACGATGTACTTTTGTTGTTCCGTAAGTTTTCCGCAGACTTTGCAGAGAAATACCGGATGCCTGCTATCCAGTTGACGGAGGATGCGAAGAAAGAGTTATTGGCTTACCCGTGGCCCGGCAACGTTCGTCAGTTGAAGAACATCACCGAGCAAATATCTATCATTGAAACCAACAGGGAGATCTCTGCTGCTATCTTGCAGAATTATCTTCCCGCACAAAATACGCAACGTCTTCCCGCGCTGATGGGAACGCGTGAGAGTAAAGGCTTTGAGAGCGAACGGGAGATTCTTTATTCTGTTCTGTTCGATATGCGCCAGGAAGTGGCGGAGCTGAAGAAGATGGTGCACAACCTGATGGCGGAACGTGCCGGACAGGTGGGGCAGGTAGGGCAAATGGGAACGGTGGTTACTACTCCGGTAGTGACGGCGCATCAACCTTCGGTACCTGCTATTATTCATACCATGCAGCCCACGGTTTGCAAGGATGACGATGACATACAAGACACGGAAGAATATGTAGAAGAATCTCCTTTGTCACTGGACGAAGTGGAGAAAGAAATGATACGCAAGGCACTTGAGAGGCATCATGGAAAGCGGAAGAGTGCGGCCAAGGACTTGAATATTTCCGAGCGTACACTTTATAGAAAAATAAAAGAATATGAATTGGATTAAGAAAATAATACGCCCTTTGCTACTGTTCGGCTTGCCGTTGGTAGTCATTGCGTGCACTGTTTCCTATAAGTTTAACGGATCGTCTATCAATTATGATAAGGTAAAGACCATTTCGATAGCCGACTTCCCGATCAAGTCGGAGTATGTATATGCTCCGTTGGCAACCAAATTCAATGAGGACCTGAAAGATATCTTCATCCGGCAGACCCGTCTGCAACTGCTCAAGCCGAGTCAAAATGCCGACTTGCAGATTGACGGAGAAATCACAGGGTACAATCAGTACAACCAGGCAGTATCTGCCGACGGTTATTCTTCGGAGACGAAGTTGACTATCACCGTCAATGTGCGTTTTGTCAACAACACCAATCATGCCGAAGACTTTGAACAACAGTTTTCTGCGTTCCGTACCTACGACTCTACCCAGTTGTTGACTGCCGTACAGGACGGATTGATTGCTGAAATGTCTAAAGAGATCACCGACCAAATTTTTAATGCAACTGTAGCAAACTGGTAATATAAATGACTTCTGTTAACTTTCAACAATGGATTCAGCATCCGGAGACGCTGAATAGGGATACTTTGTACGAGTTGCGCAATCTGCTTGCGAGGTATCCGTATTTTCAGTCGCTTCGTCTGTTGTATCTCAAAAATCTGTATATTCTCCATGATATCAGTTTCGGCGGGGAATTGCGAAAGGCCGTTCTCTATATAGCCGACAGACGGAAGTTGTTTCAACTGATTGAAGGCAGCCGTTTCGATCTTCAGTCGCGGAAAAAAGGAGTTCCTTTGACTGAGGTTCTGAAAGATGAGCCTTCGGTAGACCGTACATTGGCTTTGATTGACGCTTTTCTGGCTACGGCACCGGAGGAAGTGACCACCCAAACCGGCTTCGACTATTCGATGGACTATACTTCCTATCTGCTTGAGGAGACTCCCGGAACGGATGAATCGACGGAAGAAGCGCCTAAGCTAAAGGGATTTGAACTGATCGACGATTTCATAGAAAAGAGTGAAAGCGACGCTCCGTTGCATATAAAACCTTTGCGGGAGGAATCGGATGCAATGAGTGATGAATCGAATACGGTGAGTGGGGAAGAAGAGGAGGATGATAGCTGTTTTACAGAAACTTTGGCTAAAATCTATGTTAAACAGCAACGATATTCAAAAGCTCTTGAAATAATTAAAAAATTAAGCTTGAAATATCCAAAAAAAAATGCTTACTTTGCAGACCAAATCAGATTTTTGGAGAAATTGATTATTAACGCTAATTCAAAATAACTAAAAATGTACTTATTATTCGTTATCTTAATGGTGATTGCAGCCCTGTTGATGTGCTTCATCGTGCTGATTCAGAACTCAAAAGGAGGCGGACTTGCTTCCGGTTTTTCTTCATCTAACGCTATTATGGGCGTGCGCAAGACTACAGATTTTCTTGAAAAAGCAACATGGGGTTTGGCTATCTTTATGGTTGTAATGAGCATTGCTACCGCTTATGTGGTTCCTAGTTCGGCTGTTGCTACAGACGCAGTGTTGGAACAGGCACAGAAGGAACAACAGACTAACCCGTATAACTTGCCCGCAGGTACAGCTGCACCGCAAACAGAAGCTCCTGCTGCTGATGCGCCAGCTACCGAGACTCCGGCGCCAGCTACTGAAACTCCTGCTCCTGCAGCAGAATAATTAATAATTTGCCGTTATGCCAGTTTTCGTTCGGCGTTTCGCAGTACATTGGCATATTAGCATATTGTCACATTAACATATTGTTAGGCGCGGATTACGCGGATTACACGGATTCTCAATGTTCCGGGTGGTCAGTGTAATCCGCGCTTAATTGTTTTAGATTATTAATCACTTTTTAAATATAACAATGACAGAACAATTAAAAAAGAAATTGAATGACTCCGCAGTGTTACGCTGGAGTGTTCTTGCATTGGTCGCTTTTACTATGCTATGCGGCTATTTCCTCACTGACGTAATGTCTCCGCTAAAACCCATGCTTGAAAAAGAATTATTATGGGATAGCCTTGATTACGGTTTCTTCACAAGTGCATACGGCTGGTTTAACGTATTCTTGTTGATGTTGATCTTCGGCGGTATCATTCTGGATAAGATGGGGGTCCGTTTTACCGGAATGGGGGCGTGTCTGTTGATGGTATTCGGCTGTGGATTGAAATACTACGCCATTTCTACTACCTTCCCCGAAGGCGCCATGCTTTTCGGCTTCAAGACTCAAGTGACTCTTGCCGCACTGGGATATGCCATCTTCGGTGTAGGTGTCGAGATTGCGGGAATCACTGTTTCCAAGATTATCGTCAAATGGTTTAAGGGTAAAGAAATGGCGTTGGCTATGGGACTTGAAATGGCTACGGCACGTATTGGGACGACTTTGGCCATGGTGATGACTGTTCCTTTGGCGGACTTCTTCGGATATACGGACGAAGGCGGTGCGTTCCATACCAATATTCCTGCTCCTATTTTGTTTTGTCTCATAATGTTGTGTGTAGGTACAACCGCCTTCTTCATTTATACTTTCTACGATAAGAAACTGGATGCGTCGTTGGATGCGGAAGGATTGGAACCGGAAGAGCCGTTCCGTATGAAAGATATTGTGTATATTATTACCAACAAGGGATTCTGGTTGATTGCCCTTCTGTGCGTGCTGTTCTATTCGGCTGTGTTCCCGTTCATCAAGTATGCCGCCGATTTGATGGTTCAGAAGTATAGCGTGGACCCGAAATTGGCGGGAACTATTCCCGGGCTGCTGCCGATCGGCGCTATTGTGTTGACACCGCTGTTCGGTTCCTTGTATGACCGTATCGGTAAGGGGGCTACATTGATGGTTATCGGATCTGTCATGTTGATATTCGTGCATACCATGTTCGCTCTGCCTATCCTGAATGTATGGTGGTTTGCTACGATTATCATGATTATCTTGGGATTTGCTTTCTCATTGGTACCTTCGGCCATGTGGCCTTCTGTTCCGAAGATCATTCCGGAAAAACAATTGGGTACGGCTTATGCCTTGATCTTCTGGGTACAGAATTGGGGATTGATGGGTGTGCCTTTGTTGATCGGATGGGTACTGAATTCTTATTGCAAAGGTCCGGTAGTAGATGGCGCGCAAACCTATGACTATACATTGCCGATGAGTATTTTTGCTCTCTTTGGCATATTGGCTTTGATCATTGCTTTGATGTTGAAAGCAGAGAACAGAAAGAAAGGTTACGGTTTGGAAGAAGCAAATATTCAGAAATAAAAACGATGGCTGCCAAAGAGAAAACAAACCTGTTAGAGGTTATTCCCTGTCGCAGTGAACATATAACAGCAGAACGGGAAGGGGAGACTATTGTGCTCTCCTTTCCCCGTTTTAAGTATTCGTGGATGCAACGCTTTCTTGTACCGAAAGGGATGTCGAAAGAGCGTCGGATATATTTGGAGGAACACGGTACGGCTGTATGGGAGCTGATAGATGGGAAACGTACGGTACGTGAGATTATAGAGAAACTCGCAGACCACTTCCATCATGAAGCGGGCTACGAGTCGCGTATCACTATCTATCTTTCTCAGATGCAGAAAGACGGATTTATAAAGTTAATGAAGTCGATTGAGTAAAGAGAAGAAAATTATATGGATAACGTGTTCCTTCTATTTTCCTTCTTCTCTATCCACTTTAAGCAATCCTCCGGTATTCGGGTCAAAGTACACTTTGATAGTCGAGTTCTTATTGAATAGAACCGGAGCCAGATACTCTATTATACCAAACTGAGTGACAGGAAGTTCACCTTCATAAAGTTTCTTCTTTCCGTCGGTCAGTGTAACCAATGCCTGTCCGGGTACATTGTAAGCGATTCCTTCCAAGTCTTTTTTCTTCTTTCCGTCTTCTTGCGGTATTTTTACCGTTTTCAAGTCTTTCAAGCTGATATAGAACGGAGTTCCTGCCAAATCGTTGTTGGCAACCACGCCCAGTTTCTTGGAAAAGCGGAAAGCCACTTCATTACTGAACTCTTTATCCGGTGTAAGGCGTACGGTGAATGTCTTTTCTTCTTTTTCCCGTATGCCGGAGAACATTTTTGTCATGGCTTCTTCCTGCAAGTTCAGATTGTCTATCATGATTTTGAGCTGTGCGCCGTCCGACGGCATATTGTCGGCCTGTCCGCGTAATAATGCGTTTTTGCTTTCACGGATATTATAGATTTCTTTGGCTACCAGTTCCGCCATCTTAGCGGTGGAGTTTGCCATCAGAATCTCTTCGGTCAAGAAGTCGCGGGGATTGGCGCTCACCTGCCCGGCAGGAGCGGTCGGAGTATTCTTCTTTGCAGAACTGTTTTGGCTGTAAGGCACGTTGATGGACTTTACGATACCATCCTCAGTCAGTTCCATAAGAGGAGCTACCGTTTTATCTTTCAATTTCACAAAGTAAGTAGCGTCGCCATTGGGCACTCCTACGGATTTCACTTTTACGCTTGCCAGTTCCCAATACACTTCGGGATCGGTAGAGACGTTGTTCAACCGTAAATAGCGGTCGGCGTACTTACTGAATTCACCCGGAGTATACTTCACTTTATTCGCTTTTATTTCAAGCTCTATTTGAGTTTTAGGAAGACTATATACCACTCCATAGTCTTTTCCACGAGTGACTCCTGTCAATACTTCGGTCTGTGCGTAGGCGGAAGTCGTCATCAGCAGACCCGCCGCTATAATCAGTTTTTTCATATTCGGTTCTTTTTTAACTGTTTTGAAAACAAAGTTAATGAAGTTATTGAAATAAACACTAAGTTCTTAACTTTTATTCGCTTACAAGCCGCCAAGCTGCGGGCAGGCAGGTGATAATATCACTTGCAATCAGCCCGGTCATACCTTGTTTCTTCTGTGCGATGTCTCCTGCCAATCCGTGAATGTACGTACCTATTTTGGCAGCTTCGTCACTGGAGTAGCCCTGTGCGAGCAGCGCCAGAATCACTCCTGTCAGCACATCGCCGCTACCTCCGGTTGCCATTCCCGGATTTCCGGTCGGATTGAAGAAACATTTGCCTTCGGGAGTAATGATGGCGGAGTAGGCACCTTTTAGAACGATGTGAACATGGGCGGTATGGGCAAGCTCACAAGCCTTCGTCAATCGCTCGTAAGAATCCTGACATTTGCCGGTCAGGCGTTCCAGCTCCTTCGGGTGGGGAGTGAGGATAGAGCCTTTCGGCAGATGTGTGAGTGTATGGCGATGATTGGCAAGGATATTCAGTGCATCGGCGTCCAATACTACGGGAGTCTGGCAATGTTCCAGTTGCTCTATCAGGGCAGCTTCTGTTTCCTCGTTCCGTCCCAGTCCCGGACCTATGCCGACTGCTTGGTAATCATCGGTGTCGGTCGGCACGGCGAAATAGTTTTCGCTGGCGTCCGTCTCTACCATAGCCTCCGGTGCGGACATTTGTAAAATATCATAATTGCATATCGGGGCATGCACGGTCAGTAATCCTACGCCGGAACGGAGGCAGGCGCGGGCGGCAAGTACGGAGGCTCCCGCCATTCCTTTTGACCCTGCTATCAGCAGTGCGTGACCGAAGTTCCCTTTGTGTGCAAACTGTTTGCGTGGCTTGATAAGTGAACGGATTTCTTCTATCTCTAGCATTTCGTAGTTTGTCTCCGTTTCTTCGATTCCTTCTTCGCTCAACTGGATATCCAACAATTCCCATTCACCGACAAACTCTGTATTTTCGGCAAAGAGGAAGGCAAGTTTCGGTAGTTGCAGGCTGAAAGTAACGTCTGCACGGATGATATTGCTTTTCACGTTGAACGTGTTCTCTTCTCCCATCAGCCCCGAAGGAATATCGATGGCTACGACTGTGGCGGGAGAAGCATTGATATATTTTACTACGGCAGCGAAACCTCCGCTTAACGGCTTGTTCAGTCCCGACCCGAATAGCCCGTCGATCACCAAATGTTCCGATGTCAGAGTCGGCGGTACGAACTGCGTACTGATTTCGTGGAATGTAACTTCTTCCATCATCTCCACCAATTCCTTGTTCGTCTGGCAGTCGGGTGAAAGATTTCCTTTAGTATTAAAGAGGTATACTTCTGTCTTATATCCTTTTTCAGCCATCATGCGGGCTATGGCTAACGCGTCTCCGCCATTGTTTCCCGGTCCGGCAAAAACGGTGACGGGGGTATCCGTGCTCCATCTGTCTGTGATGGCTTTTGTCAGTACTGTTGCCGCACGTTCCATCAGGTCAATTGATGCAATCGGTTCGTGCTCAATGGTATAAGCATCCAATTTCTTGATACTGCTGCTTGGAAATATTTTCATTGTGATGTTCTTTTTTAGTTTTTTACCCACAAATGTACATGATTCTTCTGACTTTTCCGGTTTGTTATAGGAAGAAAACACATTTATTGTAGGTAGACGACCGGCAGAATATAGGTCGATAAGTTTTTTCTACGGGATATAAAGTTCTTTTGTATAGGTAATAAACTTTCTTTTATCAGTAATAAAACTATAAACGAAGCCTCTGATTATATAAATGAAACTTTCGTTTATATAATCAAAGCCTTCGTTTTTATAAACGCAAGCTTCGTTTATAGTTTAGGAATAGTAGAAAAGAACTTTATAACCTATCGTTAGTAAGTTTACATTCAATAGAGAGTAACTTTTTTAAGGCATTTTATTTAGTTTTTTGTACCTTTGCGCTCCATAAACTACTAAAAAATAAACTCATGAGCGCATTGAAAGGGCATCCTAAAGGCCTTTACCTGATTTTTGCAACAAGCACGGCAGAACGCTTCAGCTACTACGGTATGCGTGCGATTTTCATTCTCTTTCTGACTCAAGCTTTATTGTTTGATAAAGAAGCGGCCGCGTCTATTTACGGCAGCTATACCGGATTGGTTTATCTGACTCCGTTGATTGGCGGATATATAGCCGATAAATATTGGGGCATTCGCCGTTCAGTGTTCTGGGGTGCGGTGATGATGGCCGTCGGGCAGTTCCTGATGTTTATGAGTGCTTCCACATTGAATAATACCGAACTAGCACATTGGCTGATGTATGGCGGACTCGGCTTTTTGATTCTGGGTAACGGTTGCTTTAAGCCGACGGTATCATCGCTGGTTGGACAGCTTTACGAGCCGGGTGACAAACGGTTGGATGCGGCATATACCATTTTCTATATGGGAGTGAATGTCGGTTCTTTTGCTGCTCCGTTGATTTGCGGTTACTTGGGAGATACCGGTGATCCACATGATTTTAAATGGGGATTTCTGGCAGCCGGAATCATGACGCTATTTACCGTCGTACTTTTTGAGACCCAAAAGAATAAATATCTTTTCTCTCCATCCGGTGAAGCTATCGGTATTATTCCTGATGCAAAACGTGAGAAGAAAGAAGATAAAGCCGATCACATCTCTCACCCGAAGATGGACGCACGGACAAAAATACGCAATCTCATAATAATAACTGTCTTGGCTGCTGTTCTATTGGCATTCTTTGGCTACATATTCACAGGCGACTGGATTAGTGTCGGTATTTTCACGGCTTGCATCGTCTTTCCGGTACTTATTCTGTTGGATGGTTCGTTGACAAAGATAGAGCGTAGCCGTATTTTTGTCATTTATATCGTCGCTTTTTTTGTGATTTTCTTCTGGGCTGCCTATGAACAGGCGGGAGCTTCTCTGACCCTTTTTGCCTCCGAACAGACCAACCGCGATATTTTAGGTTGGGAAATGCCTGCTTCCTGGTTTCAATCCTTTAATCCGCTTTTCGTCGTTGTACTGGCTTACATCATGCCGGGAGTATGGAGTTTCCTGAACAAACGGAAAATGGAACCTTCTTCCCCTACTAAGCAGGCTATCGGCCTCCTGCTACTCTCTTTGGGATATCTTTTCATCTGTTTCGGAGTGAAAGATGCGGTTCCGGGAGTGAAAGTAAGTATGATTTGGCTGACGGGACTTTACTTTATCCACACTATGGGTGAAATTGCCCTGTCGCCTATCGGGCTTTCTATGGTGAACAAACTGAGTCCGTTGCGTTTTGCTTCCCTGATGATGGGTATATGGTATCTTTCCACTGCCACCGCCAACAAATTTGCCGGTATGTTGAGCGGCCTTTATCCCGAAGATGGAAAAGTAAAGACCATTCTGGGCTTCCAGATTGCGACGATGTACGATTTCTTTATGGTATTTGTGGTAATGTCGGGCGTCGCCTCACTGATTCTGTTCCTGCTGTCGAAGAAATTACAGAAGATGATGCACGGAGTAGAATAAGGTATTATATGTAGACCTTAATTCCGCAACACTTTAGTTTAACATTATTTATAATATCCTGAGCAA
>ENA-ORTM01001206-ORTM01001206.1-human-gut-metagenome-genome-assembly--contig:-NODE-1206-length-28127-cov-11.152323_pt1 | contig 28127 bp, 20 predicted proteins | sample MGYA00241909_ERZ509182 | MGnify/ENA primary metagenome ERZ509182 (study PRJEB26280, sample SAMEA2338855) | human gut metagenome | biome: human gut; feature: human-associated habitat; material: faeces...
TTAAGCAATTCCAGTGAAAAGAGCCTGGAGCGTGTGGAAAAGATCACAGGAAAACCGGTGAAATTCTACAAGGCAGATATTCTTGACAGAGAAGCGCTGAATGATATTTTTGAAAAAGAGGATATTGATTCCTGTATCCATTTTGCAGGGCTGAAAGCAGTAGGAGAATCTGTTGCAAAGCCGTGGGAATATTATGAGAACAATATTGCCGGAACACTGACTCTCGTAGATGTAATGAGAAAACATGGTGTTAAAAATATTATTTTCTCTTCTTCTGCAACTGTATATGGAGATCCTGCAATTATCCCGATTACAGAAGAATGCCCAAAGGGACAGTGTACCAATCCTTATGGCTGGACAAAGTCCATGCTTGAGCAGATCCTCTCTGATATTCAGAAAGCAGATCCGGAATGGAATGTAGTTCTTCTTCGTTACTTTAACCCGATCGGAGCTCATAAGAGCGGAACTATCGGAGAAAATCCAAATGGTATTCCAAACAACCTGATGCCGTATATCACTCAGGTTGCCGTAGGAAAGCTGAAAGAGCTGGGCGTGTTTGGCAATGACTATGATACTCCGGACGGAACTGGTGTGAGAGATTACATTCACGTAGTTGACCTTGCAAAAGGACATGTAAAAGCTCTTAAGAAAATCGAAGATAATTCCGGATTAAGTATCTACAACCTTGGTACAGGAAAAGGTTACAGTGTTCTTGATATTGTGAAGAATTTTGAAGCTGCTACAGGTGTTAAAATTCCATATGTGATCAAGCCACGTCGTCCAGGCGATATTGCAACCTGCTATTCCGATGCTTCCAAAGCAGAGAGAGAACTGGGATGGAAAGCCGAAAACGGTATTAAAGAAATGTGTGCAGACTCCTGGAGATGGCAGTCCAATAACCCGAATGGTTATGAAGAATAATTAATTAAATCAACTGAATGCAGGTGCATTTAGCAACTTACCTGCGGAAAATCAATATCCCCCACACATGGAAGGAATGTTCATGCGTGGGGGATGTTGTTAAATTATAATCCTACTTATGACTGAGTTTTTCGGGTAAGTTATTGACTTGATTTAGAGTTTTAGTATTCAGAGTCAACTCATTTCGGGTAAGTCATTGACTTGATTTATGGTTTTAGTATTCAGAGTCAATTCATTTCAGGTAAGTTATTGACTTGATTTATGGTTTTAGTATTCAGAGTCAATTCATTTCGGGTAAGTCATTGACTTGATTTATGGTTTTAGTATTCATAGTCAATTCATTTCAGGTAAGTCATTGACTTGATTTATGGTTTTAGTATTCATAGTCAACTCATTTCGGGTAAGTCATTGACTTGATTTATGGTTTTAGTATTCACAGTCAACTCTTTTTGGGTGAGCTGTTGACTTGATTTGGAATTTTAGTATTCTTAGCCAATTTTTTTACTGAGCCATTTGACCTAAGTTAAAAGTTTAAGATTTGTAGTCAAGTGTTAACTTTATCTAACATAATTGCCACTGCATTTTTTATCGCTATAATAGATAGATTGAAAACCATGTCATTAAAACAGGAGAGGATACACATGAAAGTAGCAGCAATTCAGATGCCCACAGTAAAAGATAAAATACAAAATATCCGTACTGCCGGCACTTATATAGAAAAAATAAAGGCAGAAAATCCGGACTTTGTAATCCTTCCGGAGATGTTCTGCTGTCCGTATCAGACTGAAAATTTTCCTGTTTATGCAGAAAAAGAAGGTGGTCCATCCTGGCAGGCAATGTCTGATTATGCCAGAAAGTATCATATTTATCTGATCGCAGGTTCCATGCCGGAAGCAGATGATGTGGGAAAGGTTTACAACACTTCTTATATTTTTGACAGAGATGGAAAACAGATTGGTAAGCACAGAAAAGCTCATCTCTTTGATATCAATGTAAAAAATGGCCAGCACTTCAAGGAATCTGATACTCTGACTTCGGGAGATCATGCTACCGTGTTTGCTACTGAATTTGGGAAAATGGGTGTCATGATCTGCTACGACATCCGCTTCCCGGAGTTTGCCCGCACAATGGTACTGGACGGTGCAAGGATGATTTTCGTCCCGGCAGCATTTAATATGACCACAGGTCCGGCACACTGGGAACTGACTTTTCGTGCAAGAGCCCTTGACAATCAGATCTACATGCTTGGATGTGCTCCTGCCAGAGATACACAGGCAGGATATATTTCCTGGGGACATTCTATTGTAACAGATCCATGGGGAAAGGTTATGAAACAGTTGGGTGAGAAAGAGGGTATTTTAATAGAAGAAATAGATCTGGACCGGGAAGACCAGATCAGAGAACAGCTTCCATTATTAAAACACCGCAAATCTGAAATGTATCATTTATAGGAGAACACATTTTTTTCGCAGACAGACCATAGATCAAACACATTTGTCAGATATAGTAATACCATCAACAAAAACAAAAGAAACAGAGAGAATTCAAAATATAAAGAACAGAGAGGTATTATTATGAAATATAAACATCTGGCAATGCTCATGGGAGTTATGATAACAGCAACGTCTGTGGGCTCTACGGCAACTGCGTTTGCGGCGGATAGCAAAACAGAAAGTACTCAGGATGCAGATGACACCACAGAAGATACAGCAGAAGCATCTGACGAGAAAGCAGACGACAGCAAAGAAGAAACAAACGAAAATGAAATTCTCGGAGAAGTAAAATCTGTAGAAGATGGAAAAATCACCATTGCAGTAGGAACCAGAAAAGAAATGAGCCAGCCTGGTGAACAGCCCCAGGGTGGCGAAAATAGCGAAGCGCCGGAGAAACCGGATGGAGATGATGCAAAGGCAGATGGCGATGCCAAAGGTTCTAAAGATGCAGACAGTGAAAAAACAGACGATGCCAGCACAGACGAGTCATCAGATACAGATGAAGAAACAGAAGATACTGAATCAACGGATGACGCATCCGCAGATAACACAGACAAAGGCGAAGCGCCAGATGGTAACGGTGATGGTCAGGGAGCTCCGGACGGAGAAGCACCATCCATGTTAAATCTGACAGGCGAAGAACAGGAAATCACAGTTACAGACAGCACAGTGATTACGAAACAGTCCATGGGCGGTGGTCAGGGAGCACCTGGTGGAGAGGCGCCGGAGAAACCAGACGGAGAAGCCCCGGATAGTAACGGTCAGGCACCAGATAGTGCAGGTCAGACCGAGGAGATTACATTAGATGACATCAAAGAGGGAGACGTAGTAGCTATCACATTAGATGACGACGGAAACGCAGCAACCATCACAGTCCAGTCCATGGATATGGGCGGCGGACAGGGTGGTCCTGGCGGCCAGGCTTCCGGTGTAGACAGCTACGATGCAGCAAATGAATACAGCGAAGATGAAACAGTCTCCGATACCTCTCTGGAATCTACAGGAACAGACGAAAATGCAGCACTTGTTTCCAATGGTGCAGAGGTTACCTTCAGCAATGACGCAATCTCAAGAACATCTTCCGACAGCCAGGGCGGTGATAACTCCAGCTTCTATGGTGTAGGTGCAGCAGTTCTTGCCACAGACGGAACTGCATATGTTAAAGGCAGTACAGTAACCACAGACAGCAAAGGCGGTGCAGGACTCTTTGCATACGGTGACGGAACTGTATATGCAGCAGATACAGATATCACCACACAGCAGGATACTTCAGGCGGAATCCACGCAGCAGGTGGCGGCAAGCTCTATGCCTGGGATCTGAATGTAGAGACAAATGGCGAATCCTCCGCGGCAATCCGCAGTGACAGAGGCGGCGGAACAATGGTAGTGGACGGCGGTACTTATACATCTAACGGGGTAGGCTCTCCTGCGGTTTACTGTACAGCAGATATTGCAGTCAACAATGCAGAACTGACAGCAAATGGTTCAGAAGCAGTCTGCATCGAGGGATTAAACTCTCTGAGACTCTACAACAGCAACCTGACTGGAAATATGAGTGATGATGATCAGAATGATACCACATGGACAGTCATTCTATATCAGAGTATGTCAGGTGATTCTGAAGTAGGTAACAGCACATTCCAGATGGATGGTGGAACGATCACATCCAAGAATGGTGGCTTATTCTATACAACAAATACAGAATGTACTATCACATTAAAGGACGTAGACATCACATACAATGATGACAATGAATTCTTCCTGCAGTGCACAGGAAACAACAACCAGCGTGGATGGGGCCAGAGCGGTGCCAACGGATCTGACTGCAACTTCACAGCAGACAGCCAGGATATGAAAGGGAATGTAATCTGGGATTCCATCAGTGACCTTGATTTCTATATGACCAACGGCAGCACACTGGAAGGTGCGTTTGTCAATGACGAATCCAACGCAGGAAACGGTGGAGACGGATATTGTAACGTAGTAATTGACAAAGATTCTACATGGACAGTAACCGGCGACAGCATCATCACATCCCTGTCAAACGCAGGAACCATCACAGATGCAGACGGCAAAACAGTCTCCATCGTAGGTACAGACGGAACAACTTATGTAGAGGGTGACAGTGACTACACAATCACAGTAGGCTCCTATCAGGACAGCGCAGATACATCTGCATCTACTACAGTCGATGACTGGTCCAGCTATGAGGTGGAAAGACCGGAATCTCTGTAAAGTAAAATTCAAGTAAAATGAGAAAAAACTCATTTCCAATGCATGAATAAGGTAGAAACAGATAATTAAGACAACAGCAATAAAATCAAAATGTAAAAAAATCACGGCGAACAGTCGTGATTTTTTTATGCGCATTTAACATTTATTTGCCAAAAATAAGATTGTTGGTGATGTCAAAAAGTTTTTATAATAATGCCAGAGCGTATTTGAAAAATCATTCCCGCAATCTGCATTTTTCAAACACACTCCAGTGTCAAATGCAAAAAGTCGGTGGACAGTGCAATGACAATAAAAAGCAATATAGTTAAAAAAGAGGAGAGAAATATCAATAATATGCAGAACAATCTTGCATCAATGATAAAAGAAAAAAAAACTGTTCCTTCTGGATATTGACGGAACTGTTGCTCTGGGAAGTGAACTTCTTCCGGGTGCAGCAGACTTTCTTCAGACAGTAAAAGAAAACGGTGGAATTTTCCGTTTTCTGACAAACAACTCGTCTAAAGCAGCCAGTGATTATGTAGAGCAGTTTCATGACTGGGGAATTGAAACTACGGAAGAGGAATTTATCACTGCAGGAACCTACGCCAGAGATTTCATGAAGAAATATTACGGAAACGAAAAAATCCTGGTAGCAGCTACCGAAACCTACTGCAGCGAACTGCGAAAAGCAGGTCTGAACATCACAGATCAGGCAGGAGATGATGTAGACTGCGTACTTTGCGCTTATGATACAGAGCTTACCTATGAGAAACTGGTTCAGGTCTGTAAACAGCTCACAGAGACAAAAGTTCCCTGGTTTGCAACAAATCCGGATCTGCGTTGCCCTATTGAATTCGGAATGATACCGGACTGCGGTTCCATCTGCCGGATGATTACGGCATCTGTTGGCAGAGAACCGGAATATATCGGCAAACCTGCACCCGGAATGGTATATGCCTGTCTGGAAGAAACAGGATGCACTCCGAAACAGACCCTGCTTATCGGTGACAGAATCTATACAGATATGGAATGCGGGAAACGGGCAGGCATTGACAGTTGTCTGGTGCTTACAGGCGAAGCCAGTGTAGAAGAATGGAAAAATGGTTTCCGGTGCCAGTCACTGGGGAAGCTTGCCGGATATTTTTCATAAAGATAACTGAAAAGGTATTGCCAAAGCAGCCCGACAAAAAAATATCAGTGAAAAATATTAATCGTAAAAGCAGGAGAGGAAAGGAAATCAAATGTCGGAAATCATATTAAGAGACATCTGCAAAAGCTATGAAAACGGCTTTCAGGCAGTAAAGAATTTTAATCTTGAAATAGAAAAAGGAGAACTGGTAGTTTTCGTTGGTCCGTCCGGATGCGGAAAGTCAACCACACTTCGAATGATCGCAGGACTGGAAGATATCAGCGACGGTGAATTATGGATCGGAGACAAACTGGTCAACTATCTGGAACCAAAAGAGCGCGACCTTGCAATGGTTTTCCAGAGCTATGCTCTCTATCCACAGATGAATATTTACGATAACATTGCTTTCTCTTTGCAGGTAAGAAAAGTACCGAAAAAAGAGATTGATAAAAAGGTTCATCATGTAGCAGAACTTCTGGGACTGGAAAATCTGCTGAAACAAAGACCAAAGAATCTTTCAGGTGGTCAGCGTCAGCGAGTAGCCATCGGAAATGCTATCATCCGTGAGCCGAAAGTACTTCTTATGGATGAGCCATTATCCAATCTGGATGCCAAACTTCGTACCCAGATGAGAGTAGAACTTGCAGGTATTCACAAAGCACTTGGGAACACCATTATTTACGTCACTCATGATCAGACAGAAGCAATGACTCTGGGAGACAGGATCGTAGTGATGAATCAGGGAGCAGTACAGCAGGCAGATACTCCGCAGAACCTGTATGCTTACCCAGTAAATCGCTTTGTTGCAGGATTCATCGGTTCTCCATCTATGAACTTTATCAAAGGTCTGGCAATGGAAAAGGTAGGAATCCCTACATTCCGTACAGAGAACGACGGAGACATCCCAATCCCGGATTTCTTATGGAAAATCCTGAAACGTCAGGGCTATGTTGGAAGAAACATTGAACTCGGAATCCGTCCGGAACATTTTCTGGAAAAACCCGCAGAAGCAGATACCAGAGGAGAGTGGAAAATGGAAGTCACAGTCACAGCCAGAGAACTGCTTGGGGCAGAAGTAATTCTTCATTTCAATCACGATGGTCAGGACTGCTGTGCAAAAGTTTCCGGTGACAGTCTGCTTGATAAAGGCGATAAAGTAACACTCTGGATCGACATGGCATACATTTCAGCATTTGATCTGGAAACTCAGGAGAATATCACTCTGAGAAAAGGGATGTTTTCATAAGCAATGATATTGTTCAAAAGTTCAATATAAAACTCATAAAAACAGGAAAGGTGTTCAATACATGAAGAAGTTAAAAAACACAGGTGCCTACGCATACCTGTTTCCAAGCTTTTTGATCTTTGGAATCTTCTTATTCTACCCGTTTTTTAAGACTTTATACTTAAGTCTTTTTAAAACGAATAAGATGGGACAGGCAAAACTATTCGTAGGACTTGGCAACTACAAAGAATTATTACAGTCATCCTCATTCTGGAACAGTCTGGCAGTTACCCTGATCTTTGTTGTGATCGTAGTTGCAGTCAGTATGATCCTGGGACTTACAACAGCAGTCCTCTGCAACAAAACATTTCCGGGAATCCGTTTTTTCAGTACTGCATATGCACTGCCAATGGCAATCGCATCCAGTTCAGCAGCAATGATCTTCAAGATCATGCTTCATCCATCCGTAGGAATCATCAATAAGATTTTTCATCTGGATATCAACTGGGTCAGTGATCCGAAATACGCACTGATCTGCGTAGCAGTTCTTACTGCATGGCTTAACAGTGGAATCAACTTCCTGTATTTTTCAGCAGGATTAAGTAACATTGATGAAACTATTTATGAACGAGCTTCCGTAGACGGCGCAAGTTCATTCCAGAAATTCTACCGCCTGACACTTCCGGGACTGGCACCAATGATGTTCTACACATTAGTGGTAAACATCATTCAGGCATTCCAGTCATTCGGACAGGTCAAGATTCTGACACAGGGTGGTCCCGGAGAATCCACAAACCTGATCGTGTATTCCATTTACAGAGATGCCTTCTTTAACTATCGTTTCGGAAGTGCAGCAGCCCAGTCAGTGGTACTTTTCCTGATCGTGCTGGTACTTACTCTGGTAATGTTTAAAATTGAGAAAAAAGGAGTGAAATATTAATGTCACAGTTAGGCAGCATCACTGCTGAAAAAGAAAAACAGATGGATCTGGAACGCCAGAGGTTTCAGGAAGTAAAAGCAAAAATGCTGGCGCAGCAGAAATATAAAAGAGCGGCCAGAACTGCCGGACACATTGTCTTAAATATTGTCGTGGCATTAATTGTTCTTCTGCCTCTTTTATATGCAGTAAGTATTGCATTTATGCCATCCGGTGAACTTTTTACTCTGGATATGAATATCCTGCCCAAACATCCGACATTGGAGAATTTCCGACAGGCACTGCAGAAGGTTCCACTGGTTCGTTTTGTAGTAAACTCTTTCCTGGTAGCAGGTCTCATCACTTTCGGACAGATCATTTCCTGTTCACTGGCAGCATTTTCCTTTTCCTTCCTGGACTTCAAAGGAAAAAATGTGCTGTTTATGCTGGTGATGGCAACTATGATGATTCCGGGAGAGGCAACGATTATTTCCAATTACCTGACAGTCAGCGGATGGAACTGGCTGGATTCCTATCAGGTACTGATCGTGCCCTATCTCACATCTGCAATGGGAATCTTTCTGTTCAGACAGTTTTATCTTACATTTCCGATTTCGCTGTATGAATCAGCGAAGATTGACGGCTGCTCCAATCTGCGATTTATCTGGCAGATTCTGATGCCGCTGACAAAATCAGCAATGGGAGCTATGGCAGTGTACACATTTATTAATGCATGGAATATGTACATGTGGCCATTACTTGTGACAGGATCAGACAAGATGCGTACTGTACAGATCGGTATCGGTATGCTGGACAGCGTAGACTCCCAGTCTATTACATTGATGATCGCAGGCGTAGTACTGATTATCCTTCCGTCCATTTCCATATTCATTGCAGGACAGAAGCAGCTGATCAGAGGTATGTTCTCAGGTGCCGTAAAAGGCTGAGAAATAGAGAAAACAAAAACAAACAACATGAAAAGAAAGAGGTAAGTTATGAAGCGTAAACTCGCAGTATTATTAACAGCAGCAACAGTATTCAGCGCAATTCTTCCAACTACCTGCATGGCAGCAGAGAAAAAGGCAGACATTCCGGAGGGAACAACGATTTCATTCTGGCACGCAATGGGCGGTGTCAACGGGGAAGCACTGGACTATCTGGTAAATAAATTTAATGAAGAAAATGAATATGGAATTAAAGTGGATTCTCAGTATCAGGGAGAATATGACGATGAGATCAATAAGTTAAAAAGTGCCCAGCTTGGAAATATGGGAGCTGATCTGGTGCAGATTTATGATATCGGAACCCGTTTCATGATCGATTCCGGATGGGTGATCCCAATGCAGGACATGATTGACAGCGAAGGATATGATGTATCTGATCTGGAACCAAATATCACAGCTTATTATACAGTAGATGATAAATTATATTCCATGCCATTTAACTCCTCTACACCGATTCTTTATTACAACAAGGATATGTTTGACAAAGCAGGTGTGACAGAGGTACCTACAAGCCTTGAGGGAATCGCAGAGGTTGCAGATGACCTCGTAAACAAAGGCGGTGCGGGAGAAGCATTATCCATGGGAATCTATGGATGGTTTTTCGAAGAGTTTATGTGCAAACAGGGTCTGCCATATGTAGATAACGGAAACGGACGTGAGGCAGCAGCTACAAAGGTTGCATTCGATGAAAACGGAGGTGCACTGAATATTCTTAATGAGTGGAAGAAACTTTATGACGCAGGCTATGCACCAAACGTAGGAAGAGGCGGAGATTCTGGACTTGCAGATTTCTCTTCCGGAAAAGCAGCTATGACATTAGGTTCCACAGCGTCCCTGAAACAGATTCTGCAGGATGTAAACGGTTCCTTTGAAGTAGGTACCGCATACTTCCCATCCATTACAGATGATGATAAAGGTGGTGTATCCATCGGTGGTGCTTCTCTCTGGATGCTTGACAACCAGGATGATGCAAAGAAAGCAGCTACATGGGAATTTGTAAAATATCTGGTATCTGCGGAATCACAGGCATACTGGAATGCACAGACAGGATACTTCCCTGTAACAACAGCAGCACATGACGAGCAGGTATTCAAAGACAACATTGCAAAATACCCACAGTTCCAGACAGCCATTGACCAGCTTCATGATTCTGCACCGGAATATGCAGGTGCACTTCTCAGTGTATTCCCGGAAGCACGTGCGATTGTAGAAACAGAGATTGAGAATATGCTCAACGGAAAAGAATCTGCAGAGGATGCGGTGAGCAAAATGGCTTCTGATATGAACAAATCCATCGAAGATTATAACCTGCTGAATGAATAAAAATATTGATAACAGTACATTGAGAAGTGTTATAATCATTCACAGGAAAAATATTTATACTTAAATGAGGACAGGGGGCTGCGTATGCGGTTCCCTGTTTATGAAGATTTACGGTAATTTCCACAATATGACAGCCTGGCTGTCCGGGTATTTTGCAAAAAAGCGGAGATGGAAAAGGTGAAATATATTATTGGGGGAGTATTGTAAATGAATTTTATATAAGAGAGGCATATAGAAATGACAGAAACAACAAAGAGAACAACAAAAGTATGGGCACACAGGGGTGCCAGCGGATACAGACCGGAGAACACTCTGGAAGCATTTGAACTTGCCATCAGACAGGGCGCAGATGGAATCGAACTGGATGTACATACTTCCGCAGACGGCGAACTCATCGTTATGCACGACGAAAACGTAGACCGTGTCACAGACGGAACCGGACTGATCAAAGATATGACACTGGCTCAATTGAAAGAATTAAAAGTCAGTACACCCGCAGAACCATCGGGAATTTATCACATTCCAACTCTGGCAGAAGTACTGGAGCTCATGCGCACCACAGATATGATGGTAAACATCGAACTAAAGAACAGCATCTGCTTCTATCCGGGAATGGAAGGGAAAATCCTGAAACTGGTAAAAGAAATGAACATGGAAGACCAGCTGATCTATTCCTCCTTTAACCATTACAGCCTGTTACAGTTAAAACAGCTGAATGACCATGTACAGACCGGAATCCTTTTCAGTGACGGATGGGTAAATCCAGCCATGTACGCCAAAAATCTCGGAATCAACGCCGTACATCCTGCAGTTTATCACCTGAAATACCCACAGTTCATAGAAGAAGTCAAACGTGCCGGACTGAAAATGCACGTATGGACTGCCAACAAACCAGAACACATCCAGCTGGTAAAAGACGCAGGTGCAGAAGCAGTCATTACCAATTATCCGGACAGAGCGATTGAGATTATAGAGAAATAAAAAATTCCTGCCTGTTCATATGAAACTGTCATATGTTCAGGCAGGATTCTTTCTTGTATCATTATATAGATATTGTGGATTTTCAGAGTTTTCTGCTGCTATTTGAAAACCATTTCAGAAATTATTTCTGCAGTTTCTTAGAATGCTCAGATTTCGGCTCACAGGTAAGTTCAACACCCAGCTTACGGAACTCCAGGATATCCACCTGAGACAGAAGTACGGAAGTATGAACCTGGCAGCCTTTTAATTTCGGAATCTGCTGCAGGGCTAGCTTCGCATCTTCATTATCTGCGGCACTGATGGAAAGCGCGATCAGAGTTTCATCAGAGTGAAGTCTTGGATTTTTGCTTCCAAGGTATTCTGTCTTGAGCGCCTGGATCGGTTTTAATGCTTCCGGAGAGATAACATGTTTGTCATGATCGATTCCTGCCAGTTCTTTCAGTGCATTCAGAAGCAGTGCTGAAGATGCACCAAGAAGTTCAGAGGTCTTACCTGTAACAATACGTCCGTCAGGAAGTTCCATGGCAGCAGCAGGTGCACCTGTTTCTTCTTCACGTTTCAGTGCTGCAGGAACCACCTTGCGTTCTTCGATGGTCACATGAGCCTGTTTCAGCAGAAGCTCAATCTTATAAACTTCTTCTTCGCGGCCTGTTCCGCGAACCAGAGCTTCCATGCTCTTATAATATCTGCGGATGATCTCCTGACGTGCAGCTTCCTTGCAGACTTCATCATCAACGATGCAGTTACCGGCCATATTAACGCCCATATCTGTGGGAGATTTGTAAGGGCACTCGCCCATGATTTTTTCAAACATAGCCTGAAGAACAGGGAAAACTTCAACGTCACGGTTGTAGTTAATAGTAGTCTCACCATATGCTTCCAGATGGAACGGGTCGATCATGTTCACATCATTTAAGTCAGCAGTAGCTGCTTCATATGCCAGATTTACCGGATGCTTCAGCGGGATATTCCAGATTGGGAAAGTTTCAAATTTGGCATATCCTGCCTTGACACCGCGCTTGTATTCATGGTAAAGCTGAGAAAGGCAGGTGGCCATTTTTCCGCTTCCGGGTCCTGGAGCAGTGATGACAACCAGTGGTCTTGTTGTTTCGATATAATCGTTCTTGCCATATCCCTCATCACTTACAATAAAGGAAGTATTATTCGGATAACCCGGGATCAGATAAAGCACGTATACTTTGATTCCAAGCTTCTCCAGACGTTTCTTAAACGCATCTGCGCTTTCCTGTCCGGAATACTGGGTGATGCAGACACTTCCGACATAGAGTCCGCGCTCGGTAAATACTTCCATAAGGCGGAGTACATCTTCATCATAAGTGATACCCAGGTCACCTCTGACTTTATTTTTATCAATATCAGCAGCGCTGATTACAATAACGATCTCTGCCTGATCAGAAAGCTGCATCAGCATACGCAGTTTGCTGTCCGGCTCAAATCCCGGAAGAACTCTGGAAGCATGGTAGTCATCAAAAAGCTTGCCGCCAAATTCCAGATAAAGTTTGTTTCCAAACTGGTTAATACGTTCCCGAATATGTTCGGACTGCATTTTCAGATACTTGTCGTTGTCAAATCCTATCTTCATTTGTTCATTTCCTTTCCTCATCACATTTTTAGTACTGCTCATTTAGAATATCCCGTGACATACAGCGCAAATTTATGCGGTCAGCATAAATTCTGTGTATTGCGGAGTGCATTAGCGGGAACGAAGTGAGCAGTAATCAGTTTGTCAATAGTATACTACAAATAAAGCCATTTGTAACAGGTGAATTTGTAAAACTTCATATAAATTTTATAGGGTTTATAGAAAGATATGCACAACCGGACACAATTTTCACAATCTCGCAGTTGATTTATACCCGAATTCTCTTTATAATAAGAACGATAACGTTTAGGAGGAATGAAATGGATAATCATATGGATAACAATCCGAATGGCAATCGTCCTGATAATAATAAAGGTCCGGGCAGACAGGACCCGAACAAGAATCATCAGTCGATACTGGCCTTTCTGGTATGCCTCCTGGTAACTCTGGTATGTTTCGCCATGTTTACCAATATGCTCAAGGATAATTCGAGTGAGATCACTTATGATAAATTTATTGAGATGGTAGATGATGGAGATGTGAAAGAGGTTACGCTTCAGTCAAATACACTGACGATCACGCCGAAACATCAGTCATCAGGATTTTCAGAAGAAGTTTATTATGCCAATCAGATGGAGTCAGTAGATAAGCTGACGGAGAGACTTGAGGGAACAGGAATCAAGTTTGAGTATAAGAAGCCGGATGCAGCAGGGGAAATTATTTCTATGCTGGTCAGTGTACTTCTGCCAACGATTCTGCTCTTTGTACTTCTGACGGTATTTATGCGCCGCATGAATAAGGGCGGCGGAATGATGGGCGTTGGAAAGAGCCGCGCCAAAGCCTACATTCAGAAAGATACAGGAATTACTTTCAGGGATGTGGCAGGGCAGGATGAGGCCAAGGAATCACTGCAGGAGGTGGTGGATTTCCTGCATAATCCCGGCAAATATACCACCATCGGAGCGAAGCTGCCGAAAGGAGCTTTGCTTGTAGGACCTCCGGGAACCGGTAAAACACTTCTGGCAAAGGCAGTAGCAGGAGAGGCACATGTGCCGTTTTTCTCTCTGTCAGGTTCTGAGTTTGTGGAGATGTTTGTAGGTGTGGGTGCATCACGTGTCCGCGATCTCTTTGAGGAAGCAAAGAAGAATGCACCATGTATCATTTTTATTGATGAGATTGATGCAATCGGAAAGAGCCGAGATTCTCATTATGGCGGCGGCAATGATGAGCGTGAGCAGACCCTGAACCAGCTTCTTGCGGAAATGGACGGATTTGACACTTCAAAGGGACTTCTGATCCTGGCTGCTACTAACCGTCCGGAGGTTCTTGATCCGGCACTTCTTCGTCCGGGACGTTTTGACAGACGTGTCATTGTGGACAGACCGGATCTGAAGGGAAGAATCGAGATCCTGAAGGTTCATGCAAGAAATGTACATCTGGATGAGACTGTTGATTTTGAGAACATTGCACTTGCAACTTCCGGGGCAGTGGGTTCGGATCTGGCTAATATGATCAACGAGGCTGCTATCCTTGCTGTTAAGAGTGGACGCAGCGCAGTATCCCAGAAAGATCTTCTCGAAGCTGTTGAAGTAGTTCTGGTAGGTAAAGAGAAGAAGGACAGGATCCTCAGTGCACAGGAGCGCAGGATCGTATCCTATCATGAGGTAGGACATGCACTGGTAAGCGCCCTGCAGAAAGATGCAGAGCCTGTACAGAAGATTACTATTGTGCCGAGAACAATGGGGGCACTTGGTTATGTAATGCAGGTACCCGAGGAGGAGAAATATCTCAATACAAAGAAGGAACTGGAAGCAATGCTTGTGGGATATCTTGGCGGACGCGCAGCAGAGGAACTGGTATTTGATACTGTCACAACCGGGGCAGCCAATGATATTGAGCAGGCTACCAAGGTGGCAAGAGCCATGATCACACAGTACGGTATGTCCGACAAGTTCGGACTTATGGGTCTGGCTACACAGGAGAATCAGTATCTCAGCGGAAGAGCAGTGTTAAACTGCGGCGATGACACTGCCACAGAGGTTGACCATGAGGTGATGATACTTCTGCATAATTCCTATGAAGAAGCAAAGAGACTGATCGGCAGTCACAGAGAAGCACTTGATAAGATTGCTGCTTATCTGATCCGCAGGGAAACCATTACAGGTAAGGAATTTATGAAGATTTTCCATGCGGTAGAGCGTGGAATTGAGATTCCGGAAAATCTGGATGATCTGGTAATTCCGGAGGAAAAACAGAATACAGTAACGCTGGATAAGCCAGAGATTCAGTGATACAATAACAGAGTCGGAAATGAAATAATTTCCGGCTCTGTTTTCGTATCACTGAAAATTACGCTGTAATATCTCATGGATACGAAAAGCGTTCAGGGCAGGATTTTTTGTATAGAGGAGAGTTTATGTTTCAGATAGAAGAAGAACTGAAAAAACTTCCGGGTAAGCCGGGGGTTTATATTATGCATGGGGAGAAGGACGAGATCATCTATGTTGGAAAAGCCGTCAGTCTGAAAAACAGGGTGCGTCAATATTTCCAGAGCAGCAGAAATAAGGGCGCAAAGATTGAACAGATGGTTACCCATATCACCAGATTTGAGTATATTATCACAGATTCGGAACTGGAAGCCCTTGTGCTGGAGTGTAATCTGATCAAGGAGCACAGACCGAAATATAATACCATGCTCAAAGATGATAAGAGTTATCCGTTTATCAAAGTCACAGTAAATGAGGAATATCCCAGAGTCCTTTTTGCCAGAAGAATGAAGAAAGACAAGGCGAAATATTTCGGACCATATACAAGTGCCGGGGCTGTAAAAGATGTGATCGAGCTTGTGCGAAAACTTTATAAGGTGCGCTCCTGTAATCGTGTACTGCCAAGAGATTGTGGGAAGGACCGTCCATGTCTGTACTATCACATGAAACAGTGCAGTGCGCCATGCCAGGGCTATGTGAGTTCAGAAGAATATAAGAAAAATATCGCAGAACTGCTGAAATTTCTCAATGGAGACTTTAAGGATACGATTGATATGCTTACCGACAAAATGATGGCAGCTTCCGAAGAAATGCGTTTCGAGGATGCCATGGAATACCGGGATCTGATCCGTAGTATCCAGAAGATCGGAGAACGCCAGAAAATTACAGGTTACGGAGAGGAAGATAAGGATATCATCGCAGTTGCCATGGATGAAAGCCTTGATCTGCGGGAGCAGGATGCTGTTGTACAGGTATTCTTTGTCCGGGGAGGTAAACTGATCGGGCGGGAGCATTTCTATCTGCGTGTGGCGCGTGGCGATACAAAGGCTCAGGTATTATCCAGCTTTATGAAGCAATTTTATGCCGGAACTCCGTTTATCCCACGTGAGATCATGCTGCAAAAAGAAATCGAAGATGCCAAGATCATAGAGGAATGGCTTACAGATCGAAGAAAGCAGCGAGTCTATATCAGGGTACCGAAGAAAGGTACGAAAGAGAAGCTGGTAGAGCTGGCAGAAGAGAATGCAAAGATGGTTCTGGATAAAGACAGAGAGCGTATCAAACGTGAAGAAGGAAGAACCATCGGAGCGGTTCATGAAGTGGAAGAGTGGCTTGGACTGTCGGGAATCAGGCGTATGGAGGCTTATGATATTTCCAATATCAGTGGTTTTGAATCTGTAGGTTCCATGGTTGTCTATGAGAAAGGAAAGCCAAAGCGCAGTGATTACCGCAAATTTAAGATAAAGTGGGTGCAGGGACCGAACGACTATGCAAGTATGGAAGAAGTACTTACCAGACGATTTACTCATGAGGGAAAAGATGAGTTTGACAGCTTTTCCATTATGCCGGATCTGATCCTGATGGATGGAGGAAGAGGACAAGTGAATATTGCGCTAAAAGTTCTGGATAATCTGGGAATAGATATTCCGGTCTGTGGTATGGTCAAGGATGACCATCACAGAACCAGAGGACTGTATTACAATAATCTTGAAATTCCCATTGATACAGACAGTGAAGGCTTCCGCCTGATCACCAGAATCCAGGATGAGGCGCACCGTTTTGCCATTGAATTTCACCGATCTCTGAGAAGTAAAGAACAGGTGCATTCCCTGTTGGATGATATCCCTGGTATCGGTGAAACCAGGCGGAAAGCATTGATGCGGAAATTTAAATCCATTGAGAATATCAGAGATGCATCATTGGAAGAACTTGCGGAGACAGAAAGCATGAATGCAGGAAGTGCACAGAAAGTTTATGAATTTTTTCATGGAGCTAGTGTACCGACAAGTTGATTGTTTCAAGAATCAACTTGTCGGCACACTGGTGAGAAAAAAATATAAAATATGTAAAAATATTCCTGGGTTCTTCTACATATTACCCAAAGACTCTCGCTTTTTGTAATTGAAGTTGTATATAGTGATGTGATATAATAAAAAAGACGTGAAATTTACTATGAAAGTTTCGGACGACAGCTATAAATGAGTTATGTCTGTATGAGCAGGTTTTGAGATAGCGGACAGACCGGGCTTTCAGATTTTAAACTGAAAAGGAGAAATAAATGAAGGGTGTACAGTTGACAAAATTAGTTCAGGAACTGGGACTTCACAACCTGACTCCTGAAATTGATCTGTCTGAGATTGTGATCAAGACAGCGGAGATCAACAGACCGGCATTGCAGCTGACAGGATATCTGGAGCATTTTGCAAATGAACGGGTACAGATCATCGGATATGTAGAGTATACTTATCTGATGCAGCTCAGTGATGAGGAACGGAAATTTAAATATGAAAGATTTATTTCCAGCAAGATTCCCTGTGTAATTTTCAGTACAATGACAAGACCATCACAGGATATGATCGATCTGGCAGTTAAATATAATGTTCCGACTTTCGTGACAGAGCGTACAACTTCCAGTTTTATGGCTGAGATTATCCGCTGGCTGGGTGTACAGCTGGCACCATGTATTTCCATCCATGGTGTGCTTGTGGATGTATATGGTGAAGGTGTCCTGATCACAGGTGAGAGCGGAATTGGCAAGAGTGAGGCTGCGCTGGAACTGATCAAACGAGGACATCGTCTTGTCAGTGATGATGTTGTAGAACTTCGTAAAGTCAGTGATGTGACGCTGGTGGGTTCGGCACCGGATATCACAAGACATTTCATTGAACTTCGTGGTATTGGTATTATCGATGTCAAAACTCTGTTTGGTGTTGAGAGTGTTAAGGATACACAGTCTGTGGATCTGGTTATCAAACTGGAAGAGTGGGACAGAGACAAAGAATATGACCGTCTCGGCCTGCATGAGGAATATACAGAGTATCTTGGAAATAAGATTGTATGCCATTCTCTGCCTATCCGTCCGGGACGTAATCTGGCTATTATCGTTGAATCTGCGGCAGTTAACCACAGACAGAAGAAGATGGGATACAATGCAGCGGAAGAGCTGTACAAACGTGTTCAGGCAAACCTTGCAAAGAAACGTGAAGAAAAATAATTTAAAGTAATTTGGAGGATATCAGATATTATGGGAAAGTATTGTTTTGGAATTGACGTTGGTGGTACATCTGTAAAATGTGGACTCTTTCAGACAGACGGAGTCTTAGTTGAGAAATGGGAAATTCCTACACGTAAGGAGAACAGTGGAGAAGCAATCCTGCCGGATATTGCAAAGACAATCCTTGACAAGATCGCAGAGCGTAAGCTGGATAAAGAAGAAATCGACGGTGTGGGAATCGGGGTACCGGGACCTGTTAACGAGAGAGGGGAAGTGCCATGTGCGGTAAACCTTTTCTGGGGCTTTAAAGAAGTTACTAAGGAACTGACAGAACTGACAGGACTTCCGTCCAAAGCAGGAAACGATGCCAATGTAGCAGCACTTGGCGAAGCATGGAAAGGCGCAGCAGCAGGAGCTAAGAACGTTATTCTTGTAACTCTTGGAACAGGTGTCGGCGGTGGAATCATCGTTGATGGAAAGATTGTTGGCGGTGCTCATGGTGCAGGTGGAGAAATCGGTCATGCAGCAGTTGACCATGAAGAAAAGGAAGCCTGCAACTGTGGTAACTGTGGATGTCTGGAGCAGTATGCGTCTGCAACAGGTATCGTTCGCGTGGCACAGAGAACTCTGGCTGCTACAGATGAGCAGACTGTTCTTCGCAAATTTACAAAACTTTCAGCAAAGAATGTTCTGGATGCTTTTAAAGAGGGCGACAAAGTAGCCTGCGATGTTATGGCACAGGTAGGAGAAATGCTTGGCGGAACACTTGCCATGTTTGCATGTGTGACAGATCCGGAAGCCATCGTTATCGGCGGTGGTGTTTCCAAAGCCGGACAGCCATTGATCGACTGTATTCAGAAATACTATGAGAAATATGCTTTTACAGCATGCAAGAAAACACCGATCATTCTTGCAACTCTCGGAAATGATGCAGGTATTTACGGATCTGCGCGTATGGTTATTAAAGAAGTATAATATCTGAGAATCAATTTTGAAAATATATAAAAAATCCACAGTCCTGAGTTGACAGGACTGTGGATTTTTTGCAGTACAGGAACATCATTCGGAGGTGCTCCTGTACCGGTATTTTTGCATTAATAATAGTCGACCTGATAAGAGGAATCATCCTCGTTACCGTCACCGTTGTCATCGCTTCCGCCGGTATTATCAGTACCATCGTCACCGTTATTACCAGTGTCATCAGTATTGTTACTGTCACCACTGTTGTCGGTATCTCCATTGTCGGAGTTTCCGCTGTTGTCAGTGTCAGTGGTATTGTCAGTCTGATCAGAGGAGTCTGTATCATAATTATAGTCGTAATCATCATCACTGTCATAGAAATGCTGGTCACAATATTCTGTAGGCATGGTACCTACGTCAAAGTATTCAGTGATCACCGGGCAGCCGGCTCTTGGAAGAAGTCCGGTTTCCTCGCATACACTTAATTTTTCTACACTCGCAGGCTTCTCAAATTCTTTGGAAGGAAGTCCCTCATGGATACGAGTCATAACTTTTTTCCATAAAGCTTTGTGGAAGTTACGCGCATAATCAGGTAATTTCTCATTGTTGTCATAACCGGACCATACTGCGCATGTATAATATGGTGTATAACCCACAAACCACAAGTCGTTATAGGCTTCGGTTGTACCTGTTTTTCCGGCAACAGGCATATTGTCAAGCTGGCAGGCTGTACCTGTACCCTGTTTTACAACATCCTCCATTGCACTGGTGAGAAGAAAAGCAGTACTTTCTTTGATTACGGAACGTTCGGCAGCAGTATTCTCGATCAGGACGTTTCCGTTGTGATCCAGAATTTTTGTGTAATAAATTGGCTTGATATAATTTCCGCCATTTGCGATGGCTGCATAGGATGCACACAGTTCAACATTTGTGACACCGCGGGTGATGCCGCCAAGCGCAGTGGCAAGGTTTGCATCGCTCCATACATTACCATTGGCATCTTTGTCAGCCTCTGTTCCATGAGCAAGGGTTGTAAAACCAAAGTTGTCCAGATATTTCAATCCAAGCTCAGGAGTTACTTTTTCCAGACACTTGACGGCTACAACGTTAATGGAATTCTGGATCGCAGTACGGATCGTGGTTGTTCCGTTGTAAGAACGGGTTGCGTTGTTTACAGGGGAACCATCCGGATATTCATAAGGTTCGTCTTCAAATGTTGTTGCAAGAGTCATGCCTTTTTCATTTAAAGCAGGTGCATAAGTGGACACGATCTTAAAGGTAGAACCAGGTTGTCTGGTAGTGTCCGTTGCCCGGTTCAGTGTAAGACTTGCCGTTTTCTCTCCACGACCACCGATCAGAGCCTTTACATAGCCGGTATGCTGGTCGATCACACTCATGGAAGACTGTGGCTGAGGTGCGAAATTGACACGCTCTGCAAGAACTTTACTTCCGTTGGCGAGTATGCTTGCCTTATATTTGTCTACATAAGTCTGTCCATCTTCCGGGGAATCGAACAGAAGATCGAAATCGGGATCCTCATTCTGAAAATAAAGCTGCAGCATTTCCTTACTGTAGTTTACCTGATTTCCATCAGGATCGGTAACCGTCAGGGCATAGTCAAGTTCATACTGGACAGTGTCCGGATAATTGGAAGGATCTGCATATTCCTCATCCAAGATATTCTGGATCTTGGAATCCTGTGTTGTATATACTTTAAGTCCGCCACTGTAGAGAAGATTGGTTGCCTGTTTTTTGGTGTAACCTTTGATATTCATCAGGTCGTTGATGATCTGATCTGTCAGTTCATCTTCAAAATATGTGTAAACAGTATTCTCAGTGCTGGAGTTCTTTTCCTGAGCGGCCTGGATACGGGAATAAACATCATCTGCAAGAGCTTCATCATACTGATCCTGAGTAATATAGTTCTGATCCAGCATATGCTGGAGAACTTCCTTGCGTCTCTTCCTGTTGCTGTCAGGATTGATAATCGGGTTAAATTTCGTCGGGTTCTGTGTGATACCTGCCAGAGTTGCACATTCAGAAAGATTCAGATCCCATACATCCTTGTCAAAATACTGTCGTGCGGCAGCCTGTACACCGTAGGAACCGGCACCCAGGTTAATTGTGTTCAGGTAATTCTCAAGAATGGTGTCTTTATCAGTTTTTTTCTCAACCTGGACAGCAAGGTACTGTTCCTGGATTTTTCGCGTAAATCTTTCCAGCTGAGTAGATTCACTGGTCCAGTTGGTAAATACGTTATTCTTAAGTAGCTGCTGTGTGATCGTACTGGCACCTTCTGAGAAATCTCCGGTAGTGAGAGCTTTCATTCCGGCACGAAGAATACCTTTTACGTCAATACCGTTATGTTCATAGAAACGTTCATCCTCAATTGCGACAACTGCATGCTGCAGATCAACAGGTATCTGATCGAGAGTGACAGGCAGTCGGTTGGAATCCGGAGCGGCCAGTTTACGGATCTGATTCCCTGCATCATCGTAGAGAAAGGTTGCATAGCCCAGTGGCATAATATCAATATCATCAACATCAGGAGCAGTATCAATTACACCCCTGAATGACCCCACACCCAGACAGGTTACTGCGATGCAGAGTGCTATCAGTGATACGAACAGGACTCTGATGAAAGAAACTCTGGCGCGCTTTCCCATCATGGAAGAACGGGAGATCAGTGCCGTCCGTTTCTTTGCAGTCGACTTTTTACCGTAGTTCATGTTAAACCTCCTTTATAATCCGTTCTATTATATCAAATAAGAATAAGTAAATAAAGCAGAAAAATAAAAATTCACAATTGCTTTTGGATCTTTTTAATGGTTATTGTGTTTTTTTACAGGATTAGTATACACTGTGCTGGCACATTTTTGTAATTCATGGTACACTGAGTCAATAAGAGAACGGAAAGAGGAGTATGAGACATGCTTGAGAAATATAAGACAGTTTACGAGGGCGGGGAAGGCGAGATCGTGGAAAAGAAATCCAGATTTATTGCTACAGTGCGTCCTGTACAGACCGAAGAGGAGGCACTGGCCTTTATAGAGGAAATGAAGAAGAAATATTGGGATGCCAGACATAACTGCTATGTATATTCGGTGGGAAAGAACAGGGAATATACCAGATGCAGTGACGATGGTGAGCCGTCAGGCACTGCGGGAAGACCAATGCTGGATGTAATCCTGGGGGAAGATATTTATAATGTGGCAGCAGTAGTTACCAGATATTTTGGAGGGATACTTCTTGGAACAGGAGGTCTTGTCAGAGCATATTCCAGGAGTCTGCAGGAAGGTCTTGCAGCCAGCACAGTGATTGAGAAAACCTACGGAATTTCTATGGAAGTAGTTACGGATTATACCGGGATAGGCAAGATCCAGTATATTGCCGGAGAACAGAAATTACCGATCCTTGATTCTGAATACACTGACAGGGTAGTTCTGCATTTGCTGGTTCCGGCGGATCAGATTGCATTTGTAGAAAAAGCAATCACCGAGGGAACAAATGGAAGAGCGAAGATGAAGAAAGAGAAAGCTCTTTACTATTCAGTGATTGACGGTGAAGTGAAAGTATTTACGGACTGATAAAATATGCCCCATGCAGCCTGAAAACTGCATGGGGCATAAACAGTCAGCGAATCAGCATTTCTCCGGTTCCGGATAATCAACACCGAAAGTTTCTACTGTCATGGATTTGATTTTCTGCTCGTCAAGCGGACGGTCGCTGTAATCGGTATCTTCTTCTGCAATACGGTTTACAACATCCATTCCTTCAGTGATCTTGCCGAATGCAGCATAAGCACCGTCAAGATGCGGAGCATCTTTGTGCATGATAAAGAACTGGCTTCCTGCTGAGTTTGGATGCATGGCGCGTGCCATGGAAAGAACACCTGCAGTATGTTTCAGATCATTTTTAAATCTGTTCTGAGTGAATTCACCCTTAATGCTGTATCCCGGACCGCCCATACCTGTTCCGTCCGGGCATCCTCCCTGGATCATGAAACCGTTGATCACACGATGGAAAATAAGTCCGTCATAGAAGCCTTTTTTTACAAGACTGATAAAGTTATTAACTGTATTCGGTGCAATCTCAGGATATAATTCTGCTTTCATCACATCGCCATTATCCATGGTAATTGTAACTATCGGATTTGCCATAGTTTCAAGTCTCCTTTTCAAAAAGTATTGTATTTCGCTGTTCGCTCTATTATAATATGCAAAGAACAATTCTGCAAGAAAAAGGTGGAAAAGATGATTATAGAGACAAAAACACCACAGGAAACATTTGAGGTGGGAAAGAAGATCGGAGAGAATGCGAAACCGGGTCAGATTTATACTCTGACAGGTGATCTTGGAGTTGGAAAAACCGTATTTACCCAGGGAGTTGCGGCAGGGCTTGGGATCACAGAGCCTATCTGCAGCCCGACATTCACGATCATTCAGGAATACGAAAGCGGACGTCTTCCTTTATATCATTTTGATGTTTACCGTATCGGTGACATTGAGGAAATGGAAGAAATCGGATATGACGATTATTTCTTCGGACAGGGAATCTGTCTGATCGAATGGGCTGATCTGATCGAAGAGATCCTTCCGGAAAATCTGATCAAAGTAACCATAGAGAAAGATCTGGAGAAAGGCTTTGATTATAGAAGGATTACAGTGATTGGTCCGGAGAACAGTTAGGAGGTAGAAATGAAAATTTTAGCTTTGGACAGCTCAGGAATTGTTGCATCTGTAGCAGTTGTGGAAGATGATACATTACTGGCTGAGTATACTGTAAATTATAAGAAAACACATTCTCAGACTTTGCTTCCGATGTTAGATGAGATTGTGAAGATGACGGAACTGGAACTGGAATCCGTAGATGCTATTGCAGTGGCAGCGGGACCGGGATCCTTTACAGGGCTCCGTATCGGCTCGGCAACAGCCAAAGGCCTGGGACTTGCCCTGAAGAAACCATTGGTAGCAGTACCGACAGTAGATGCACTGGCATATAATCTTTATGATGCACAGGGATTGATCTGTCCGATCATGGATGCCAGAAGAAAGCAGGTATATACAGGAATTTACAGATTTGAAGAGCATCAGCTTATGACTTTGAAAGAACAGTGGGCAGCACCGATCGAGGAACTGCTGGAAGAACTGAATCAGAGAGGTGAGATGGTTACATTTTTGGGAGACGGTGTACCTGTATTTCGTGAACTGATCGCTGAGAAACTGCAGGTTCCGTATTCTTTTGCACCGGCTCATGTAAATAAACAGAGAGCAGCGGCAGTGGCAGCTCTTGGCAGCATTTATTATAAAGAAGGACACACAGAGACTGCCATGGAACATATTCCGGAATATCTCCGCGTTTCCCAGGCAGAGCGTGAGCGTGCAGAGAGAGAAAAAGAGCAGAAACCGGCAGGTACAAAAATATGATCCTGCGGGAAATGCTTGTGGATGATCTGGATCAGGTAATGGAGATTGAGCAGGATCTTTTTCATGTGCCATGGACAAAAGAAGGTTTTTTTACTTTTCTGACCAGGGATGATGCCATGTTTCTGGTGGTGGAAGAGAAAGAAAAGATTCTGGGTTACTGCGGTCTTCTTATGGTTCTGGATGAGGGAGATATTACCAATGTGGCTGTGCGCAGGGACAGACAAAAAGAAGGAATTGGCGCTTTTCTGATGCAGAGCCTGATCCGCCTTGCAGCAGAGAGGGAGGTTACGACAATCCATCTGGAAGTACGTGTGGGAAATGAGACTGCAATTCGTCTCTATGAACGTATGGGATTCACCGGAGATGGAATACGTAAGGCATATTACAGTGATCCTGTGGAGGATGCGCTGCTTATGACCAGACATCCCGAATGAAAAAGAAATGAAAGCAGAAAAAATCAGCAGCCGGACCATACACCTTTTAAGGGAATTGCCGGAAGCTGGAAAATAGAGGGAATATATGTTAGATGTATGTTTAGTTGGAACCGGTGGAATGATGCCTCTGCCACGCAGATGGTTGACTGCGCTTATGACAAGATATAACGGGAGCAGTCTGCTCATTGACTGTGGTGAAGGTACTCAGGTAGCAATTAAGGAGAAGGGATGGAGCTTTAAACCTATTGATGTGATTTGTTTTACTCATTATCATGGAGATCATATCAGCGGGCTTCCGGGACTTCTTCTTACTATGGGAAATGCAGACCGCACAGAACCATTGACTCTGGTAGGTCCCAAAGGTCTGGAGAGAGTGGTCAATGCACTTCGCGTCATTGCACCGGAGCTTCCGTTTGAAATTAAATTTATTGAGATTACACAGCCGGAGCAGGTCATTGAATTAAATGGCTATCGTATTACGGCTTTTAAAGTGAACCATAATGTACTCTGTTATGGATATACCCTTGAGATTCTCCGCCAGGGAAAATTCTCGGCTGAGAGAGCGAAAGAGCAGGATATTCCACTGAAATACTGGAATCCGCTCCAGAAAGGGCAGACCATCGAAGCAGACGGTATTACCTATACACCGGAGATGGTACTTGGACCTGCGAGAAAAGGAATCAGGCTTACTTATACAACAGATACCAGACCAACAGAATCTATCCTGCGAAATGCAAAGGAATCGGATCTGTTTATCTGTGAAGGAATGTACGGAGAAGATGACAAAGCAGACAAAGCACGCGGATACAAGCATATGACTTTCCGCGAGGCGGCGGTTTTGGCTCGTGATGCCCGGGTAAAGGAGATGTGGCTGACACATTACAGTCCATCTCTGGTCAGACCAGATGAGTTTATGGATAAAGTTCGTGAAATTTTTCCAAATGCATATCCGGGAAAAGACGGAAAGAGTCTGGAATTGAATTTTGAGGAATAATATGTCACTGAAATTGATTATGAACAAGTAGTAAAACGGATGACTTATCCGTCCGATATATGAGGAACAGAAAATGAAAGATACATTAATTCTTGCAATTGAGAGTTCCTGTGATGAGACTGCAGCTTCTGTTGTCAAAAACGGAAGAACTATTCTGTCAAATGTGATCTCTTCACAGATCGCTCTTCATACTTTATACGGTGGGGTAGTTCCGGAAATTGCTTCCCGTAAACATATTGAAAAGATTAACCAGGTAATTGAACAGGCACTGGCAGATGCAGATGTAACTCTTGATGATCTGGATGCAATTGGTGTCACTTATGGTCCGGGACTTGTAGGTGCACTTCTTGTGGGCGTTGCTGAGGCGAAGGCAATTGCTTATGCAAAGAAGCTTCCACTGGTAGGAGTCCACCATATTGAGGGCCATGTGTCAGCAAATTATATTGAACATCCGGATCTTGAACCTCCATTTTTATGTCTGATCGTGTCAGGAGGACATACACACCTTGTGATCGTTAAGGATTATGGAGAATTTGAAATCCTGGGACGTACCCGTGATGATGCTGCAGGCGAAGCTTTTGACAAAGTTGCAAGAGCTATCGGACTGGGATATCCGGGAGGACCAAAGGTAGACAAGCTCTCTAAAGAGGGAAATCCCAATGCAATTGAGTTTCCAAAAGCTAAAATTGGAGATTGTCCGTACGATTTCAGCTTCAGTGGTGTAAAATCAGCAGTGTTGAATTATATTAATCATGCGCAGATGACCGGAGAAGAGATAAACAGAGCAGATCTGGCAGCATCTTTCCAGAAAGCGGTAGTTGATGTGCTGGTGGAGCATACAATGCTTGCAGCCAAAGATTATGGGATGACTAAGATTGCAATTGCAGGCGGAGTGGCTTCGAATGGAACGTTAAGAGCGGCAATGGAAGAAGCATGTAAGAAAAATAATTACAGTTTTTATCGGCCGTCACCGATCTTCTGTACAGACAATGCAGCAATGATTGGAGTAGCTGCTTATTATGAATATATTAAAGGTACACGTCATGGCTGGGATCTGAATGCTGTGCCGAATCTTAAACTGGGAGAGCGTTGAGATGTCAGAAAGAAATACGGCCATTGTTCTGGCAGCAGGGCAGGGAAAAAGAATGCACAGTAAAGTACAGAAGCAGTTCCTGGAGATACAGGGATACCCGGTTCTGTATTATTCCCTGCGCTGTTTTCAGGAAAGTCCGCTGATTCAGGATATTATTCTTGTGACAGGAGAGGAATCTATCTCCTACTGTAAAGAAGAAATCGTGCAAAAATATGGATTTACAAAGGTATCGGCAGTAATCCCGGGAGGAAAAGAACGCTATGATTCTGTCTATGCAGGTCTTTGTGAATGCAGAGACTGTGAATATGTATTGATCCATGACGGTGCAAGACCTTTTGTGACAGAAGAAATTCTTAAACGTGGTCTGCAGAAAGTGAAGGAAACAGGTGCATGTGTGATTGGTATGCCTTCTAAAGATACAGTCAAACTTTCTGATGAAGAGGGATATGTAAAAGAAACTCCAAACAGAAAGTGTGTGTGGACAATTCAGACCCCGCAGATTTTTTCGTATTCACTGATACGTGAGGCTCATGACAGCATTCGTCAGAAAGATATGAGCAAAATTACAGATGATGCCATGGTAGTAGAGCAGGAGACAGGGGCAAAGGTTGCTCTGGCAGAGGGATCTTATCAGAATATTAAGATCACAACACCGGAGGATCTTGATATCGCGGAAGCATTTTTGAAACATTAAAGAATGTTTTGTGATTGAAAAATGCCGTATTTTAGCGGGTTTTATGGGAAATCTGGGAAGATAAAAATAAAAATTGAAAAAAATGTAAAAAAGTTGTTGACAGATGCGGGTATTGATGCTAGAATATCACTTGCGTCGGCGGTGAGAACACAACGAACGCAGTCAACAACATATGGAGAGATATCGAAGTGGTCATAACGAGGCGGTCTTGAAAACCGTTTGTCCGCAAGGGCGCG
>ENA-ORTM01001211-ORTM01001211.1-human-gut-metagenome-genome-assembly--contig:-NODE-1211-length-27999-cov-7.491340_pt1 | contig 27999 bp, 29 predicted proteins | sample MGYA00241909_ERZ509182 | MGnify/ENA primary metagenome ERZ509182 (study PRJEB26280, sample SAMEA2338855) | human gut metagenome | biome: human gut; feature: human-associated habitat; material: faeces...
AGCTATTTCATCAATCTGAAATTTTCTGGTCTCCAAAAACTGTGCTTCATTCGGGGAGATGGAGATGGGCGTATATTTCATGCCTTCTTCCAAAACTGCTACCTTATGAGAATTGTTCCCAGAGAAGCCTTTGGTCCAGCTTTCTCTGACAGCTTCCGGATTTTTTACTGTTCCGGGATACTCTAGAATGCCTCCCGGTGTGGCTCCGTTTGCAAAGAACTTAGCACCATATTCCTCCGTAGCAATGGCAAGACCAATAGCGTTCTTCGCCATAGCGATGGGAGAGTAACCGACCAGACCATCAAAGCCGAGGCCCGGAACATGGAGCACATCCGACGGTTTCAGGATGACCGTTCCATTTTTCATGGTAGGTGCATCGGAGTCCTGCATCTGATATTGGTAGTAGAGGTGACCTTTATCGTCACGGTCTACGCTCATTCGATTGGCCATCAGCGGATAGAGAGCGACGATTTCACCCTTGCCATTTCGGATAATCTGCGCATAGGCATTTCCATAAAGGAGCAGGTGTGTCATCAAGGTCTCACGGAAGACAAAGGAGGTCATTTCCGGATTTGGCTCATCGTGAATCAGTCGATACAGCGGATGCTTGATAGCTTTTTCCTTGCCACCGGAGCCAGTGTATTTGTAAACATGGACTGGAAGGCCAGCGATGGACTCGGAGAGAATCCTGACGCAGGCATAGACTGCAGTCATCTGCATAGCGCTTCGTTCATTGACGGATTTGCCAGAGTTGCTGCCACCAAAGAGAAAACGGTAGGCGCTACCATTGGTGCTGTTGGTGGTCTTGTCTCTGGAATGAAACAGTCCTGATAAGAATCCCATAAATATTCCTTTCTGCCGCAAAGGGCGTATAAAATTCAAAGTTTCATCATAAAATAATCTATGCAAATGCTTGCAATCGCAAGCAAAAACGAATATAATAAAGAAAAAGGAGGCGATACTATGGCAAATACATCCGCTGTTTATGCAAGAATAGATACCAATCTCAAGGATAATGCTGAGAGTATTCTTTCTCAGCTTGGCATTTCTCCATCCAGTGCAATTCAGATGCTTTATAGCCAGATTGTACTGAAGAAGGGTATGCCGTTTGAACTGAAACTTCCTTCTTCTAAGCCATTAGCTGTTGGTGCAATGACCAGAGAACAGCTTGATGCAGAACTCCAGAAGGGTGTTGATTCCATCAAAGCAGGAAAGGTATATTCTGCAGATGAAGTCGATGCGGCACTTGCAAAGGAGTTTGGCATATGACAGATAGCTATAAAGTCGGCTATTCTGTAGATGCACTTGAAGACTTACGTGAAATCTATTCGTACATTGCGAATGAACTCCTTGTTCCGGAGACTGCTTCTGCTCAGCTGAGCCGTATCCGAAAAGAGGTTCGTTCATTGGATTTCATGCCAGCTCGCTATGCGTTAGTTGACTGGGAGCCTTGGCATTCGATGAAAATGCATCAGCTTCCGGTAGACAACTTTATTGTGTATTATCTGGTTGATGATGAGAAAAGGGCAGTTACAGTAGCTCGAATATTCTACGGTGGCCGTGATATTGAAGGAATCATAAATTCAAATAAATAAACAGTAATGGAGCTTTTTGTGTAAAAACAAGAGCTCCATTTTTATATGAATAAGATTCCTCTGTCATCGTAGACAGAAGCACCGGTAATATTTCCACAGCGGATAGCACGGTCGAGCCCCATGATAGTAGCGACAGCACCGTCGATTTTCTCTGTGGATTTTTCTTTGTCAGCTTTTACATTACCTGCTGGGTCGGTACGGATATAGATGTTATCCATCATCCAGCGGAGTACCGGATGTCCACCGTGGGCCAGCTTTTGCTCCAGCGTCAGTTTCATGAGTTCCTTGGTCGGTGGGGACATATCCTTAAATCCCTGACCGAAAGGAACAACGGTAAAGCCCATACCCTCAAGGTTCTGTACCATCTGGACAGCTCCCCAGCGGTCAAAGGCAATTTCTCGAATATTGAAGCGTTCTCCAAGTCGCTCGATGAATTTCTCGATGTAACCGTAATGGACGACATTTCCTTCGGTGGTCTCCAGAAAGCCTTGTCGTTCCCAGACGTCGTAAGGGACATGGTCTCGTCGGACTCGAAGCTCCAGCGTATCTTCCGGTATCCAAAAGTACGGAAGGATACAGAATTTATCATCCTCATCCAGTGGAGGAAATACCAGCACGAAGGCAGTAATATCCGTTGTGGAAGAAAGGTCCAGACCACCGTAGCAAACACGGCCTTCCAGCGCTTCTTCATCAACCTTGAAGGAGCAAGCATCCCATTTCTCCATTGGCATCCAGCGGACAGCCTGCTTGACCCATTGATTGAGCCTGAGCTGTCTAAAGGAGTTCTCCTCACCGGGATTCTGCTTGGCAGATTCACAGGCAGCTTCGACTTTATCGATACCGACTGTAATACCGAGAGAAGGGTTTGCTTTCTTCCAGACCTCTGGGTCAGTCCAATCATCGGATTCATCGGCACCGTAGATGACAGGATAGAAGGTAGGGTCGATTTTTCTTCCCTCAAGAATATCCTTTGCTTTTTGGTGCGTTTCATAGCAGATGCTATTGGTATCTGTACCAGCAGTGGTTATGAGGAAGTAGAGTGGCTGCGTTCTTGCATCGCCGGAACCCTTGGTCATAACATCAAAGAGTTTTCGATTCGGCTGAGTGTGCAGCTCATCAAAAACAACTCCGTGAATATTAAAACCGTGCTTGGAGTAGGCCTCTGCAGATAGTACCTGATAGAAGCTGTTGGTCGGTTGATAGACGATACGCTTCTGGGAGGCGAGGATTTTTACTCGTCTATTCAGTGCAGGACACATACGCACCATATCAGTAGCTACGTCAAAAACGATAGTTGCCTGTTGGCGGTCAGCTGCACATCCATAAACCTCAGCTCGTTCTTCACCATCACCACAGGTAAGGAGCAGGGCGACGGCAGCAGCAAGCTCGGACTTTCCCATTTTCTTAGGAATTTCTACATAGGCAGTATTGAACTGGCGATAGCTATTTGGCTTTAAGGTTCCGAAGATATCTCTGATAATCTGTTCCTGCCAGTCTATGAGCTCAAAGGGTTTACCGGCCCATGTGCCTTTGGTATGGCAGAGACACTCAATAAAATTGACTGCGTAATCCGCCATCTGTTTACTATAGGTGGAGTCCGCAGCCATGAAGCGTGTCGGTGTGTAGTTTTCAAGTTTACGCAAATGTATGCGCCTCCTTTCGCAGAAATAAAAATAGCCGCCCGGTGGCGACGTCTATAACGAGGAACAGCCCCATCCGGGACCGTCCTGCCTGATATTCTTTTCAGGTGGTTAGTTGTGTTCGTTCAGAAGAATGCAAAGCGCCATTTCTGCTTCTTTGCAGGTTGGTTTGATGTCCCAGCCTCTGTCGTAGTTGGTAATCCACTTGCCGTCCATCTTCAGGCTGAGTTTGGAAATCTTACCTCCGTTGATGCCGTAGTCTTCACTTGGCTCATCAAAGCGCTTGACCCAGTATTTAACCTTCTTGTATTCTCCGTCCTTTGTTGAGATTCCGATGTTTCCTTCTTTCCACATTTGTTTGTCCTCCTTGTGTGTTTCTTTCCTTTTGGTAGTACTATATATCACTCTAAAGGCACATAATAGCAAGTCAATTCGAGCCATATAGTACACAAATATCTGTAGGAAAATCTGTGAATCTAGGAGAATTGTTAGATATCAAAGTGAGGGATTTTTTGGAGCGTATTGCCTATAGAAACTTCATAGTATGATCCACAATCTCTACACATATTAGCCTTTGTCCAAGGACCCTCGAAGATAACATAAGTCGTGGAAGTGCCATCTTCAAATGTGATTAATAAACAGTCGGCTGTTTTAATCGTCCATCCAGGGTTAAGTTCTTCATAATATTTTTTATCTGACTCTGATAGGAGAGAATTAAGTATTTTATAATTCATATACATGATTCCTTTCTTAAGAGAATTTATGCGATTTATGCAAGTGCATGCATAATAATTGGAGAATCAGATCCTGCATAATAAAGTGCACGTATCGTGTTATAATTAATCCATTCCTCAGCATCTGTTTCTTCAAAGCCTTCTTCTTCAACGAGCCATCTAACCATTTTATCGTAATCATAGATGGCGCGGTTGTCCTCTGTGACTCCGATTAAAGCGTCATCGTAAGAGTAATCAGTTAAAAGTTTTATGCGACTAATATCATAATCAGCTAATTTATCAAAGCTCGTCATATATAGTGTTTCCTTTCTCAATAAAATTATCGAAACATAAATTGTGAGTCATCATCAATCCAGAGGTGCATGTCACTAGCAGTTAGTATTGCGTGATCGGAGTGAACTTCAGTGATGATCCCTTGTGTGATGCTGTCCCCATCAAATTCATGTGTTTCATAAATAGTTACTCTTCCTATATCCCAATTTCTCCAGTCTTTTCTGATGGTGTCACCATTAATATTTTTTTCTACAAAAGTTAGCAGAGCAAGTAGACGTTCTACCTTTTGATGTTCGTCAAATTCAGACACACTAATGGAATAGTAGAGAGCTTCTGAATCTGGTTCATAAAACAAACGAAAATAATTTAATGCATCGTTACGTGTTTTGAATTCGTATGTTTTGATCCTCATTTTTTCACGACATTTAAATATAACGAAGTATCGATTATTCATTTGTGACCTCCTTACAGCGGTCAACGCCGTAAATGACGTTGAGTCCGGAGCCATTGTCCCAAGCTACCATGATGCTTCCAGTATCGTCGACACCAATGACGGTGCCACGTGTGCCCACCGGAGGGGCTTGTGCGTCGTCCATCTGGACCAGCTCCACACGGGTGCCTGCTGGATAAAGGCGGCGCTGTTTGGCCACCTGTTCCTTACTTGGAAATTGCATGGCCTTCACCTCCTTTGAATGCGCTGTTGCCAGGAAGATGTCTCATCAGGATTTTGCGGTCTGTTTTGTACTCGTCACCAATGAAGCCGAGGCGGAGAAGGAAGCAGCGGAAAGCGTAGCGCTCATTGTCCACCGGTTTTTCAGTAGCGCTGATTCGTTTCTGCTCCTTGCTCATTTTGCAAAGGGCCACAATCAGTGCACTGTAGGCGTGGACCTCATCCGGTTCAGGAAGTTCTTTGAACCAAGGGAAGGAAATGCTGTCCTCGTTCAGTTCAAAGCGCAAGTCCTCGATGTGAAGAGCGTGTTTGATGAGGGAGCCTTTGGCATCCAGAAGGTTGGTGAGGTTTCCGACCTTGACCTTATCCAGCGGAATGGTAATGGTAAGTCCAGACTCTTCTGCAGGAGCGTCATCAGCTTCCAGTTCCTCAGCTGGGAGGAAGTCTGTTTCTTCCGGACGATAGCCGCCTGCATCCAAGAGGGTGAGAAGCTCGTCGAATTCTTCCTTGGTCATAGTGTCCGGGCCTTCGATATTTCCTTCTCTGGTAAGAAGAAGGTCTCCAATCTGGTAGCCGTAGGAAGGGGCTCTCAGGTATTTCGGTTTGATGTTCTTGTACTCACCAAGCAGGGCTGCCAGCGGCTTTCTTTCGGTTACGCTTAAGATGATGTTCATGTAGGTATCCTCCTTTGTTTTGGTAGTACATATATCACTCTAAAGGCACATAATAGCAAGCAATATCGGAGAAAAACATCGACAAATATGTGCCTTCTGGATTGTGTACTATACCTACTTACAAAAGAGTGGCTTCTTCAGCTTCCGGAGCGATTTCATCATAGGAATAGTTCAAGCCATCACGGATGACGGAGACCTTTACAGAGGAACCGACCTGCTCGATGTAACGCTTGACGATGACATCGCAGAACTTTTCATCCAGCTCGATGGTATGGCAGATACGACCGGTCTGTTCACAGGCGATAAGCGTGCTGCCGGAACCACCAAATGGGTCAAGGACCAGAGAATTGGTCATGCTGGAATTCATAATCGGATAAGCCAGAAGTGGGATAGGCTTCATCGTCGGATGGTCGCCGTTCTTCTTGGGCTTATCAAATTCCCAGATGGTCGTTTCCTTGCGTCCGGTATACCACTGGTGCTTGCCGGATTTCTTCCATCCGAAGAGGCAAGGCTCATGCATCCACTGGTAGGGGCTGCGTCCGAGGACAAGGGACTGCTTTTTCCAGATGCAGCAGCCAGAAAGGTAGAAACCAGCATCAGCAAATGCTCTGCGGAAGTTAAGGCCCTCGGTGTCTGCATGAAAGACATAGATAGAAGCGTCATCTGCCATTGACTCGTACATGCGAGTGTAGGCATCCAGTAGGAACTGATAGAAAGCACTGTTTTCCATATTGTCGTTCTTAATCTTACCGGCGCTTCCTTCGTAATTGACATTGTACGGAGGGTCGTCACGACCAGATTTGCCAGCTTACCATTCATCAGAAGCTCATAGATCTCAGGCTTTGTGGAATCACCACAGACCAGACGGTGGTCACCAAGAAGCCACAGGTCACCAGCCTTGGAGAAGGTAGGTTTTGCAAGCTCGGCATCCACATCGAAGTCATCATCCTGAACACCTTTCTTCGTATCTTCTCTAAACAGGTCCTCCAGTTCTTCCGGCTCAAAACCGGTAAGGGAGACATCGAAGTTTGCACCCTGCAGGTCAGCAATGAGGAGGGCCAACTTGTCGTTATCCCATTCACCGCTGATTTTGTTAAGTGCAACATTCAGAGCTTTTTCTTTCTCTTCATCCATTTCGACGATGACGCATTCCACTTCGGTGATGCCCATATCGATGAGAACCTTCAGTCTCTGATGACCACCAACGACACGAGAAGTGGTGGCGTTCCAGATGACCGGCTCCACATATCCGAACTGCTCGATGGAGCGTTTCAGTTTTTCATATTCTTTGTCACCGGGCTTCAAATCCTTACGAGGATTATAATCCGCAGGAAGAAGCTGCGAGACGTTTTTCTTTTCAATCTGCATGGTATCCCTCCTTAGAACAATCCCCATTCAGCGAACTTTTCAAATCCGCCGATGGATTTTACATATTCCGCAGCGATAGCCACCAGCTCACTGTAGGGATGACCATCAATGGTGTTATCACCGATAGCACAGCAGATGGTTACCGGCTCACCAGTTTCCTGAGCTTTTAGGAAAGCGTAGATGTTGAGCGTGACATCTGCCTTTGACAGGTCCTTCCCGTGAAGGCCACCGCCAGTAACGGAGTCAGCCATATCACTTCCGAGCTTTCTGTTGGTAGCACCGCTGTCTACATCAATGCCGCCGGTCCAGTCACCGAGCGGATTGACCTCAGCATCTAAGGACATGCGAGGGTCCGCTTCAATGACCACTTCATCGTGAATGTGCATGACAATGGAGCAGCAGCGGAGTGTCTGCATGGCATAACAGAGAATATCACGAGCAGTGGCCTGCACGATGTTCTCGACAAATTTCGGACCATAGGAATCGAGACGTTCCCACTTCTTAGTGCCGCCGACACCTTCATAGGTGATGCACTGGCCACCGAACTTATTCGTTCCAATCTTCGGTTTCACATATGCGAGCTTTCTTCCCGATGGGAGAGTGATAAAGAGTATGCCACTTCTGCAGGAGAAGGTCAGACCATATTCGGAAGTGGTGTGTTTGAACTTTACGGCCTCCATGACAGCTCGGTCCACATCCCACCAGAATTTGACAATGTTTGGATTAGACTGCCTCCATGCATCGACCAGTGGAGGAAGCTCCTCTTCAGTAAGCCCCATATCCAGAGCTCCCATTGCTTTTAAGGCACCGACCGAGCCTCCGTAGCCGAGGGCAAGCTCAGCAATTTTGCCTTTTTGTCTCAGGTGGCCATTGATGCCATGCTTTTCAACAGGGACCTTGAACATCTGGCTGGCAGAGGCACAGTAGATATCTCCGCCTTTGGCAAAGACCTCTTGACGCCACTTCTCACCGGCAAACCATGCGATGACACGGGCTTCGATAGCAGAAAAGTCCGCTACCAGAAATTGCGTTCCTTCTCTGGGAATGAAAGCTGTACGGATGAGCTGGGATAGTGTATCCGGCACATCTTCGTAGAGAAGCTCTACAGCTTCAAAGTTACCGGAGCGCACCAAAGAGCGTGCTTCCGCAAGGTCTAATAGATGGTTTTGTGGTAGGTTTTGCAGCTGGATATTACGACCGGAGAATCTGCCGGTTCGATTGGCACCATAAAACTGGAACATGCCACGGGCACGGCCATCTGCGCAAACGGTCTTTTCCATCGCCTGATATTTACGGACGGAAGACTTAGCCAGCTGCTGCCTTAAGGTGAGGACCCGCGAGAGCTTTGGAGGAGCAGACTTTAGGAGCTCTGCCACAGCCTTTTTGCCGAGGGTATCTGTTTCCAAACCGTTGTCAGAAAGCCAAGTCTTCATCTGCTGGACGGAGTTAGGATTCTCAAGCTCTGTAATTTCCTTCATGGTTTCAGTTAATTTCGTTCTGGAGCGAGTATCCATTTCGATGGCAGCAGCAACAAGCTCCATGTCCAAACGTACACCACGGTCGTTGATTTCTTGGTCCATGTGGTATTCATCCCACACCTGAGCTGGCACCGGAAACTTTGCAAGCCTCTGCTGGATGCCCATTTCGGTCTCCACATCACGGATATTATATTTTTTGAACAAGACCCATTTGTCCGGAGCGTGGAATGGACGATTCCTTGTACGTTGCCCATTGGTTTTTGTGGGAGCACAAGGCTGGCGGAAGTATTTGATGAGGTCTTTTCCTTCTGTGAGCTTTTGCTTTTCAAGTCCAAGAACCGCTCCGACTCCTTCAAGCGATAAGGGAAGCCCCATCGTGGCGGCCCATACCATGGAGCAACGCCAGCTTTCCGGATCCAAATATTCTCCGGTCGGATAACCTAAGAAGCGAGAAAGGCAGATACGTTCAAAAGTGGCGTTGAAGGCCCACTTGATGACAGTTTCATCCTCCAAGGCAAGAAGGACCTCTTTTGGAATCTGTTCTCCGCAGGCAAGGTCGATAACCTGAACGGGCTGGCTGTCTACACTGTAGGCAAAGAGTAAGATTTCAAAATTGGGAGATTCTACATAACGATAGACACCGGTCTTTTGAAGAGGTACATCGCTGTAGGTCTCGATATCAATACTGAGTGTTTTCATGAGGGTGTCCTTTCTACAAAACAGGCAGCAGAGAACCCCCCTGCTGCCTGCCGTGTTACTGTTTATCTTTATTGAATTTGTATTTATTGATGTCACGGCGGATATGGTATACCGCATAGCGGATAAGGTAGAGAATGACTTTCCCTACGTTGTAGATGATGAAACCATATACCGCTACCAAGAAGGTATAGGCGATGACATTGCCAATAAAGAGATTCAATGTTTCTACAAATTCATTCATAGATTGTCTCCTTTTGTCGAAAAATATCGATGGCGGCAGTGGGGGCACCGCCATCGGGTTGATAGATTACTTAAAGTCCTTCATGCGCTTCTCATGGTATTCGAGGTCACGCTTGTCCTTTTCCTGTTCACGCTTTTCACGCTTGTGGTCATTGATGATGCTCTGAATGATAGAGACCGCAGTAGCAAGTCCCACACAAGCGAAGCAGCCGATACAGATGTTTACAAGAATCGTACTAATCATGATTGTCTCCATAGTTTGTCACCTCCATTAATCAAGAAAATCATCATCGTCATCAGTTGCGAAGTCGGATTCAGCAGATGCCTTACCACCAAGAGGCTCGCCATCACGAATCTTCTGCAGATTGTTAAGGCCGCAGGCGATGCCCTTATTACCAGAGCTGTTGAAAGCATAGAAGCTGATGCTGGCACGACCGTAGACTCCGGAGTAAACCTCAGAACGAGTAAGGATAGGATTGCGGTCTGCATCCACGATGCCCGGAGCAGAAGTGGCGTTGGCATTTACAAAGTAGCTGCCAGCGTATGCAGGGTCATCTGGTCTCTCAAGGTCTCCGTCACGAAGAGGAGTCTTAAGTACGGAAAGCGCAGGTACGGACTTGCCGTTGCCCTTGAGCTTGGATTCGCCTTCACGGTAGGCTGCTTCGATAGCCGCTTCAATCTTAGCGACAGTCTTGGTGTCAGACTTTGGGATAATCAGGCTGACACTGTATTTCGGAGTGCCGCCGTTGATGGATTTTGGTTCCCAGACGTTGGCGTAGCTCCAGCGTGTGTTAGGACCAGTGATAACCTTCATGGGATTTGTCATTTTTACATTTTTACTCATTGTCGTATTCCTCCATAAAATCATTTTTTGCTGTATTCATTGCGGGGCGCTTATCGCTCTCCGGCACAAGAGTAGGTTTGCCTTGTGGCTTTTCGATATAGGCTGCAAGGAGCTCTTCGAAGCGAGACTTACCGAGCAGCTTTTGCATGGCTGTGATACCAAGCAGTTTCTTTTCGTAAGGGTCAAAACCAGCAGCTTCGACAGCTTTCGACACTGCGTCTTCACTGGTGTATCTGCGGTTGGAGCGACCCTCGACCAGCTTCCAGCCGGTCCATTCTTTACCGCTGATTGCCTGTTGGAGTGCATACTCCTTGATGTCACCTGCCCAAGAGACCAGTTCGTCGACACGGGAGAGTATGACTTCAATTTCCGAATCCTCCAATAGTGGAGGCAGCTTGAAATCGTGCTGTGCGAGTAGAAGATTGGCTTCAGCTCTAGCTCGGCATTCATGCTTTGCTTTACAGAATCCGCACCATTCACCACACAGGAAGTTTCCGTCCCCGGCAAAGGCAAGGTCTGCGGTAGGCTTCAGAACTTCATCGGCCCACTGATACAAGTCATCCTTGCTGACCTCGTAGGTGGAAACGTTCTGACGTCTAGGCTGGTAGATGGTCATGCTAACCGTATCGATGTCGTAGATGTCATCGAAGAGTTCCAGTGCGCCAAGGGCGTAGCACTTCATCTGCGGATTGTTCTCAGCGGATACGAGAATTCCAAGACCGTGTTTATAGTCAATCACGTGCATGGTACCGTCGCTGATGAGAATGACATCCGAGGTTCCGAAGCCTTGTTCCACCCAGCGAGAGAAGTCCACTCGCTGTTCAATCAGAACAACAGGGTCGGAGCAGGTCTGTTTGGTCTCTTCCAAAAGCTCCATGATGAAGCTGGCATAGCCGGTGGCACAATCCTCCATCTCAGCGTTGTACCAGTCGAGATTCTCGGTAGGGTCTGTAGCTTCCATTCCGAGAGCCTTACGGAGCTTGTACTCACAAAGGGAGTGGGCATCGGAGCCTTCTGCAGCATATTTGCTGCCTTTATCCTCATAGGTTTCGCAGAGCCTTGCTGATGGTGGGCAGTGAAGCCAGCGGTCAGATGAGGATGCGGAAAGAATTGCATGTCCTTTAGGTGGCATATTAGAGCACCTCCGCTTCCCTGAGCAGGGCTTCATAATGTTTCGGGTCTACGAGTGACAACTTGCTTGCACCGTACTTTTTAAGAAGCTCTCGAATTTCAGCTGTATGTCCGGCACGAGATTTATCAGCCAGAACAGCTCGAACCTCCTCAAGGGTCAATGCAGGTTTCACAGGAGTAGCAGGGGCTTCTGCTTTTTCAGCAGCTTCGGATGCTCCTCCAAACTGCTGTGCGAGCCAGTTTGCTACATCGTTAATAGCAGCGGCAGCATTTCTCAGCTCTTCGATAGTCATAGCCATATCGTTCATTTTTGACATTTTCTGTTCCTCCTTCCTCGGATTGTCTGTGTGCGGCGATGATTCTGAGATTCTTCGCCATTCTTGCGGATACCTGACTGATTGCAGTGAGAGTAGCAATCACTTCTGCGTCAGTGCCGCTTCGGTTGTGAAAAGTCTGTTTCACGATGTTCACCTCGCTTTCTGTAGGTCGTTTTGTTTCGCCTTACACTACTCAATGGAGGTGAGATTGCCGTTTGGCCGAAAAAATATAAAAAAGTTTTTGAAAAGAAAAATCGTCCCCTGAAAAATCAGAGGACGACCATTCATATTAGATGTAGTCCTTAAGCTCGGAGCGGAGCTTCTGGAACAGCTTGTCCCTGCGATACACGAATGTATTACGAGAGAGGCCCATTTCCTTGCCACAGTCACGTTCCGATTTTCCTTCCATAATAAGCTGGCAGATAAGACGGCCTTCCGGGTCCAGCTCGTTCAGCTTTGCGTAGAGGGCATTAAGAAGCTCTGCATCCTCTAATACTTCAGCGATAGCTGCAGATTCATCTGGTACATCGTCAAGCCAGCTCTTTTCATTCCCGTCACCATCGCTCACGGTGTTATCGAGGGAAAGCTGGTCGCCAGCCTTGGCATAAGGACAGGTTAAGCAATCCATGTCGCATAAATAGCGCTTGTTCGCAGGGCAGACACAGCGGCCATGTTCCTGCTGACGCTTACGGTAGGCGTTGATTTCACGGTAGTAGTTCGTATAGAACTCCTTGTTGACATCCACCCAGCTCTTGGAATCCTTAATGTAGATACGATACTCTTTACTTTGATTTACTTTGTTTGCCATAACTTTTACCTCCGTTGGCTTCATTTGCGAAGCGGAGATAACCGTTATGGCTGCCAGTGTTTTTCATAAGATGGTCACCTCGTGCGGATAACTCCGCTTCTTTCCGGTGACCAGCCGTTCGTAAGCTGGCACTCTATTCAACTTTGTTTTCATATATCAATTACGAACACACCACGTGGCCACGAAGATGGTGAATTGATATATGAGTCCATATCACGCTATAGAAATTTGATAAAAGTTAAATATGTCCATAACGCAAATATGAAATTTGACAAACGGACACACAACTGATATAATATTTAACGGGGTTTTGACCTGAACAGTGTTGTTCCCTTTTGTCAAAACAAGTATATAAAATGACCTATGTCAGATTGGGTCTCGTTTGGCTCATCGTGGTTCATCATGGTTCAAAACGGAAGGAGTTGTGTTTCGTGGAATTTAAAGATTTTTTCTCAATACTGAAAAAGCGAATATCTGATGGTGCAGATGTTCCTTATTTTTTCCGTGATTTGATTGCCATGATTACAGATGTGTCAGAGGAAGAATGGGGTACACAGAAGGACCCGTCGACTAAACTGACAAAAGAAAACACGCTTCGAAATTATTCAAAGCGTGGATTAAGCAAAAAGTTTGCAGAGAGTATTGTTTACAGACTTGATAGAAATTTGTTTGTTGAATCAATTAATCAAAGGCCTGTAACGGTAAGAGAACTTTTGGCAGACGATTTCAAGGCGTATGACGCAACAGCAACGGAAGCAAATATAGGTGAGCTTTTAGCGGATTGCTTCATTGAGATAATTCGTTCGTCGGCTGGTCTTGTTCAGCAGAGTGTTCTTGAAAAACAAGCACAACAGAAAAATGCATTAGAATTAAAAAATAAATATGGGGATTATCTTGTGAACGAAGCGAATCACACCTGTCCATTTCCGGGATGCGGAAGAGAGCTTATGATTTTGAGAGCTGGCAAGATAGCTTCATCTTACGAAGTATCTCTAATAGATAAGAAAAAAGCGCCAGAAGTAAATAATCTTCTTGCGCTATGTCCAAACTGTTACGCTACATATTCAATTGATTCCAGCACAAAGGTTACGAAGCAATTGATTGGAGTAAAAAAGATTTTGGTTGGGCATGGACAAAACGTAGCACTATTAGAAAACTTGTCACTTGAAAAAGGAATAGTTGATGTCCTGAAAAAGGTTAAAAAACTGAATCAGAAGGATTTATCTAATGCTTCTCTTGACCCTAAAGAGATAACACAGAAAATAAGTCCTGAAGATGATTTTGCACTATACATGACAATCAATTCCTATGTAAATGCGTATTATGTTCGCATTAGGGGGATTATGACAAATGCAGACAAGCGTGGTGAGATTGATTATGATGAAGTGCAAGACCAAATACATGCTATGTATAAGAAATTAAAGAAAGCAAAGAAGTCGAAGGTCGATATTTTTAATGAAATCGCACAGAAAATCCATAAGGTTAGTCTGATGGATGAGATTTTGTGCCAGATTGTAGTATCGTACTTTGTTCAGAGCTGTGAGGTATTCAATGCAATTACCTAATAAATTATATTCATATAAAAAGAGTACGTTAGCACAGATTCCAATTGTGCTTGACGCAATTAAGAATGGACCAGTACCGGTTGTTGATTTGTACAAGCAAATCAGACCGTTACTGGATGATGCAACAGATTTTATGTCTGTTATGGATTGTCTGTATGCTTTAGGAGCTACAGACATAAATGATGAGGGAGAGGTGTTCATATGCTTATAGAAATGAAGTCTCCAGCGTTTAAGGAAAAGGGTAAGGAACGACCTCCTATCATATTTAGGGAAGGCTTAAATGTAATTCTGGGTAAGAACGATGGAGCTATGTCAATAGGTAAGTCTTCAGCGTTACTGGCAATTGATTTTGTATTCGGTGGAGATACTTATGTTAAAAGTGATGGCGTTAAACAGGAAGGTAATCACTCAATATTCTTTGCATTTGAGTTTAATGGTATCAGATATTATTTTGAGAGAAATACCGGTGATAGTGATACCTTCTATATTTGTGATAATCATTATCGTAGAACTGATAAGACTTATACGAAAACAGAGTTTGCGAACTGGTTAAAGGTTAACTACAACATGGATTTTGCCGGAATATCATTTAGGAAAGCTCTTAGTAGTTTCTTCAGAATCTATGGAAAGAAGAACCATGATGAACTTAATCCGCTACAAGGAATTCCGGGTCAAAATATGGAAAAATCTATCAATGTTATTTTGACGCTTTTTGATAAGTATAAGGATATCGAAGTGTTCAAACAGAGCGTTGATGAACATAAAAATAGACTTGCTGCCTACAATACTGCAAGAAAATATGAGTTTATCTCCAATTTAGTCGGTGGAAAAAAGAAGTATGAAGAAAATCTTCAGGAAATTCGCGCGTTAGAACAGGAATTGGGAACTTTAATGGAGGTTGCAGAAAAAGGTCATACTGATGAAGAAATTAAGAAAAATAAACGCAAAGCGGAATTAACAACAATAAAGCTTAATTTAGAGACACTGCTACAATCAAAAGAAATGCGACTCAGACTTGTTAATATGAGCTTAGAATATGGGTTGTATCCGACAGAGGCAGATATAGCTGCATTACAACAATACTTTCCGACAGTGAATCTTCGAAAGCTATATGAAGTGGAGCAGTACCATCGGAAATTAGCAAAAATATTAGACGGACAGTTTAAAAGTGAACAGAATTCTATAAAGGGTGAAATTGATATCATAAAAGAACAATTGAAAATAGTAAACACCCAAATAAAAGAACTTGGATTTGTCGGTAATATTTCTAAAGAATTTTTGGATAAACATTCTGCTATCACAGGAGAAATAAATGCATTGAGAACCCAGAATCAGGCGTTCTTAAAGCAAAAAGAATTGCAGGAAGCAAAGGCCAATGCGGATGAAGTTTTAAAACGTAGCATTGAAGATATCTTGAGAGAAATTGAAGTAACTCTGAACGATAAAATGAAAGAGTTTAATGATTCCTTGTTTTCGACTCAGCGTAAGCCACCGTATATCCACTTCAATCGTTATGATAGTTATAAATTTGAAACGCCTATGGATACGGGAACAGGATCAAATTATAAAGGAATGATAGTTTATGATCTGGCGATGCTTTTTTCTACAGCACTTCCGGCATTGGCACATGATTCGTTGTTGTTTAAAAATCTCGAAAAGAATGTCGAGGATGGAATTATAAAAATCTATAATAGCACAAAGAAACAAGTGTTTATTGCTTATGACAAGCAGGGTGATTGCAGACCGGAGACTAGGGATATTCTAGAGAGGAATTGTGTTCTTCGTCTTTCAAATGATAATTGTGAACTGTATGGAAGGTCATGGAATATAGAGGAGTAAAACCAGTATGAAGATGAGTTATAACAAATTATGGAAGTTGCTGATTGATAAAAATATGAAAAAATCAGATTTGAGAAAGAATGCAGGAATCAGTTCATCTTCACTTGCAAAACTAGGTAAAGATGAAAATGTTACTACAGAAGTATTAGCAAAAATCTGTAACGAACTCAAATGTGATGTCGGGGATATTATGGAATTCATACCGGATGAAAATGAATAAACGCTCGTTTAGCTAAGGAAGGGATCTGCAAATGAAAACAAAAAGCTTGCCACCCTATGCGCCTACTTTAATTGAGTCAACAAGGGCTATTGGATATTCTCTTGAGGCCGCAGTGGCAGATATTATTGATAACAGTATCGCAGCAAATGCAAAGAATGTTGATATCTATTTTTTTCCGGTAGACGGTGCATATATTGCAATTCTCGATAATGGAAAAGGAATGACCGAAGAAGAAATTGATGTTGCGATGCAATATGGAAGTAAGAATCCAACTGAAGAAAGGGATAAAAAAGATTTAGGGCGTTTTGGTTTGGGATTAAAAACAGCGTCTTTATCTCAGTGTAGATGTCTGACTGTTATTTCTAAGCAAGGAGATAATTTGGAGGGACGTCAATGGGATATAGATCATGTTACAGAAGTAGGAGATTGGTCTTTAAACATTCTTGATGAAGAAGATATTCAGCAAATACCTCAGTTTGACGAATTGATAAAAAACGAATCAGGAACATTAGTAGTCTGGCAAAAACTAGATCGTCTCAAGGCTGGTGAGATTAATTTTGAACTATCGTTAGGACGTAAAATTGATAGGGTCAGAGATCATCTTTCTCTTGTTTACCACCGATACTTAGCAGGTGAATCAGGGATCACAAAACTCAAACTGTCAATTAATGGAGAAAAAATAAAAGGAGTAGATCCATTTTTGACGGAGAAAAGCGTTCAAGCCATGGATGATGAAACATTAGTTATTCAGGGCAATAAAATATTAGTACGACCTTATATTCTTCCTCACATATCTAAGCTGACATCAGATGAAATTAAAATGCTTGGTGGGAAGGATGGACTTCGAAAACAACAAGGGTTTTATGTATACAGAAACAAAAGATTGTTGGTTTGGGGTACTTGGTTCAGAATGATGCGGCAAGGAGATTTATCAAAACTTGCAAGAATTCGTGTTGATATTCCAAATACGTTAGATGATCTGTGGACTCTGGACATAAAAAAGTCGTCCGCATTGCCTCCAGCAGAAGTTAGAAAGAATTTGGAGATAATTATTAATCAAATTGCTGAACGGAGCAAAAGAACGTGGACTTTCAGAGGTAAAAAGGAAATAAGTGATACAGAAACTCACGTTTGGAACCGCATGAAAAATAAGCAAGGCGGATTTTATTATGAAGTTAATCGCGAGCATCCACTTGTGCAACAAATGATTAAAGCACATCCCGATATAGAGGTGTCATTAAATGCATTGTTGCAACAGATTGAGACGGGATTGCCTCTTAATCAATTATATGTGGATTTGAATAATGATGAGCAAATTACCAATGATAATGAGAAGTCAGATGTAGAAATAGTAAAATCACTACAGGAAATGATTACGATGTGTGCTGACAAGCAAGAAAAATGTAATCTGCTTGATGCCATTGCTTGTATTGATCCATATTCGTCACATCTTGATATAGTAGAGAAACTTAAGGAGGAGATTTTGAAAAATGATTAATCCAAATGTCGAACAATTAGAAAGTTTAATCTCCGCAGTTGTTAACAATCTTTATAAGGAAGTTCCACCTACAGAAGATGAATTTTTGGAGAAAGCAACTTTGTTAAGAAATACAAATGCACCTATTATGCCGGTTTCAGATGATGAATTCGCAGAGATAATTTCTAGACTCAAGCAATCATTAGTCATCCAGATGGATGTAGGAGTATATATTAACGATCGTAATAACGGGCATCAGTCCTGGTTGCCTTCCAAGAGAGCAGATTTCGATTTCTTCTTTTGGAATAGATACAAGAAGTATCTGGAAGAAATTAAACATTGGAATCCAAGAGTTACAACAAATCTAGGAAAAGTTTCTGATGAAATATTAGATTTATGTGGCGATCCATCAGAAGATCATTTTGCAATAAAAGGGCTGGTGCTTGGTGACGTGCAGTCTGGTAAAACAGCTAATTACACAGCTATTTGCAATAAAGCAGCAGATACTGGTTATCGAATTATTATTGTTTTAGCTGGTATGCAGGAGAACTTACGTAAGCAAACACAGGAAAGATTAGATGCCGAATGCACCGGAAGAAAGAGCGAATATTATCTGGATCCTAAAGCTGAACAGGGTATAAAGAATCAGCCGGTCGGAGTAGGAAGATATGGAACAGATAAAAAAATCGTTGCGTTTACTTCTGTAACTAAAGATTTTGATAGCGGTATTCTGAGAAACAATAATTTGGGCATCGAAAATGTTAATTGTCCTGTTATTTTAGTGGTGAAGAAGAATAAAAGGATTTTGAATAACTTAATCAAGTGGCTGTCAGATAATAATACGCAAAATGCCGCTGGACAGATTGATCTTCCGCTTATGCTAATTGATGATGAGGCTGACAACGCATCAGTTAATACGAAAGACGAAGATTCTCAGCCTGCTGCAATTAATGACTGTATCAGACGTTTATTGAATTTATTCAGTAAAACTACTTATTTAGGTATTACAGCAACGCCTTTTGCAAATATTTTTATTGATCCGGAAAAAGACGATGATCTCTTTCCAGCTGATTTTATTTATGCGCTGTCTGCTCCTACTAATTATATTGGCGCGGATAGGATATTTGGTGATAATTCTGATAGCGATCACATGCTCCAAGAGATTGATATAGAAGAGTTAGAAGCGTGCTTCCCTCCGAAACATAAAAAAGACTTTGTGGTAGAAGATTTACCAGGGGATCTATATGAAGCCGCATATTATTTCTTGTTGCTAAATGCAATTCGTGACTATAGAGGTGATCTTACAGAACATAGATCTATGATGGTACATATAAGCCTTTATACCAATGTTCAAAATCAGATACAAGAAATGCTGAATGTTTGGTTAGATCAGGTAAAATCGGATGTTAGAAACTATGCTAAATTACCACTTTCTCAAAGTGAAAAAATCAGAAACATAAAAGCAATGCATGTTGTTTGGGACAAGTATCATTTGAGCGGAATTGTGGGAATAGAATGGGAAAACTTGCTTAAAAATTATTTGCATAAGGCAATTTCTCCTATTGAAGTTCGTGCGGTAAATATGAAAACTGGTGCTGCAAGCTTAGACTATTTTAATCATAAGAATGATGGTTTACGAGTGATTGCAGTAGGTGGAAATAGTATGTCTAGAGGTTTGACATTAGAGGGCCTTGGCGTAACATATTTCCATCGTAATACAAAGATGTATGATACTTTGTTGCAGATGGGGCGTTGGTTCGGATATAGACCAAACTATGGGGATGTTGCAAAGGTATGGATGACACCAGAAGCAATCGATTGGTACGGACAAATTACTAGAGCAACAGCTGAACTTAAGGAAGAAATCTCGAAAATGAGAAACGCGAATCAAACTCCTAGAGACTTTGGCCTGAAAGTTCGACAAGATCCTGGCGCATTAATCGTGACCGCGCGAAACAAAATGCGTACAGCAACTGATTTGACGTGTCCTGTTACAGTCTCTGGTAATTTACTTGAGACACCTAGATTAAAAGCATCAAAAAACATTTTGGCTTCAAATGAGACAGCATTCAAGAATTTTGTAAATTCATTGAGTAGTATTGGAGATAGATTCTTTGATGAAGAGCGTACGAAGGGACATTATTACTGGAAAAATGTCCCTGGGGATAATGTGGCTCAATTATTGCTGGATTTCGAGACAAATCCATGGCATTTGAGTTTCAATGGTAGAGCGCTTGCGGAATTTATAGAGAGTCATCATTGGAGCAATGGATGGGATGTAGTATTGATAAAATCTGGAACAGGTATTCCATACAATGAATCGTTGCAGTGCGGTGATGAAACGTTGGAGATCGAGGGGACAGAAAAAAGAAAAATTTTAGCTGATAAGAAAATGATCAGTGTGAGTGGCACTAAGTTGCGTGTTGGAGCTGGTGGATGTACACGAATTGGATTAACTAAAGATGAGATTCAAGATGCGGAAAAAGCATATAGATCCATAGCAGGAAATGAGAATAAGAAAAATATTCCGGACAAAGCGTATTTGATAGCCGACAGAAATCCTATTTTAATGCTACATATAATACAAGCTGATTATTCAAAGTCTGAGAATAAGGATTTACCTGAATTTTTGTTCGCGTTGGGAGTTGGTTTTCCTAAAACTAGTGGATCCACTGAAACTGCAAATTATAAAGTTAACTTAATTGAGTTAAGAAATTGGGTGGACGTTTATGACAATTATGATGACGATGAGGATATGTAATGAGTGGTAAAGAAAACGAATTAAGAGAAAAATGGAATACTATTAATTACTATTCTGGTGGAGCATTGAAATTGTCTGTAAAGCATCCTCTTGAATGGTATGTTCGATATGCAACGCCGGAGCATAAGTCTGTTGTAATAGTGAGCCAAAAGGCAATTAAAAAAATAGATTCGTCAAAATGTATTGATGCTGCATGTAATCAGAGGAAGGACGGTAAATATGCAATTTCCTTTACGCTGATGGATAGAAAACAGGAAGATGTTTTCATAACGATGGCAGGAGATATTATCGAATATTCCAATGTGGAAACTGACGATATTGCATTGCTTAAAGTGTTGCGAAGATATAATGCGTGGTTAAAGTTATTAGATCATAAAAGCAACGCAGTATTAGGTAGTAACACGCAGAAAGGTCTCATTGGAGAGTTGTTGTTTTTGAAAGAAAAAATAGAGAATGGAATGTTGCCGTCTGTTGCTTTAGCTGGATGGGTTGGTTCAGAAGGAGCAGATCAAGATTTTGTATATGCAGATTGTTGGCATGAGATTAAATCCACGGGCGCTTCATCGTCAGAAATATCAATTTCTTCTGTTGAGCAATTAGATAGAAACGACGAGGGAGAATTAGTTGTTTATCGTATCGATAAGTGTGCACCGGATCAACCAAAATCATTCACGTTATATGGATTAGTTCATGAAGTGATAGAGTTGATTTCACGACACGGCGAAAATCCAGATGAGCTAATATTGAAACTTGGCTCTGCAGGTTATATTGATATGAAAGAATATGATAAACAGCATTTTAGTATGTCCTCAAAACAAGTATACGCTGTAAACGAATCATTTCCGAGAATGCGGAGAGTTGATGTTCCGACAGAGATAACAAATGCTGAATATCAGATAGATATTCCTAGTATAAAAAGCTGGGAGAAGTAACGAAAATGGGAGGATGTTAGCATGGATTCTACCGAATTTAAAAAAGATTTTATAGAGAGTATAAAAACTGCAGCAGCAGTTACTGGAGAAGGGTCATGTGCATCCTTTGTAGATAATATGGCTCAGTATCTGATTGATGCTGAGGCTTTATCCGATTTCACACCGTCTTTTTATAAAGGCAAAAGTGGGCGTAGTAATTATAGAGTAGACGGTTATGTATACGATGAATTCGATAATACGATGAATCTTATTATTGCGGATTTTGATGGTAATGATTTGGAACGCCGACTTACAGGAACAGCTGCGAATAAGGATTTTGGCTTGCTTATGAAATTTCTTGATGCAGCATTGACAACTAATTTATATCAAGAAATAGAGATAAGTACACCATGTGCAGACTTAGTAGATCTTTTAAGGTATAACAAAAAGGCGATTCGTAAATATCGTTTTCTTGTATTTACCGATGCAGATATGAGTGCTGCTATAAAGACCGTAGAAATTGATGACTATAATTCTATTCCGGTAGAAGGTCAGATATGGGATATTGATCGTTTGTTCAGAGTCTGTTGTTCAGAGCAAGGCCGTCAGATTATTGAGATTGACTTTAAGGAATATTGTGGTGAAGGTATTCCGTGTATAGAAGCTAGCTCAGCGTCTACAGAACAGTACAGTAGCTATCTGGGAGTAATTCCTGGAACTGTTTTGGCTGATATATATGACAAGTATGGAAGTAAACTTTTGGAGGGAAATGTCAGATCATTCTTATCTACTAAAGTGGCGGTCAATAAGAAAATAAGAGGGACTATCTTGAACAATCCGCAGATGTTTTTTGCGTTTAATAACGGTATATCAGCAACTGCAATGGATGTTGAGATAGAGGATACAAACCATGGGAGATTTATCACATTTGTTAGAGATTTTCAGATTATTAATGGTGGACAGACAACGGCCTCTATTTCAAATGCAAGATATAAAGACAAAGCAGATTTGTCATCTATTTTTGTGCAAATGAAATTGACTTCAATTGATGAATCAACACCAGAAGAGTCAGACGAGTTGATCAGAAATATTTCTAGATCATCAAACAGTCAGAATAAGGTTAGTGATGCAGACTTTTTTGCATCTCATCCATTTCATCGTCGTATGGAACAAATATCAAGACACTTATTTGCACCGGCATCTGAAGGCGCACAGTATGAAACGAAATGGTTTTATGAAAGAGCAAGAGGACAATATCTGCAAGAACAAATGCGCTTGACACCTGCAAAGAAAAAACAATTTGAGTTGCAACAGCCTAAAAATAAGGTAATTAAGAAAACAGATCTTGCAAAGGTTCAGAATACATGGAGAGGATTCCCTCAGGTTGTAAGTAAGGGTGCGCAGACCAATTTTAATTCGTTTGCAGAGTACATTGATGAGCAATGGAATGCAAATGAGGAGCAGTTTAACGAGAGATATTTCCAAACTACTGCAGCCTTGATTCTTTTGTTCCAATATTTAGAGAAGACTATACCAAAACAGCCTTGGTACGAGGGTGGATACCGTGCAAATATCATATATTACACATTGGCACAATTTAGAAGATTGTTACATAGCCAATATCAAGGACAAGAACTTGATTTGATGTTGATATGGAATAGGCAGAGTGTGCCCGAACAAGTGGGTACAGTTTTAATAGCATTGGCAGAGTTGGTCCTTCTACGAATAACTGATCCGTCAAGAAAAGTCGCAAACGTTACTCAGTGGTGTAAGAGAAATGATTGTTGGGAAGATGTGAAGAAGATTTATATTGATATTCCTGAAGATATTGAGAATTGTTTAATTACTATCGATGAACAGAAGATTGCACAGAAATCCGCTAAGAAAGAACAGAAGGTTGTAAATGAAATTCAGGCTCAGACAACGGTAGTAAATTATCCTGTAGAAATGTGGATGCGACTATCAGAGTTTGTTGTTAGAAATCATATGGTTACACCTACAGATGTATCTGCATTAGCGATTGCATGTAAGATGCCTGCTAAAATACCAAACACATATCAATGCAAACGCTTACTTGCATTGCTACGCAAAGCCTCCGAAGAAGGCTTTAATACTGAAGCGTAAGATGGAGGAACTATGTTTAATACAATAGATTTATTTGCGGGTGCCGGGGGATTGAGCCTGGGATTTATGCAAACAAAAAAATTCGATATAAAAGTTGCATATGAATTTAATCCTGCTATGCAGGAAACATATAAGAAAAATCATCCTGGAGTAGCTGTATTTGGAGATGTTAGAGATGCTAACTATGCGGAAATAAAAGAAAAATATGGCGACATTGATGTTGTAATTGGAGGACCACCTTGTCAGGGATTTTCTAATGCAAATAGGCAAAAAAATCATGCAATCAGCCAGAATAATTCTCTGGTGAAACAGTATATTAGAGCAATCTTAGAACTAAGACCAAAGGCGTTTGTAATGGAAAATGTGAGTATGCTTAGATCGGATGTTCACAGATTCTACTTATGTGAGGATGACCTAGAATTAGTGGATAGTAATGTGATTGCAACTGCTAATACGGAGTTGGCTTTACTGGATGCTGAGTTTATGTTTGATGGGGCGATTAATGTTGTGCAGTCTGAGCAAGAAATTGCTCGATATAAATGGGATGATTTTGATTATCTCGAATTGAACGTCATCTATAAAGCGTCTAAGAATGTAACCAAATTTAAAGATGTATTGGAAAAGCACAGACCGCGTTTGATAAAAATATCAGAAAAGCACACCGAGCGAAATGAAGATGATTTCATTATCAACGCTGATAGTGTTGCGTTTAATGCAATGCTGGATTATTACGCTGGAAAAATAGAAGAATCTCAGATCAAGACACTAATTGAACCGGCAATTATGTACCAAAGAATGATAAGTAAGGCGCAGGAAATATTTGAAAACGATATTGTGGTCGATAGCTATACCGACAATAAAGGACTGATAGCTAATATACGTTCATATGCAGTTTTTGATTATTTAAAGGCAAAGCTAAAGGGGACCAATGATGACGACGGATATGCAATTTCGGCAGATGTTCTTTCTGCAACTCAATTTGGAGCTCCGCAAAAAAGAATGCGTTTTGTAGTAATGGGTATTCGTAAAGATATTACTGATGAAGTGAAACTTCCGGAAGGAAAATTTAAAGATGGTCCATATAGGACAGTTGCGGACGCGATTAAAGATTTAGAAGATATTGAGCCGGTCTATAATGTATCTGATGATAAAAATGGCATAAAGCTACAAGCTAAAACTGATTTAAGTGATTTGGCTCAGGCACTTCGTGATTCTAAGATATTGCATAATCATATTATAACGAAAACGACACCAACAGCTATGGAGCGTTTTAAAGCGTTAGATCAGGGACAAAATTTTCATTCCTTATCTGATGAAATGAAAACAAACACTTATACAGATGTTACAAGAACCCAGAACACGATCTATCTTCGTTTAAAATACGATGAGCCGTCCGGTACCGTTGTCAATGTGCGTAAATCAATGTGGGTGCATCCTACAAAAGACAGAGCAGTAAGTATAAGAGAAGCAGCTCGTTTGCAGACCTTTCCGGATAGTTTCGTTTTTTGTGGAACAAAGGATAAGCAATATCAGCAGGTAGGAAATGCGGTGCCGCCTATAATGGCAAAAGCTATAGCAAAGAAATTAGCTAACCAGCTTAATAAAGCATTATCAAAGAACTAAGGAGATACTTATGAGCCGAAGAGCATACTATTTTAATTCTATAACCAACTTTATATTAGAGGATGATGAGTCTGTTCTCGGTCAATTATTGATTAATGACGAGTTTGAGACTACCGATCTCCAAAAGATGGCTTGGAGATCGGAGATTCAAATTTTAAAGGAACAATTAGTCAAATTTTCTCAAGGTGACATTATTTTCGAATATACTATACCAAGAATGGGACACAGAGTAGATGTGATATGCATAATAGAGGGGATTATTTTTCTCCTAGAGTTTAAAGTGGGAGATAAAGAGTACAAGAAAACTACCACAGATCAGGTGATGGATTATGCATTGGATTTGAAATACTTTCATGATAAAAGTAGGGCAAGGTATCTTGTTCCGATCAATGTTTCAACGAAGGCGGCAGAGAAACAGAATGAATATTACTGTATGGCAGATAATATTTATAACACTCTTTTTTGTAATGAAGACAATATTGGCAGTACTATTCGAAAAACTATTTCGATAATTAATGACACGTCATTATCTGCACTGGAGTGGATAAATTCAAGATACGCTCCTACACCGACCATCATTGAAGCTGCGCAAGCATTGTATAGAAAACATGGTGTTGAAGATATTTCTAGGAATGATGCTGGTGCAAAGAATTTAACGATAACAACAGAGGCAATTTCTAATATAATTGATCAGTGTAAGATAAACAACGAGAAAGCTATATGTTTTGTTACAGGAGTCCCTGGTGCTGGAAAAACACTTGCTGGCTTGAATATAGCAAACGAACGTCATCATTTTAATGAAGATGAACATGCTGTTTTTCTTTCGGGAAATGGTCCATTGGTTGATGTTTTGCAAAATGCGCTCGCAATAGATCGAGCGGATAGAGAAGGCATAACTAAGAAAAGTGCCCTTCGAGAAACGAAAGCTTTTATTCAAATTATTCATAAGTTTAGAGATGAGGCTTTAACTACGGATATGGCACCAGTAGAGAAGGTTGCAATTTTTGATGAGGCTCAAAGAGCATGGAATAAAGAGTCGCTCACTGATTTTATGAAGCGGAAAAAAGGGATACCCGATTTTAATCAGTCAGAACCTGAATTTTTGATTAGCATTATGGATCGACATAGAGATTGGGCCGTTATAGTTTGTCTTGTAGGTGGTGGACAAGAAATATATAATGGTGAAGCAGGAATTCAGGATTGGTTTGAAACTTTGGCAGATAATTATCCAGACTGGAAGATATATCTGTCGGATAAAATAACAGATACAGAATACGTAGGAAAATCAGATATCTCGACATTATTGCATGGACGAGAGTATTACTGCATTTCCGATTTGCATCTAGGGGTTTCGTTACGCTCGTTCAGAAGCGAAAAATTAGCTCTTTTTGTGAAACTGTTGTTAGATGAAAGGGCGGAAGAAGCTCAAAATGTTTATTGCGAGCTTAAACAATCATATCCGATTTTTCTGACACGAGATTTTGAAATTGCAAAAAAATGGGTGAAAGATCAGGCTCGTGGAACAGAAAGATATGGACTTTTAGCAAGCTCAGAAGGAAAAAGATTGCGAGCTGAAGGTATATGGGTTCCATCAGATATAAATCATATAGGGTGGTTTTTGAATGGAAAGGACAATGTTGATTCATCGTATTACTTAGAGGTGGCCGCGTCTGAATTTAAAGTGCAAGGTTTAGAGGTTGATTATGCAATACTAGCATGGGATGCTGATTTTAGATATACGACTGAAGGTTTTGATTATTTCAAGTTCAGAGGCACGAAGTGGAATCATGTCAATCAGGAACAAAGGCAGAGATACCTAAAAAATGCTTATCGAGTTTTGCTAACCAGAGCAAGACAGGGATTGATTATATATGTTCCTGAAGGTTCAGAAGAAGATCCATCAAGAAACAGAGATTATTATGATAGAACTTTTCAATATTTGAAGAGCGCTGGAATGGAAGAAATCTAAGGGGTGATATTTTGAAGGATACAAAATATGAAGATTTAAATAAAACATTAGCAGCAGTGGGGAAAGCTGTATTTGTAAATTTCTATTATGACTTTAAGGATTTTTCCATTCCGAGTGATGAATTAGCAAAAAAGATTTATTCCGAGAATCCGGGTTCAAAATCGACAAGTCAGAATTTCCGAATACCTAGAGCAAGGCACATATTTGAGTTGGGTCAGGAACAAGATGCATTGTATAATGGCTCAGTTGTCAAGACAAAAATCTAAGGTTTTTATAATGAACTGATATAATTGGTAGTTACCTGGAATCAGGGAAAAGGTCCCTTATCCATATATGCATTAAGCTACATAAGGCAGAAGCATTGCCGGATAATAGCATTCAGCTGGTGTTTTATAATCAAGAGCAGAATGGCATCGCTCAAAGTTGTATGTGTGAATATACCGGCCGATGGCAGCTCTTGCTTCTTTTATGTTGTTGTATTGCGTCAGATATGCTTCCTCATACTTGAAGCTACGAAACCAACGCTCGATCACGATATTGTCAGCCCAGCGACTTTTTCCATCCATGCTTTGACGGATGCCGTTTTCTTTCACAAAGTCAATGTATTGCTGGCTTGTAAACTGACAGCCTTGATCTGAATTCAAAATCTTTGGTTTTGCTGTTTTAAATGCCTTTTTAAGAGCATTAATAACCATTCTGCTGTCTAGGGTATCATCAACTTCCCAACCAACGATACATCGACTGTACCAATCAATTACAGCAGTTAAATAAAGAAATCCATGCTTGATTGGAATGTAGGTAATATCAATGGACCATGCCTGATTTGGAGCATCAATGACAGCATTTCGCAGAAGATATGGACATACCTTGGCCTGTTGCATTCGCTTAGAAAGATTTATCTTAGGATAGATTGGATGAATATCCATTTCATTCATATATCGACGAGCCTTACGGCGTCCCACTTGATAACCTCTGTTTTTTAGTTGTGCTGACATTTGCCTTGCTCCCCAAGTTGGATTGTCTGTATGCAGATGATCAA
>ENA-ORTM01001223-ORTM01001223.1-human-gut-metagenome-genome-assembly--contig:-NODE-1223-length-27641-cov-5.708475_pt1 | contig 27641 bp, 26 predicted proteins | sample MGYA00241909_ERZ509182 | MGnify/ENA primary metagenome ERZ509182 (study PRJEB26280, sample SAMEA2338855) | human gut metagenome | biome: human gut; feature: human-associated habitat; material: faeces...
ATCAGATTCATTAAAAAATGTCCGAAAAAGTGTCTTAATTTATGAGACCATTATAGACAGGTTGGAAGTGAATCAATGAGAAATATTACTATTTGGTGAAAATAGAGAATGAGCAGATGATGACAAATATTATGTAGATGAAATTGGGAAATGGGTGTAGGAATAAATACAGAATATTTTAAAATTATATATTTTGTTATGGAAACTAAATGATCCCTAGATTGACATATTTTGTTATGAGGAGTATATTAATTAGATGATGAAATTTATGATATAGAGGAGAAATAAATTTGCGGTATAGAGAGTATGATGAGGAACTTTTAAGGAGAATTAAAGATTCAGAAAAAGATATATTACGCAAGTTCATCTTAATTTGCGAAAAATATAATTTGGATTATTTTGTTGTGTTTGGCACTCTTCTTGGAACGATTCGTCATGAAGGGTTTATTCCATGGGATGATGATATAGATGTAGGAATGTTGAGAACGGATTATGAAAAGTTTTTAGAAGTGGCACAGAAAGAATGTGGTGAGGAATATTTTATACAAACAATAAATACAGATCCCGATTATCATTTATATTTTGCTAAAATGCGGATGAATAATACGGTTTTTGTGGAAGATTCATTGCAAAAGACTACGGGAAACGATGGCTTTTATATAGATATATTTCCTTATGACGTCATTCCAGATGATGATATCGTGATGAAAAAATATATAAAAAAATCTGTAAGATTAGGAATGTTATTGAGTATAAGTAAGGTAAGAGAACCACAAATAGGTACATATGGAAAAGGAAAAACAATGGTGTTGACCTTGATTTGGTATGTATTGCATTACACAATGAAAATATTCGGGAAATCAAAAAATAATTTATGGAAAACTACGAAAGCAAGTTATGTAAAATATCAAAATTGTGATTTTAAAAGGCTGGCTACTTTTTCGACAAATGCAGAAAAATGGATTATTGAAAAAAGTGAAATACAGCAATTACTTAACAGAAAATTTGAGGATATTATTGTGAAGGTTCCAAGAGGATACGATAGCATCTTAAAAAGATGTTATGGAGATTATATGCAACTACCTCCAGAAGAGCAGAGAAGTAATCATATGCCTGTTAAAATTAAATTTCGTAGAGAAAATGAAGTTATTGTTCTCAAGGAGGTATAAGATGTCTGTTGAAGTTTCAATAGTTGTTCCGGTATATAATGTTGAAAAATATTTGCCGCAATGTTTAGAGTCTATATTAAATCAAACATTTCAGAATTTTGAGATTATCGTTGTAAACGATGGAAGTACAGATGAATCAGAAAGGATTATTCAACAATATAGTTTAAAATATCCAAATAAAATACGAGCGTTTTCTCAAGAAAATCAAGGATTGGCAGCAACAAGAAATTTGGCTTTAAAGTATGCAAGGGGGAAGTATATTTCATTTGTAGATAGTGACGATTTTGTAGGAACCGATTTTATTAAAGATTTATATGAAGTCGCGAGATTGAAAAATGCGGATATGGTAATTTGTAATTATACAAAAGTCGATGAACAAGGGAAGAAAATGCGCGTTTATAACGCAAATTTTAAAGAGGGGGAATTGAGGATACCTTCCTACATTTCATGTAATCGATTGATTAAAAAAGAATTATTTAATACATATCAAATATGTTATAAAAAAGGAATTGTTTTTGAAGATATTCCTGTTATGTTAAAAATGGAGGCGGTTGCTGAAAATGTTCAGCTTATATCAAAGGCTGACTATTTTTATAGAAGCAACCCGCAGTCAATAACAAATTCTTTTAATAAGAAAAAATATGAGATGAACCAATTGCCTTTTGAAGCAATGAAAGAAAGTATAGAGTTTTGTATGGAGCAAGGACATGGTTTCAACTATGAGAAGCTAGAGTTTTTTGTTTGCCGAATTTGGACATCAGTATTGTTTGATATGGGTAGAAAATGTGATAAGAAAACTCAAAAGATGATGTGTAAAGAAGTACAAATGATTATGGAAGAATATTTTCCGGTGTGTTATCGCAATTTATATGTTAGCTTAGGGAGGCTGAAGAAAATATCAAAAGTTCAAAAAATAGGGACTTGGTTGTTCGTGAAAGCATATCATATGAATATGTTGTATGTTTTGTTAAGAGTGTGTTCGATTATATAAAGGTAAGATATGAGAAAAGAAAAAATATCCGTTAAAGCAAGTGTGATTTGGAATTCCATGGGTAGCATGGTATATCTGATTTCTCAATGGCTTATTAGTGTTTTAGTAGTTAGAGTATCGGGGGTTGAAGTAGCAGGTGATCTAACATTAGCAATGTCTATTAATAATGTTTTTTATAGTATTGCAATGCAAGGAATTCGAAATTATCAGGTGTCTGATACGAATGAAAAGTACAAAGCAGGTACATATGTGTATAGTCGTATATTTAGTTGTACCGTAACGTTTTTAATGTGTGTTGTATATTGTAATGTCGTACAATATAGCACGGAACAAAAAGAGTGTATTGTTGCGTATTGTTTATTTAAAATATCAGAAGCATTATATGATGTGTACGCAGGGATTTGCCAAAAAGAATGGCGTATGGATTATATTGGGAAATCGTGGATGATTAAAGGCAGTGTAACATTAGTAACATTTGTGGGAGGCTTACTTATTTTTCCTAAACTATCGTGGACAATTATCGGAATGGCAATTTCTTCTTATATTGTTTTATTTATTTATGATATACCCAGAGCTAAATCTTTAACTAAAATAAGTATTGCATATAAAGACATTCAGAGTCTATACTTAATAAAAGAGTGCTTTCCGTTATTTTGTTATTTAATATTGTCAACCATTATTCCTACTATACCACGTATATTTATGGAACGAATTTTAGGTGGTTATGCATTAGGAATATATGGCTCCATAGCAACACCGACATTAATTGTACAAATGGGAGCATCTTACATCTTTAATCCTTTTTTAACATTGTTTGCAGAGCAATATAATTCTGCAAAAATAAAGGAGTTTAGGGGAACAATGAAAAAATGTATATTTGCAATTGGTGGATTGAGCATAGTTTCTTTGGTTGGTGGAAAAGTATTTGGTAAGTGGGGGCTCACGTTGCTTTATGGAACAGAAGTGGCAAAGTACGAATTTTTGTTATTGCCATTAATTTGTTGTACAATATTGACTGCAACAGTGTGGTTGTTTTGTGGGCTTTTGACAGTTGTCAGAGATTTCAAAGGGTTGATAGTGAGTAATTTGGTTGCTGTTTTTATCAATGGTATAAGTTCTTTCTTGTGTTTAAATGTATTTTCTATGCAAGGTGCAAGTGTTGCTTTAAGTATAAGTTTAGTAATAGAGATTGTATTTTTATATTTCTTTTTAAATAAAAGATTGAATCAAGTAAAAAGAAAGGAAAGGTAAAATGATGAAAAATCATACATTTGTAATATGTGCATATAAGGAAAGCCCATTTTTAGAAGAATGTATTTTATCGTTGAAAAATCAAAGTATTGAATCGTATATTATTATGATAACATCAACACCTAGTTTATATATTAGTCAATTGGCAGAAAAATATGAAATTCCATTATATATAAATAAAGGAGAAAAAGGAATTGTACAAGACTGGAATTTTGGATACGCAAAGTGTACAACACCTTATGTGACAATAGCGCATCAAGATGATATATATTTTGAAAAATATGCTGAAAAAGCTGTTTTTATGTTAGAAAACAGCCAAAGACCGCTAATCTTTTTTTCAAATTATGGCGAAATAAGAGCTGGAAGATTAGTGGAAAAAAGTAAATTATTATGTATCAAAAGAATATTATTATCACCGTTGAAAATCAAAAAAATGCAGAGTATAAAATTTGTGAGAAGATGCAGTCTTTCATTGGGAAGTTGTATTTGTTGCCCATCAGTAACATTTGCAGTTAGAAATCTTCCTAGCCCGGTGTTTACTGTTAATTTTCGGTCCAATGAGGACTGGGAAGCATGGGAGAAATTATCGAAATTAAAAGGTGATTTTCTGTATTGTTCACAAATGTTAATGGGGCATAGGATACATAATGAATCGGAGACGTCTATAATAATAAAAGATAATGCCAGAAGTAAAGAGGATTATGAGATGTTTTGTAAATTTTGGCCTAAATATATTGCGCGATATTTGGTGAAATTATATGCGAAGAGTGAGAAATTTAATGAAATAAAATAGGAGATATTTAATGAAGAGTGAATTATTAATTATTATTCCGGCCTATAATGAAGAAAAGAATATTGAAAAAGTGGTGTCGTATATTTCACAACATTATCAAAAATATGATTATATAGTGGTGAATGATGGATCAAAAGATAGAACCGCAAAAATATGTAGTGAAAAAGGGTATAATTTTTTAGATCTTCCCGTTAATTTGGGATTAGCAGGTGCGTTTCAAACAGGATTAAAATACGCATATCAGATGGGGTATCAGTATGCACTTCAATTTGATGCAGATGGACAACACCTACCAGAATTTATTCCACTTATGTTGAATAAAATAAAACAGGGGTATGATATTGTAATAGGATCACGTTTTATACAAAAACGGAAAGATCATTCTATGAGAATGTTAGGAAGTCGGATGATAACGGTAGCTATCAAATTGACAACAGGTGCAAGAGTTTCTGATCCTACATCAGGAATGAGAATGTTTTCAAGAAACATGATTGAGGAATTTGCACAGAATCTTAATTATGGTCCGGAACCGGATACAGTTTCATACTTGATTAAAAATGGGGCTCGAATTGCTGAAATTCCAGTCAAAATGGAAGAACGGCAGTTCGGAGAAAGTTATTTAAATATATTGGGATCTGCAAAATATATGCTTAGAATGTTGATTTCTATAATCATTCTTCAAAATTTTAGGAAAAGAGGGTAAAAATGTCTGTATTTTTAAGAATTCTTATGATGGTTGGTGCGATTTTCCTTTTAATATATATGATTAAAAAGATTCGTCAATCAAAGTTGAAAATAGAATATTCCATTTTCTGGTTTCTGTTTGCATGTGTATTGGTTGTAATGGGATTTTTCCCAAATGTGTTTTATTGGATTTCTGATTTGATAGGTTTCCAAGCACCAATTAATATGGTTTATTTGATAATAATATTTGTTTTAATTATGAAACTTTTTTTAATGTCTATTCAAATATCACAACTTGAAAATAAAGTTGATAATTTAACACAGCAAGTGGCAATTAATCTTAAAATTAGCAATCATACTAAGAAACAAGAAGAATTGTAATTATTATAGGAAAATTAATATGATTAATTAAAAAAGGAGAAATTTAATGAGAACATACTTAGTTACAGGTGGAGCAGGGTTTATCGGATCTAATTATATTCATTATATGTTCAAAAAATATGGGGATTCTATACAAATTATTAATGTAGACAAACTGACTTATGCGGGAAATTTAGAAAATCTAAAAGATATAGAAAAAAAGGATAATTACGTATTTGTTAAGGCTGATATATGTGATGCGGAATCTATCAATAAGATTTTTAACAATTATGATGTTGATAGAGTTGTTCATTTTGCGGCAGAAAGTCATGTTGATCGAAGTATTAAGGATCCAGAAGTATTCGTGAAAACAAATGTATTAGGCACATTGGTAATGCTGAATGCTGCAAAAGTGGCTTGGGAATTAGAAGATGGATCTTTCAAAGTAGATAAAAAGTTTTTGCATGTTTCTACGGACGAAGTATATGGATCGTTAGAAGGAGAAGGGGAATATTTCTATGAAACAACTCCATATGATCCGCATAGCCCATATTCAGCCAGTAAAGCATCTTCGGATATGTTAGTGAAATCATATATAGACACCTATAAGTTCCCTGCGAATATTACGAATTGTAGTAATAATTATGGACCGTATCAGTTCCCAGAAAAATTGATACCATTAATTATTAATAATGCATTACAAGGGAAAAAACTTCCAGTATATGGAGATGGAAAAAATGTTCGTGACTGGTTGTATGTAGAAGATCATGCTAAAGGTATTGACATGGTTCAGGAACAGGGGAGGTTGTTTGAAACTTATAATATTGGTGGTCATAATGAAAAGCAGAATATAGAAATTATCTATATTATTCTTGAAACATTACAAGATATACTGCCAGAAGATGATAAGAGGAGAGAATTGGTAAGTAGAGAATTAATCACCTATGTGGAAGACCGAAAAGGACATGATCGAAGATACGCTATAGCACCGGATAAAATTAAAGATGAAATTGGATGGTATCCGGAAACTAAGTTCAAGAACGGTATTAAACGGACAGTACAGTGGTATCTTGAGAATGAAGACTGGATGAGGAATGTAACAAGTGGTGATTATCAGAAGTATTATGAAGAAATGTATGACTAAACAAAGAGGCAATGTTAAGAGATGTGGCTGATTTGCATTATTTAGAAGGAGGGTAAGTGATATGAAAGGAATTATATTGGCAGGTGGTTCAGGAACGAGATTATACCCATTAACAAAGGCAGTGTCTAAACAGATTATGCCTGTATATGATAAACCAATGATTTACTATCCCTTATCTATTTTAATGCTTGCAGGAATACAGGATATATTGGTAATATCAACGCCTAGAGATCTTCCTGTGTTTGAAGAACTGTTTGGAACAGGAGAAGATTTGGGGCTTCGAATGTCTTATGCTGTGCAGGAATATCCGAGAGGACTTGCAGATGCATTTATTATCGGGGAAGACTTCATTGGAAATGATAATGTAGCATTAATTTTGGGAGATAATATTTTTTATGGACAAAGCTTTTCTAATGTACTTAAAAAAGTTGCATCAAGAGAAGAAGGAGCTACGATTTTTGGATATTATGTTAGAGATCCAAGAGAATATGGTGTCGTAGAATTTGATGAAAATGGTAAAGCTATTTCAATCGAAGAGAAACCTGAGAAACCGAAATCAAATTATGCTGTTCCTGGATTATATTTCTATGATAGTGATGTGGTTGAAATTGCGAAGAATGTTAAACCATCGGCAAGGGGAGAAATTGAAATAACCAGTGTCAACAATGCATACCTAGAAAAAGGGAAATTACAGGTTGAAACTTTGGGGAGAGGCTTTGCATGGCTTGACACAGGTAGCCACGATTCATTGTTGGATGCAGCAGATTTTGTTGCAGCTTTTCAGAAAAGACAAGGTTTATATATTTCTTGCATTGAAGAAATTGCTTTTAAACGTGGTTTTATTGATAAGGAGCAATTGGTAAAATTAGCACAACCGCTTTTGAAAACGGCATATGGGAAATATTTGATGGAAGTGGCAGAAGGTTTGTAGGAGAGAAAGCATAATGGGAAAAATTAAAGTAACAACATGTGAGATTGAAGGATTAAAGGTTATTGAACCAACAGTGTTTGGTGATGATCGTGGTTATTTTATGGAAACATATAATTATAATGCCTACAGAGATGTTGGGATAGACGTGGAATTTGTTCAGGATAATCAGTCCAGCTCTAGAAAAGGCGTTTTAAGGGGATTGCATTTTCAGATAAAATATCCACAGGACAAGCTGGTAAGGGTAGTAAGAGGAACAGTTTTTGATGTTGCTGTGGATTTGAGAGAAGGTTCAAAGACATATGGTAAATGGTATGGTCTTGTTTTATCAGAAGAAAATAAAAAACAATTTTTTATTCCTAAAAATTTTGCACATGGTTTTTTGGTATTGTCTGATCAGGCAGAGTTTGCATATAAATGTACAGATTTTTATCATCCGAATGATGAAGGAGGACTTGCGTGGAATGACCCAGATATCGGAATTGAATGGCCATTAGAAGCTGGTGTGGAATTAATTGTTTCTGAGAAGGATCAGAAATGGTGTAGTCTTAAAGAGTTACAAAAATAGAGGGATATTTATAATGAAAGTATTGGTGACAGGAGCTAAAGGACAATTAGGCTATGATGTTGTAAATGAATTAAAAAAAAGAAATCATGAGGCTATAGGTGTAGGAAGTGACAAAATGGATATTACAGATAGGGATTCTGTAGAAAAGATTTTTGAAGAAACAAAAGTGGATGCGGTAGTTCATTGTGCAGCTTATACATCGGTAGATGCGGCTGAAGATAATAAAGGACTTTGTATGAAAGTAAATGTGGAAGGCACGAAGAATATAGCAAAGGCTTGTAAAAAGATAGATGCAAAAATGATTTATATTAGTACGGATTATGTGTTTAATGGAGAAGGAGAAAAACCATGGAAACCAGAGGACGAGTGTGCTCCTCTTAATGTCTATGGTAGATCTAAGTATGAAGGGGAGCTGGCAGTAGAGAAGTATTTAGATAAATATTTTATTGTAAGGATAGCTTGGGTTTTTGGCATTAACGGAAAGAATTTTGTTAAAACAATGTTGAATCTTGGTGAAACCAAAGATGAAATAAATGTAGTCAATGATCAGTTTGGTTCTCCAACCTATACCTATGATTTATCTAGATTATTAGTGGACATGTTGGAAACTGAAAAGTATGGAAAATATCACGCTACTAATGAAGGCGTGTGTACATGGTATGAATTTGCAAAAGAAATATTCAGACAGGCAGATATGAGAGTGAACGTGAATCCCGTTACAAGTGATATGTTTTGTGCAAGAGCTAAAAGACCGCATAATAGTAAAATGGCAAAGGGGAAATTAGATGAACAGGGATTTATAAGATTACCTGATTGGCGTGATGCTCTTACACGATATTTGAAAAATCAAAAAAATGATATATGTGTTGTGGAATAAAATAATAATCTATCTTTTTAGTTTACGTAATGTGTAATAAATAGAGGGAGGCATTTGATTGTTCAATATGACAATCTGAAAAAATTATGATTAGTGTACTTGGTTTATTGATAATACCGCCAGTATTATGGTTGATTTGTTATATGTTGGGTAGTATTTTATTTTTAAAAGAAAAAAGTAGTTTCAGCGAAAAATTAGGCATTGGTTTTTTGACAATATTAGCATTGTTTCAAATAGTGGCATTACCTTTTATGTATTATGAGACGAATTTTTTTCCGTTGTATATCCTATGTATTTTTACCGCACTTTTGTTATGTGTAATATTTGTTGTTTTATTAATTAAGAAACAGATAGTAATTCCAATAATAAGCGAATTGAAAGAACTAAAGAAAAAATGTACGGTGAAAAAAATATTAATATGGTGTAGCATTGTAGGGTTAATTGTGTTGCACATATTTTTAATTTTATATTTTCAACATTCAGATCCGGATGATGCTTATTATCTAGCTCAGACTAATACTATTTTAGATACAAATTATATACTAAATGTTGAACCGTCGACGGGAATAGAAAACTTTGAAGGAATGGCTACAACACCGGCATATAAATTGGTTGGATACGAAGTTTTAATTGCAGTAATTGCAAAAGTGTTTCATGTTAATGTTGCATTTTTATGCCATATGATTTTTCCATTATTTTTAATTCCTATTCATTATGTTATCGTATATGAGTTAGCCAAGTTAATTGATATTAACAATAAAGATATTTTTCTACTGTTGTGTATATTTGTCAATTTATTTAGTTCGTGGTCTGGTGCTTCTGCTAGTACCTTTTTGTCATATAAAATTTGGCAAGGAAAAGCAGTATTAGTGAGTTTGATATTGCCTGCGTTATTAATAATATTTTGGAAAATATATCAAGAGAAAAGATTATCTAATAAAAACCTTTTTATATTAATAGTAATATTATGGGCGGGATTTTGTTCGACGTCGGTCGGTTTATATTTAATTCCTATAGCGTATTTTGCGTATACAGTCTCTTTTCTCTTTACATATAAAGATATTAAAAACAGTTTTAGGCTGTGTATCCCAATAATAATTTGTTTGCCATTTGTAATTGTAAAACTAAAAGTTTTATTGGCACAGAGTTTTTTGAGTAATGTAGATAAACTTGGAGCATCCTCGTATTTCTCATCACTTTTTTCGAAATATTTGAAAGGATTACAAAGTTCAGAACCTAATTATATGTTTGCAGTATTTTTTATTATTGCAATAATATATATATGGAAACAAGGGAATAAAATAGAGAAGATGGTTTGTGTATATTCACCCATTGTATTGTTTCTTACTTTTATAAATCCTGTTTTCTTCCCAATAGTTTCAAATTATATTACAGGTAATGCAGTGTATTGGAGACTTTTTTGGTTACCACAATTTCGCTATATTGTTGTAATTGCTTTGATATTGTATATTAGTAAAGATTATGAAAGAAAAGCAGCTTCAATACTTATAACGATTTTGTTAATTTCAGGAAGTGGTGGTTTTTTGTTTAAGGAACCATATTTTCATGAGAGGACTAATCGTTATAAACTTAGTGATCGTGTTGTGTGGATAGCTGATAAAATTATTGCAGAGAACGACAAAAATAATAATTATTTATTGATTCCTGGATATTATTCATATGAGGTTAGACAATACACAGGGAAAGTTAGACTAGTATGGGGACGATATGCGGATTCGTGTTATGAGGAAGAAGACTATAAATTGTTAGAGTTATTGTATAATCAGTTATATGAATTAAAGGTTTGGAATCCAGAAGTCTTGAAAAAAAGATTAGAATATTTTCACGTCAATTATGTATATATACCAGACGATGCCTTACATTATAATGAAGTGCCAGAGAATCTCGAAAAATTTTATAAAAAGGATGAGTACACTGTGTTTAAGGTGATTCAAGATTAGTATTAATGAAAAGTCTAATACCCCAGCTATGCAGGGGAGGATGAAGTAAGTAGAAGCGTGTATGATACCGATAAAAAACCTCCTATGATACAATGAGAATGGTATCGAAAGCCGGACTCAAGCATAGGAGGTGTTCCATATGGACAATAAAAGTTTATTACACACAAGATGGAAATGCTAGTACCATATAATTTTCATACAAAAATATCGCAAGAAGGTATTGGATGGAAAATTAAAAATTGATGAACGAGGAATACTCAATATATTGTGCCGTTACAAAAATGTGGAAATAGTAATAGAAGCAGTCTGTGATGATCATGTACACTTAAGTGTAGCGATTACATCTAAAATCAGTGTGGCAGATTTTATGGGATATTTGAAAGGAAAGAGCATGTTAATGTTATATGATAGGCATCCCGAATTACAAAGCAAGTGGGATAAGGCATTCGATATTACGTAGAAACAATTGGTAATATGACAGATGAAGCAGTACAGAAGTATATTAAAGAGCAAGCGGAAGAGTCAAGAAAAGAGGATTTTAGAGGAAACGTTTTATAGCAGACCAGTAAAAGTGTTTGCGATGCCGCCCTTTGGGGTGAGCAGTAACAATAGCCCTTTGGAGGGCTAAGACTAAACCACCAGTTGAACTGGTGATAGTAACTTAGAGTTAAGTTGAATTTTTATTATTGAGTTTCCATATAAGCAGAGGCTGGTCATATAGCATTTATTATAATATTCAAAAAGGAATCTCGTAAGAAAATATATAAAGAAAAGGAATTGTTTATAAGAAAGTGATTAGAGGTTGATAACATGGAAAAGATTACATTAACGCAGATACAGTTTAATAGAGCTGTTTTTAAAATAGAAGGAGAGTATTCCGGTTTTAATATTGATAAGCTATATTTTCGAGATGCAAAGACAAAAAAGGTAATACCATTTGACGTGGATGAATTGTCGGATGGCAGATTCCGGTGTAGTGTGCTTGTGTTCGGCTGCAATGATGGTCAGCCACTTACGACAGGACATTGGCACATAGGTGCTTTTAATAATAAGGGTGAGTTTATACGTGCAGGGGTGTCAGATGATTTATATGATAAGGTTTATTTGTTTAAACATTCAGATGTTGCAATTGATTTTGTGATAAATAGGGCGGAGGATAACTTTTTTCATGCCTTTTCAAAGTTAAATGAGGAAAATTGTAAATTTTATTTAAAGGTGTTGTATGAAGTTCCTGAAAAAGATGACCGTATTTTATCAATGTGGATTAGAAATATAAAGCGTAGACATCTGGCAAGAATGCGATTGATACGAGATAAAATATTTAGAGGATTATTTAAAATATGTGGTGCAGTTGTGCCAAAGAATGGTAGAAGAGTGTTATTTACATCAGATTCCAGAGCTGAGATAGGCGGAAATGAAAAATTTGTATACGATCGAATGGTGGAATTGGGAATGGATAAGAAATATGATATCCATTTTATGTATAAAAGTAACATAAAAGAATATCGTTCGTTTAAGGATAAGTTTTTATTTACTTATTATTTGGCTACTGCTGATTATATATTTATGGATGATTTCCAGCCAGAAATTTATAAAAATGATTATGATGAAAATGTTAAGATTATTCAATTATGGCATGCATGCGGTGCATTTAAAACAGTAGGTTTTGAAAGATTACGTGCAAAAGGAGCGCCGGCATTTAATACAAGGGTACATAAATGTTATACGCATGTTCCTGTGAGCTCAGAACTTGCGGCAGCACATAATTCAGAAGCATTTGCCTTGAGCAGAGATAAATTTTATTCAGTTGGAGTCCCAAGAACAGATATTTTCTTTGATGAAGATTATAAAAAGCAGACAGTTGAAAAAATGTATGAGGAATTTCCAGTAGCAAAAACAGCAAAAAAAGTTATCTTGTATGCCCCCACTTTTAGAGGTAATGGAGCAAAGACAGCATATTTTCCGATACATATGTTAAACTATAGGAAAATTGGAGAATATTTAAAGAAAACAGGATCTATAATGATAATTAAAATGCATCCTTTTGTTTCTAATACTGTAAAGATTCCAGATGAGTATAAAGATGTTTTCGTAGATGCAACAGAATATAGAGAGGTAAATGATATACTTTTTATTACGGATTTGCTTATTACAGATTACTCTTCAGTTATATATGAAATGTCGTTGCTTAGAAAGCCTATGATGTTTTATGCTTTTGACTTGGAAAGTTATGTTTCAGAACGTGGATTTTATGAACCTTATGAGAAAATTGTACCGGGAAAGATTGTTTATAATATTCAGGAACTTTTAAAAGCATTAGAAGAAGAAGATTTTGAGAGTGAAAAGCTGGATGAATTTATTAAGCGGAATTTCACCTATACAGATGGAAAATCAACAGATAGAGTAATTGAACTTGTTTTTGGAAAAGAAAATTTGATGTAGGTATGGGTATGAGTATTGGTAGATATGTCAAAAGTTTTATGCTTCGTGTTTATTTTATAATAATACATGAGATTTTGAGAAAGGTTACATCTATTGAAAAAAATAAAGTTTTTTTTATTTCTGATGTAAGAGAGAATATAGAGGGGAATTTCGAATATATTTGGAAATATCTTGATGAGTATAAATATAATAAGGTTGTGTACTTAAAAGGCGATCGAAGAAATAATGGGGGAATACTTTCTTTCAATCGAATGATTTATGACTTCACAACGTCAGAAGTGATTTTATTGGAGGATTATTTTAGATATACTTCTTTTGTAAGATTGAAAAAAGAGCAAGAACTTTGTCAATTGTGGCATGCATGTGGTGCATATAAAAAGTTTGGATATAGCCGTTTGAATGGAAATGAAAATATTAAAATTCATCAAGGATATAAAAAATACACGAAAGTTATTACTAGTGCAGAAGCCATACGTGAAAATTATGCAGAAGCGTTTGGAATATCTATTGAAAAAACTAAAGCAACAGGTGTTCCGCGAACAGATGTTTTCTTTGATGAGCAATGCAAAGCAGAAAAATGTGCAAAATTTTATGAAGAATATCCAGAGTTAAAAAATAAGAAAATTATACTTTTCGCACCAACATATAGAGGTAAAAGAGCAGAGGATGCGTCTTATGAATTTGGTGAAATTGAATTTGAAAGCTTATATCAACAATTGAAAGAAGAGTATGTAATTATTTTTAAATGGCATCCTGCATTATATAATAATTTAAAGAGAAAACATATTTTAGTTTATGATGAAAGTAAATACAAAGACTTTTTTTATGATATGTCTGAAAAGCGAGAGGTTAATGATCTTCTGTTTGTAGCGGATATTTTGGTAACAGATTATTCTTCTGTGATTTTTGATTATGCGTTATTGAATAAGCCAATTATATATTTTATGTATGATATTGAACAATATGAAGGTGGAAGAGGACTGTATTATGAACTGGAAGAATATCTTTATGGTCCAATTGTGAAAACAACAAATGATTTAATTATGGCTATCAAAGAAGAAAAGAACTTTAAAATAGAAAGACAGAAATTTATGGACAAGTTTATGTCTGCTTGTGATGGATGTGCGACAGAAAGAGTATGTCAATGGATATGGGGAAATGAGGAGAAAAATTGAAGATAATTTTAAAGGCTGGAATTCTTTTTTTGAGGCTTATTTACTGTGTTTATAAACTTTTCCCAATAAAAAATAGAATAGTATTTGTTAGTAGACAGAGCAATGAAGCATCGGTTGATGCAATGCTATTGGCAAATGAAGTTTATAAAAAAGACAGTCAAGTTCAAATAATTCAAGAGTTTAAGTGTATACCAGATTCTTGGATGGGAAAAATTGGTTATTGTTTTTATATGCTTACACGACAAATGTATCTTTTTGCTACATCCAAAGTTGTTATTTTAGATGGATATTGTATTTTGGCAAGCGTATTAAATCATAAAAAGGATCTCAGAATTGTGCAGATGTGGCATGCTATGGGAGCTTTGAAAAAATTTGGCTATGCAGCCTTAGGAAATGAAGAAGGAAAAGATCCTGAAATTTCTAAGATACTTCAGATGCATAGAAATTATGATTATGTAATATGTAGTAGTGAGAATTGTGTAAACTATTATGAAGAAGCTTTTCGAATAGAAAAAGAGAAAATTATCATTGCTTCTTTGCCAAGAGTAGATTTGCTTGTAGATTCAAAAAAAGTTAGTTTTACACAAGAGAAAATATATAAAACTTACCCGAATCTGAGAAAGAAAAAAAATATTCTGTATGTACCTACGTTTCGAATGAATGCTAAGATGCAAGAAAAGGTTCAGGATTTAATTGCAAAAATTGATTTGACAAAGTATAATCTCATTGTTAAGTTACATCCTTTAACAAAAGAAAATATGGAATTGGGACAAGTTTTAGAATGTGAAGAATACTCTGCATTAGAGCTTCTTGATGTTGCTAATTATGTGATTTCAGATTATTCTGCATTTATTTTTGAAGTGGCTGTAGCGCAGAAACCATTGTTTTTATATACATTTGATTTAGAAGAGTACATACAGCAAAGAGGCTTTTTTATTGATTATTGTAAGGAAATGCCATCGAAACAATATAGATGTGCCGGTGAAGTTGCAAAGGCAATCGAACGAGACGAGTTTGATATGAAAAAAATTAAACAATTTGCGGACGAATATGTAGAATATAAGAGTGGATGTTCGCAAAAACTTGCAGATTTTATATGTGCATTATATAATAACGATATTGATGAAAATTAGAAGAGGAGAAGAAGCATGATTTATGGAGTTGTTTTAGCTGGTGGAATAGGAAGCAGAATGGGAAATGTTGAAAAACCAAAGCAATTTTTGCACATTGGGAAAAAACCTATTATTGTTCATACTGTAGAAAAATTTTGTGTGAACAGTCAGATTGAAAAAGTAATTGTTCTTTGTCCGGAACAGTGGGTATCATATACGAAAGATTTGTTGAAAAAATATTTAGGGACAATGGAAGACGTTAGTATTATTCCGGGCGGTAAGAGCAGAAACGATACGATCATGAATGCAATTGATTTTATTGAAAAGAATTATGGGTTGGATGAAGATTCTATTGTTATTACCCATGATGCAGTGCGTCCATTCGTAACACATCGTATTATTGAAGATAATATTAAGGCGGTTGAAGAGGGGGCAGCATGTGATACGGTAATTCCGGCGACAGATACAATTGTAGAAAGCATGGACAATCATGTGATTTCTCAGATACCGGATCGTTCTAAATACTATCAAGGACAAACTCCACAAAGTTTTAAGGCAAAAAAGTTTAAAGATTTATATAATAGTCTGTCAGAAGAAGAAAAACAGATATTAACAGATGCTGCTAAAGTATTTGTTATCAAAGGTGAAAAAGTGACATTAGTGCAGGGAGAGACTTTTAATATTAAAGTGACTTATCCATATGATTTACAAGTGGCTGAGACTCTTTTGGGAGGAGAAAAGAAGTGTTAAATACAGTTTATCGTTTGACAGCGCCGAGAAGATTTGAAGCGCACTTTACAGACATTGACATACAAAGTGAAGATGTATTGGTGAGACCAACTCATTTGTCTATTTGTAATGCAGATCAGAGATACTATCAAGGAAGAAGAGCTAAGGAGATCTTAGCTAAAAAGCTTCCTATGGCGTTGATTCATGAGGCTATAGGCGTGGTAGAGTATGATCCTCAAGGGGAGTTTTCTGTAGGTCAGCGTGTAGTTATGATACCAAATACACCGATGGAAGAAGACGAAGTTATTGCCGAGAATTATTTAAGGAGCAGTAAATTCCGTGCCAGTGGTTTTGATGGGTTTATGCAAGAATATGTGGCTATGAGACGAGATCGTTTAGTTCCATTGCCGGATGGAATCAATTTAAATGTTGCGGCATTTACAGAATTGGTTTCTGTCAGTAATCATGCGATAAATCGTTTTGAACGTTTTTCACATGGAAGAAAAAATGTAATTGGAATATGGGGAGATGGGAATCTTGCTTTTATCACATCACTATTGTTGAAAAAGAGATTTCCACAATCCAAAATACTTATATTTGGAAAAAATGATTACAAAATGAGTGATTTTGTTTTTGCTGATGAAACTTATGATATTACAGATATTCCGCAAAGTGTCTCTGTGGACCATGCGTTCGAGTGCGTGGGAAGAGAAGCGTCTGGTGTAGCTATTAATCAGATTATTGATTGTATTCGACCGGAGGGAACAATCTCTATTCTTGGAGTTTCAGAAAATCCGGTTCCTATTAATACTAGAATGGTGTTGGAAAAAGGGATTTGTGTTTTCGGAAGCAGTAGAAGCGGATATGAAGATTTTAAAGGAACGATTGAACTTTTTCGAGATAATGAAGATATTGTGGAATATTTGGAGAGCCTTATCGGTGAAATTGTTCCGGTGAAAACCGTTAAAGATATGAACTATGCTTTCGATGCGGATATCCGTAAGCAGGGTGGAAAAACAATTATGGTATGGGAAAAATAACCTATACCTAGGGAGGAAGCAGTTGTGTTTAAGAGTATCAAGTATGTATGGCTTGAAAATATACAAAATTTGTATAGGATTTATTGTATCGCGAAATATGAATTACTTGCAGATATGAGAGACTCTAAGTTTGGATTGTTTTGGAATTTCGCTTCGCCTGCAATTCAAGTGTTGACATATTGGTTGATTTTTGGTATTGCGTGGAATCGGAAACCAATTGGGGGGATTGATTATCTTCCGTGGCTTGTAGTTGGATATGCGGCATGGTGGTTTATCCAGCCTTGTATTCAGAGTGGCTGTAGTGCGGTCTTTTCTAAAACTAACGTAATTACAAAAATGAAATTTCCGGTAAGTGTGTTGCCGGCAACTGTGTGTGCTAAAGAATTTTTTAATCACGGATGTATGCTTGTAGTTACATTTATTACTTTGCTTGCATGTGGATATACGCCTCATATTTATTGGCTGGGAATGATTTATTATGCGGTTTGTGCATTTGCTTTTGTAGAGGCAGTGTCCCTTATTTTGTCCGTTTTAACAATGTTATGGCGTGATGTACGTAAATTGATTACTTCTTTAATGAGAATGTTGATGTACTTTTCGCCGGTAATATGGGAATGTCATTTTGCTGAAAGTGTTCCGCATCATAATATGTTAAATACAATTATGAAATTAAATCCAGTGTATTATATCGTAAATGGGTACAGAGACTCGGTTTTTTATTACAAGACGTTTTTGGATCATCCGGCTCAGACGTTATACTTCTGGGGAGTAGTTCTGGTTTTATTTGCAATAGGATGTTCGCTTATGTATAAGTTTAAGACAAAGTTCATTGATATGATATAAGAGGGAAGAGAATGGATAAGAGTAATAATGTTGAATATGCAGTTGAGATGAATCATGTCTCTAAGATATATAAGTTAAAAAAGAAAGATGGAAAAGAGAAGTCTAAAGGACCAGATCATTTTTATGCACTAAAAGACATCAGTTTAAAGATTGAAAAAGGCGATGTAGTAGGAATTCTTGGAACCAATGGTTCGGGTAAATCTACGGTGTCAGTTGTATTAGCTGGAATATCGGATATTGATGAAGGTGATTTGACAATTAATGGAGAACAGGCATTAATTTCTATTAATACAGGCTTGAACCAGCAACTTACAGGACTTGAAAATATCAATGTAAAAGGTGCGTTGCTTGGGTTCAATAAGAAAAAAATTCAAGAAATTACAGAAGATGTGATAGAATTTGCAGAACTTGGAGATTTCTTGTATCAGCCGGTAAAAAAATATTCTAGTGGTATGAAATCTAGACTTGGCTTTTCAATTTCACTGGCACTTAATCCGGATATTTTTATTGTAGATGAAGCGTTGTCTGTTGGAGATAAAGGCTTCGCCCAGAAATGTCTGGATCGTATGAAACAGCTTCGTGATGAAAAGGGTAAGACAATTCTTTTTATTTCTCATTCACTTCCTCAAGTACGAGAGTTTTGTAAAAGTGCAATCTGGATTGAGGGTGGCCGTTTAGTAGAATGTGGAGAAGTAAACGAAGTATGTGATCATTATTCACAGTATGTGGATAAGATGAATAAAATGCCGGATAAAGAAAAAAAGAAGATGCTGGAAGAAAAGTTTAAAGAACGATTGATTGTAGAACAAGAAGCAAAAGGTTTTAGAAAAATTTTAAAGAAAATCGGACTATAGAAGAAAATGAAATGTAGTCTAAATAAATTGAGTAAAAATACATGGGACATCTTGCAGGAATGCTAGGTGTCCCATGTATTTTACTATAAAAGTCAGGAAACACTATACAAAAAGAACCGTAAAAAAATTACGGAAAATATTGCTTATAAAAAATAGTAATGGTACAATCTGTTATATAAGGTGGAGGTGGAGTATGTTAAAATGTTTTAGTGTCCGGAATTTTAAAAATTTTAAAGAAAAAATATCTTTTGATCTTTCCAAACCGTACAATTATGAATTTAATAAAGAAGTGATTAGTAATGGATGTGTTGCTAAGAGCATTATATATGGAATCAACAGTAGTGGAAAATCAAATATGGGATTGGCATTGTTTGATCTGGTTTGTCATTTAACAGATAAAGAACGCCTTACTCGGAGTTATGAATATTATTTGAATATGGATGAGGATAATGATATTGCAGAATTTGAATATGTATTTCAGTTTGAGGGAAAGGAATTGAAGTATCAGTATGGAAAAACATCGCTGGATACATTAGTTTATGAAGCGTTGGAGATTTCCGGAGAAAAAGTGCTGGAGTACAATTATCAATCGAATGATGGGTTTGTGCGACTAGAAGGAGCGGAAACATTAAATAACACTATGAAAAATGATAGTCCTATATCCAGAGTGAAATATGTAAGCAGTAATGCGATTCTGGTTGATAATGCCATTAATAAAGTGTTTCAGAATTTCATGTCATATGTTAATAGGATGTTGCTTTTTTACTCATTGGATCAGAGAGGATATCAGGGCTTTAGTATCGGTGCTGAAAGTGTAGCGCAAGGTATAATAGATAGTGGCTGTTTGGGTGATTTTGAAAGATTTTTAGCAGAAAACAATATATTTTATCATTTGCAAGAAGCTGAAGTTGATGGGCGAAAAGCAATTTATTGTAAATTTAAGAATCGAAGTGCTGATTTTTTTAGAATAGCATCAACAGGAACTAGATCATTGGCATTGTTTTATTATTGGTATGTAAAAATGAAAAGTACTTCACTGGTATATATTGATGAATTTGATGCGTTCTACCATTATGATTTGTCTCGTTCTATTGTAAAACGTATTGCTAAATTAGAGGGAGTACAAGTGATTTTAACAACACATAATCTGAATTTGATGAGCAATGATTTGTTACGTCCAGACTGCTATTTTGTATTAAAAAATAACAGTATAAGAGCACTGCCAGAATTGACGGAAAAAGAAATCAGAAAAGCACATAATCTTCAAAAAATGTATAAAGCGGGGACCTTTGATGGAGAGTAAAGATTATAAAGCGGTTATATATTAGTTATCCAATGGTTGAAGCATTAAGAGATTTTATTCCGGAACAGTGCTCTTTGACAAGGGATTGTTTTAGTAGAATTTCGGATTTTAATGAATATAAAAAGCAATCTGGTAAGTATATCTATAATACACAAATAGGTAAATATGATTTTAAAATGTGGAAAACTATTTTGAATGTATTTGCTATGAGAGTAAGTTGTTTTTGGGATGAAAAAGTCGTATTTGAATATAAGGATTATCAGAATGATGTTTCGCCGCATACCATTTATAAAAAACAGAAAGAATTTATAGAAAACGGAGAAGTTTTTATTCTTAGCGCTTTTCCGGAATTTCTCTTAGATTATTTTCAGGTTAAATTTTGGAATGCTAATATTATATATAGACAATTAAGAAAGGATGGATGCAAACATAGACGAGATTAATAAAGAGTAGTAAACCGGTGCAAAAAACTCTACCCTTGTCATAATTTACAACTTCGTGTATAATACTATGAGTAAAATTATACGGTGGTGAGCAAATGAAAAAACATTTACACAAATTTGAGACGACGTTATGGCTTTTTATTAAAGCTGTTTTTTATATATTATTGATGTTAGCTTTCGTGCGTGTATTTGATGAGGTTAGTATTGGACTTACCAGATTGTCAAGAACTCTCGGTATTACAGTTTCTACCTTTGCAGTAGTTGGATTGCTGTTTTTATCTGTGTATGGAAGATATGATGTGGGGCGCAGAAAAAGTAAACCGATTATTTACTCTATGCTGCTGGCGGTGATCTGTACAGATATTATTACATATCTTCAATTGATGATCATGAAGACCAGTGTAAGTATTAGTAGTTTTCGCTTGAGGAAACCTGCATTATTGCTGGTTGTGATTTTGCTTCAGTTTTTAATTATTGTATTTTTTGCCTATGCAGGAAACTGGTTGTTTTTTAAGATTCACAAGCCGGAACGATGCCTTGTGATTACATCTTCGCAGAAGAGCTTAGATGAAATTGTTTTTGCTATGCAGAAATTTAAAAAGCAATATGCAGTGTCTTCTGTTGTGGATTATAGAAGTACTGAGCTGGAAAGATATATCCGAGATTCGCAGACGGTATTTATGTATAATGTACCGGTGGAATATCGTACAGATATTATGCGTTGGAGCTACAAATATAAGGTGAATGTATATTTCAATCCTGAGATTGAAGATATTATGGAGTTAAATGCAGAACAGTATGTTTTAGACGATGTATTTCTTTTGAATAAAAATGTGAAAGAACTCTCGATGGAACAGCGGGTGATGAAACGGCTTTTGGATATTGGTCTGTCTATTATACTTGGAGTTCTAAGTTCTCCATTTTGGCTGTTAGGTATGATAGCGGTGAAATTGTATGATGGAGGACCGGTCTTTTTCAAGCAGGAGCGTGCAACGATTCATGGCAGAAGATTTCAGTTGTATAAGCTTCGTACAATGAAGCCAAATAGTGTGAATTATTCGGCGAAAAAGGATGATGACCGCATTACGAAGCCAGGGAAATTTTTGCGGCGCACGAGAATTGACGAACTGCCTCAGTTGTTGAATGTGTTGAAGGGTGATATGACATTTGTAGGTCCTCGCCCTGAGATGATCAAGAATGTAGAGTCCTATACAAAGGAACTTCCCGAATTCGAGTATCGTTTGCGGATGAAAGCGGGACTAACTGGTTACGCCCAGATTACAGGAAAATATAATACGACACCGAAAGATAAACTTGTCATGGATATGATGTATATCGAACAATTTAGCATATTAAAAGATATACAGCTTATTTTTCAGACGGCGATCGTTTTGTTAAAATCTGATAGTACGGAAGCTTTCGATAAGAAATCAAGACATTGTCCGTATAAGTTTGTTAGTTGGGAAGAGGAAAAGGAAAAGGGAAAGGACGCTCCATAGGAGTGTCTTTTCTTCTTTTATATACATTTTGAAAAAAATCACTTGTCCTGTCGATAATAATAGTGTATTATATTTTGGGAATATCAAAAAACAGCAAAAAACAATGATAAAAGAGGAAATGAGGAGAATCATGTCCAGAAAAAGACGTAGAAGACGTGGAAGAAGAAAAAGCTGGTTTGGCCGCTTGAGTGTTGGAAAGAAAGTCGGAGTAGTATTGGCAGGAGTGCTGATCTGCGTGATGATGAGTGGCGTTGTGTTTGTAGTAGCCAAATTAGGCAGGTTGGATACGCAGGAAATTAAGACAGAAGATATTGTAGTAAATAAAGAAGCGGAGAAAGCCGGAAAAGGGTATACGAACTTCGCGGTGTTCGGAATTGACTCCAGAAGTGGAGAATTAGAGCAGGGGACACGAAGTGATACGATCATTATTGCCAGCTTGAATAATAAAACAAAAGAAGTACGTATGGTTTCAGTATATCGTGATACGTTGTTAAATGTAGGAAATGGAGAGATTTCCAAATGTAATGCAGCGTATAGCTATGGTGGCCCGACACAGGCTATTAATATGCTGAATGAAAATCTGGATCTGAATATTCAGGATTTTGTTACAGTAGACTTTGCGGCTGTGGCGGAAGCGATTGATATGCTTGGCGGTGTGGAAATAGATGTGCAGCCGGAAGAGATTCGGCCGATGAATAAATACATCAGTGAGACTGCGCGAGTGGCAGACAAAGAGGGGAATCTTATTCAGGAGGCTGGATTACAGCAATTAGACGGTGTTCAGGCAACAACTTATGCGCGTATCCGTTCAACAGCGGGAGGAGATTTTAAACGTGCAGAGAGACAGCGGTTAGTGATTGAAAAAATTGTGGAAAAAGTTCAAAAATCTGATCTTGCAACGATTAATAAAATGATTGACGAATTGCTCCCTACAATTAAAACAAGTTTAACTGCTACAGAGATTTTATCCTATGCAAAAAGCTTTACTGAGTACAAATTGTCTGAATCAAGCGGTTTTCCGTTTGCAAAGACAACGGATACAATTTCGGGTCTTGGAAGTGTGGTTATTCCTGTCACATTGGAAGAAAATGTGCTAGAACTCCATAAATTCCTTTATACGGATGTTGAGGAAGCCGGGGAAGAGGAAGAAAATTATCAACCGTCAGAGGATGTGATGAGGGTGAATGATAAGATTGTGTCACTTGTTGGTCCGAGAACACCGATGTTTGAAGAGAAAAAAGAAGATGAAGAAGATCAGACAGAAGAAGTGGAAGCAGAGGCTCCGCAGATGAAGTTTGAAGTCATTGAATAAAAGAGAAAGGGAAGCGGGGCAGTAATTGCCCCGCTTTGGTAATAATTATGTATGATTATTTGATTGTAGGAGCTGGTCTCTTCGGCTCCGTGTTTGCTTATGAAGCTGGTAAAAAAGGGAAATCCTGTCTTGTGGTGGAGAAGAGAGACCACATCGGGGGTAATGTCTATACGGAAGAAGTAGAAGGTATTAACGTTCACAAATATGGAGCACACATTTTTCATACAAGTGATAAAAGAATTTGGCAATATATGCAGCAATTTGCAGAATTTAACCGATACACGAATAGCCCGGTGGCAAATTATAAAGGTGAGATCTATAATCTGCCTTTTAACATGAATACATTTAATAAACTGTGGGGTGTTGTTACTCCAAATGAGGCGAAAGACAAGATTCAAAAGCAGGTAGAGGCTTATAGAACTTCGAATCCTAAGAATCTGGAAGAACAGGCGTTGAATCTTGTGGGAAAAGATATTTATGAGAAGCTGATCAAAGGTTATACCGAGAAACAGTGGGGACATAGAGCGACAGAGCTTCCAGTGGAGATTATTAAGAGAATTCCGGTTCGATATACTTATGACAATAATTATTTCAATGATCTCTATCAAGGGATTCCTATTGGAGGCTATACCGCAATTATTGAAAAAATGCTGGAGAAAGCAGATGTAAGGCTGCATATCGATTATTTAAGCCAGAAGGAAGAATTGGATAAGCTGGCTCCTAAGATCATCTACACAGGACCGGTGGATGCTTATTATGATTATTGCTACGGAGAATTGGAATACCGAAGTGTCTCTTTTGAGACGGAAGTTTTAGAGGAGGAGAACTATCAAGGGAATGCAGTAGTCAATTATACAGAATTTGAGGTACCTTACACGAGGATTATTGAGCATAAGCATTTTGAATTTGGAACACAAGAAAAGACGGTGATCTCCAAAGAATATCCGGCAGCATGGAAAAAGGGAGAGGAACCTTATTATCCGGTCAACAATGAGAAAAATAATGCGTTATACCAGAAATATGCGGCGCTTGCCTCAAAAGAAGAAAAGGTGGTCTTTGGAGGAAGGCTTGGCACATATCGGTATATGGATATGCACAATGTTGTTGCAGAAGCGCTTCGGCTTGCACTTTCTGTCGAAATATAGTAAAATAGTATAAATTGTGTAGATTAATAAATAAAAGTGAGGTTTGTTATGGCGAAGAGAAGCAATAGACAGCTAAAAGCTGTTCAGGCTGCAAAAGCGCGTAAGAAACGAAGAAACCGAAGAAAAAAACGAGCGATGATTTTAATTGCAGAAGTTATAATTCTTCTGCTTTTGTCAGGAACCGCTTATGTAATGGCGAAGTATGATAAGTTTCAGAGAGTAGATATTAATTCGGATGATATTAAGGTCAATGAAGGAGTCAAGCTGGAAGGCTATACGACCATGGCTCTCTTTGGAGGAGATTCAAGAGAAGGACAGCTAGAAGCCGGAACTCATGCTGATACAATCATCATTGCTGTGATGGATCATGACAAAAAAGAAATACGGATGGCATCTATTTATAGAGATACATTATTAGAACAGGAAGATGGATCTTACAATAAAGCGAATTATGCATATTTTTCCGGAGGACCGGTAGATGCGATCAATATGCTGAATAAAAATCTGGATCTTAATATTGAAGACTATGCAACGGTAGATTTTAAAGCGATGGCAGATGTGGTTGACCTTATCGGCGGAATCGAAATTGATGTTACTGACGCAGAAGCAAATATGCTGAATAAATATTTGGGCGAAACTGCAAAGGCGGCGAATAAGGAAGCGCATAAGCTGTCAGGGGGCGGAACATATAATTTGGATGGTCCGCAGGCGGTTACTTATGCACGTCTTCGTAAGTTGGAAGGCGGAGATTATAAGCGGACAGAGCGTCAGAGACTTGTAATACAGAAGATATTTGAAAAAGCGGTTAAGATGGATGTTGGAACGCTGAATAAGATTGTGGATACCGTTTTTCCACAAGTGTCGACCAGCTTTACGCTGAAGGAGATCGTGAACCTTGGAACTGCTGGAATTACATACAAGTTAGCAGATAGTACGGGGTTCCCGTTCGATAGAGACGACAGCGTCAGATATCAGGGAGCGTCTGTTGTCATTGCGCAGGGACTTGCTGAAAATGTACAGGAACTTCACGAATTTTTGTATCCAAGTGAGGAAACGTATGAGGTTTCGTCTACAATACAGAGTATTTCCGATGATATTATGAATACGACAGGCGTGACACGCCCGCCGGAAATGGATGAGGAGCTCGATGAAGGAGAAGAGGCTTCCGATGCAACAACAGCAGAAGGAATTGATTCGGAAGATGTTAATTCAGAAGAATAATAAAGTTCTATCACTTAACGTATGAAAATATACTATGGAAAACATAGGAGGAAAGAATGATCATGAAATTAATGAAGAAAATTAGTGCGATTTTATTAACGCTTTGTCTGTGCATCCCTTGTTTCTCACTGGTTGCGCATGCGGCAGACGGCAAGATTTCTTTTACAGATCCGGAGACGGCAGTCGGAGAGATGGTGGAGGTAAAGTGTGTACTTCGCTCCTCCGGTGGCAGTATGGGAGACATAGAAGTACAGCTTGCTTTCGACAGTGAATATTTAAGCTTCCAGTCCGGCGACGGTGTGGAAGCGGCAGACGGAAGTCTGACATACAAAGGGGACGGCGGTTCTTCTGAGATTTCTTTTACCGTGAAGTTTCAGGCGTTAAAAGAAGGACAGACACAGATTACAGTAAACAGCGCTTCTGTTGCATCCGGTAGTGGCGACAGCTTAACGCTTACAGAGGGAAAATCTACAGTTAAGATCGCAGAAGGTGACCCTTCTAAGATTGTTCAGACAGAAACAACGTCCACAGGAGCAGGAGATAAAGAAGTAGAAGTAAACGGGGAAAAATATACGCTGACAGATGCTTTTGCTGATGCAGATATTCCGGCCGGCTACTCCAAGACAACGGTTTCTTTAGACGGAGAAGATCGTCAGATGGTAGCAAATGAATCTGGCGCAGTGACACTTGGTTATTTGAAGGATGCAGAAGGCACAGGTGATTTTTTCCTGTACAATACAGAGAATGCTACATTTTCACCTTATGAAGAGGTGTCAATCTCTGATACAACTTCTATTATTGTGCTCAGTGATACCTCTAATGTGAAGCTTCCAAAACAGTACAAGGAAGCAAAGCTTACATTAAATGAGAAGGAATTCCCGGTATGGCAGGACAGCAGCAAAGAAGATACTTATGTAATCTATGCGATGAACAATAATGGTGAGACAGGATATTATCAGTATGATCCGAGTGAAAATACATACCAGAGAGTGGAAATCAGCTCTGACGATGAAGATTCATCTAAGAAGAACACGGGAATCCTTGGAAAGATTCAGAATTTCATCGAGAAGCACCTTGCATTGATCGTGCTGGTTGGCGGTCTTGGTGGAATCATTATTCTTGTTGTGTTGATCGTGCTTGGTGTAAAACTTCATAACCGCAATGCGGAGTTGGATGAGTTATATGATGAGTACGGTATCGACGAAGAAGAGGATGAACCGGAAGAGCCTGTGAAAGAGAAAAAGGGAGGCTTATTTGGAAAGCGCAAGAAAGACGAAGATGAGTTTGAGGCGTATGAGGAATCTTCATTTGATGAGGATGATTTCGAGGATGACTTTGAAGATGATTATGAAGATGAATACGAAGACGACTTTGAAGATGATTTCGGGCGTGAAGAGCGTTTTGATACTGTAGAATTGTCAAGTTTTGAAGCGGATGAAGATGTGTTCGCTGGCTATGACAGAAGAGATGAATTGACCATTGACGATTTGGATGATCTTCTTGGAGAACAGCCGAAGAAACGTGGCCATATCGAAGCAGATGATGCGTTTAAGGTAGACTTCATTGATCTGGACTAAGCGTAGTCGAAAGAAATAAAAAGTAAAAGTATGAAAAAAGCGGATTCTCCGAATACGCCGGGTTTTGGCGGTTTGGGGAATCTGTTTTGTGTTATAATCCGAAAATAAGGAGAAGGAGTTTGTAGTATGGATCAGAGGTGTCCGAAAATCTGTTATCAGAAGAAAGAAGTATAATGGCTCAGTTGTCAAGACAAAAATCTAAGGTTTTTATAATGAACTG
>ENA-ORTM01001248-ORTM01001248.1-human-gut-metagenome-genome-assembly--contig:-NODE-1248-length-27419-cov-6.032122_pt1 | contig 27419 bp, 36 predicted proteins | sample MGYA00241909_ERZ509182 | MGnify/ENA primary metagenome ERZ509182 (study PRJEB26280, sample SAMEA2338855) | human gut metagenome | biome: human gut; feature: human-associated habitat; material: faeces...
GAACTAAAATTGTTATTAGTCTAAAATTGTGCCAATTCCTTGACTAAATCTCAGTTTAATCAATCGATTTCTTCCCATATCTTGTAAATCCCAAGATGTTCAGCTAACCATTTTCTGCCATCCTCATTGAGCCAAAAAGTTGTATGTTCGCTACCATCTTTGATTTCCCAATATTGTTTATCACATTCTGCAAACCCCAACCATTTCAAATCTGCCCAAATAGGATTGTTATAGGTTGTGTAAAAATAATTCCGATACGGACGATAATACAGTTTGCGATTTCGTTTATATGGCTTCTTCAGGTCAAACCCGAGACAATGCTTTGCTTCTTCAATATATTTCTTTGTATTTGCCCTTTTCAGAACGTCAGCATATTGTTCTGGATTACACATTCTTTGTCCTTCGGCTATTGAAATACCGTAAGATTCATATCGTTCCAGCATTATCTTTTGGATTGTTTTCCAATGCAATGTGCAACCGTAATTTCCTTTTTTATCTTCAATCATTTCATCATCTGATACACCGGCATAACATTCGTATTCTTCATATTCGTAGCTTGTATTTATGTTTGCAGGACATCTCTCACACTTCATAATAACCTCTCCTAAATACTAATTTAGTTACTTAGTTAATTCTATCTAACCCAACCAGCAGTATAGGACACGCACTACTGGTATAGGTTCTATACTACTGGTTGCGATTTTTCTCTATCATTTCCAGTATCTCTTCCTGCTCTTTTTCGGTTATAATCTCCAGTGCGTATGTCATAGCCACTTGTCCTCTCATGTTGATTTCTTGGTCTCTGCATATTGCACCTCTTAACTGTATTTCAATCATTTTGAAAAAGAGTGTTCTTCTTTCCTCTTCTGTCATTTCATATCCACCTCTATGATTTCCTCTCCTTTTTCGTCTACTTCTTTTGTGAGAAGTCCGGTCCAGAATGTTCCTTGCGTTAATATCTGCATGCTTGTGTTATGGAGCTTCTTTATGGTGCTCTCCATTACTCTTGCCATATATTCTCCTGCCTCTCTACCATCCAAGCCTTCTAAATGTTCTTTCCTTGTCTTGTAAAACGTCTTTACTTCTTGAGGCGGACAGTATTGCGGAAAATCTTTTGTTAATTCTGTCTGTCCTGGAATCTGTTCATCCTCTGCTTCAACTGGCTCTGGCTCCTTTTCTATCGCTTCCTCTGTTTTAACCGGAATCTGCTTTTCTGGAAAAACTTCCGGCTTTTCTGGCGCCTTGTCTGCCTTAATTTCTTTTTTCTCTTCTTTCGGAATCGTTTTTTCCGGTTTTTCTTTTTTTACCTCTTCCATTGCCACTCCATAAACCTGTTCGTATACTTGCTGAATTGGAGCTGATATGTCTGGGTAGTTCGGATAAAATACTTCTTCAAAAGTTTTTGCAAAGTCTATGTATGTATATTCTTCCTGCTGCCCTTGATCTCGATATGGCATGACTCTTATACATTTCTCCTGAAGCAATACATTCGCGCGTTCCAGTCTGATCATCTTAAACTTTGTCGGATTTACAATTGCCAGAACGTCCTCTTCAATTTCTTTTTCATCGCATCCAATGTCTTTTCTTTCCCAGTCCACCATCTTACGGAAAGCCTCTTTATTCTCTTTAAATATCTCTTTTACCAGCAATTCTAACCAGTCTTTGCTTTCTTCCGGTTCTTGTGCGATGTCGCACAGCTCCATTTGATCGCTATAATGGCTTTCTGTAACTCTCACAATTCCTTTTGCTTCCCGAATATCCCTTACCGTTGCCTCTACTGGCACTGCTTCTCTTATCTCTTCCGGAAGACCTAGCATTTCTGTAAGCTTGCTGCTTCCATAACCTTTCCACTTATCCTCAATCTGAGGACTATAACCTCCGATGCTGTATTTTTCGTTGATCTCCATGAACCGAATAGCTGTTGTCCGCCCGATTCCGAAGACGTCCTTTGCATATTCGTACAGGTTTTCATACCCTTTCTGTCTGTAAAGCTGATCGTCCATTGTCTTTTTTAGGTAATATCCTACGGAAATAAATCCCTCCGCAATATTCTCCAGCTCATTTTTTATGATTCCCGTCATGTCGTCCAGGCTGTCAATTGCCTGTATATTTCTCATATCTTCCATCCTATCCTGCCTTCCTTTCTATCCCTGATTGTCTCCATAGCTTTTTCGTTTTGAAGATGTTTACTAGTTTTTTTACCGGCTCTGTCATTTCTCCATTGTATTTTGCCCGGCACTGGATTACTTCTCCGTTTCTTACTTCCATCGTGTAGAAAGGTTCTTCTTTCCTTTCTTTTTCCCGTATGAATAATATGCAAGTCTCCCCTTTGGCCACTCGGTCAATGTAGGTTGCTACACAATGATGCATCTTATTTCCTTCTTCTCTAATTTCTCCTATATTTTTAGGCAGTCTGATCACATAATTTTCTGTTTCCATTTCATAATTCTTCCATCCATGCTTTTTCATGCTTTCTAAATAAAACTCTGTTTTTTGAGCATCATCTGCCTTTTGCAACTTTCTATCTCTTTCCCTTTGTTCTTCTACTAACTGTGCATGTCTTTCTTCCATGTGCCTCGGAAATAACACCCACTCATCATCAAGATTGTAGCCTAGTCCTGCTGCCATCTGTAAGTAATCGTGGTACTCTCTGGTTCTTTCACGATTATCTTTCAAAACCTCTTTTAAATATCTCCGCATTTTATGAAGAGTAGTGTGTCTGATATAAATTGCCATATTCCTGTATGAGCTTACTGCCGCTAAATGCTTAATGTCTTCCCACTTTGCATTGATCCCGCATTCCTGCAATTCATGCGTCATATAATATTCTTGGATGGTCGGATTCTTTCCGGCTACTACTTTGAAATAGTCTCCCCTTAAATCTAAGATTTTCTTACATTGTTTCTCTTTTCTAACATAATCTACGGATCCGAATCCGGTTTGAGCTAATACTAGTTTATAAAAGCCGCATTTTATAAGTTTCTCCAAATACTCCTCGTAATTTATGACGAAACTCATGGTGTTAATATCTCTATTCTGTTTCGCGAGTTCCCACAATGCGCTATACTTTAGCGGGCTCTCTTTCAAAGTTTTCTTTAAATTTCTCCAATAGAGAGCCTTGCACGTTCTTTCTGCCTCCGGCGGTTCGAAATAATGTCCATTGTCATAACACCATCTCACAAGTTCTGTTTGCTTATATCTCCCCCACCTATATTCTTTTTTTATCCTCAGATTGTGGTCATATGTTGCACGTCCTGTTTCCCAGTATCCCGACTCATCGCCTTTTTGAATTCCATTTAAGTATTTGATCGCGAACTCAAACATACGGTATACATATCCCGTCTTTGTTTTTTGGAGCAATCCGACTTTTCCTGTCTCTCTTATATTCCCGCTTTTCTTCCTTGTTTTTAATAGAACTTCATGTTTGCAATTCGGGCATTTTATCCTTTGGTTATACCTCGGACTTTTTAACTGGACGATTTCCCCACAGTGTGTGCATCTTCCAAGCTTGCTCTTATCTCCTGCGTCGTAAAAGATATATTGTCCGGATGCCTCTTTTAATATCCAGTCTTCAAAATCTTTTGGTTGCTCCGGAACGAGTGCCATCTCTTGGTCAATTTCATCCGTTTCTTTTCTATGCATTTTTGTGTTTTGCCATTTCTGAATAGCGCTTCTTGGTTCTGCAATATCATTACCTGTAAATGCTGTAACCATGTCTGCTTCTTTTTTTCCCATATAGGGAGTCTGGATCATATAGTAATAACGATCACTCTCTCCATATTCCAGTTTTTCTATGGTGGACTTTCTCCAGTGTCCTGTTCTACAATCGTATGTCGCATATTCTCCAGACTTTTCTAGGAATACTCGATACACTGGCATTTTCGCTTCCAGTTTGATGCTCTCATTTGTATAAATGTCTATCTCCAGTATATCTTCTATTTTTCTCGCCCTATAAAACCATGCGAATTTTGGAACTGTAATACTTACCTTGTCCCACCGTTCTGCTTTCATTGTCTCTCTTGACATCTCCACCATCTTCTTTGTTGGTTTCATTGGCGTGCCTTTCAGTAATTCTTTCTTTTTCATTCCTACTCTCCCAAAAAGTAATCTCTTGCCCAATGGAATACGGTCATATCTGCCACATAGTTCTTCCCTGTTGTTCTTTGTACCTCTTTGCAGTTCTTTTCGATCAATTCCATGCAGTCTTTTACGGACTTCGTGCGACGTCGCACATGCCTTGCGAATTGTTCTTCGATGCATAGACTTCTTAAATAGTCCAATACCGGCTCGACCGGAATCTGATTATTTTTATACGCTTTTCCCTCCACATCTAATTTCCCCATAGCGGCTTCCATCCACCCCGCAAGCTCTTGTGTCTGCCCTGCTACCATTTGTTCTACAAAAAACTCCTGTATGCCATTTTCTTCGGCCAACTTTTTTAGATTTTCTATATCCCCTTCTGCTGCCAGTCCTGCTGCACATGCGTTAAGTTCTTCTATGTTGTCAAAATTTCCAAATTTTTCATACATTTCTTTCTCCTCCTATGCTGTCCTACGTCTGATATCTCTTAAGGTTTCTGGTGTAGACTGCGCATAATATCTGGCGGTCACGGTTGGGTTTGCATGTCCCATAACTTCTTGAATGTCCCCGATATTCGCTCCGCGGTTCTTTAGATTCATTCCCAGTGTTTTTCTGAGTTTGTGCGGATATACCCGGCACTCCATCTGTTCCCGCTTTCCGATCCGCTTTACAACTTCTCGGATTCCGGTTTTTGCCAAGCGCTTATATGGCGCTTTCTCCCAAACAAACATGGCTTCGTTCTCATCGGTCCTTTGGTCTAAATATTTCTTGAGATGGTATCTTGCCACCTCGTCTACGTATAACGTCCGGTATTTTCCGCTCTTTTCACTTAAGATCAGGATGTCTCCGGTGTGCCAGTCCAAGTGCGACCGGTTGATCTGTGGTACTTCTCCTACGCGTGCGCCGGTGCTTCTTAAGACTTCGATGATTGCTCGGTCTCTTAAGGACCTACAGCCTTCTTTCAGCTCTTCCATCTGGGATGGCCGGAAGTAATCAATTGGCTTTTTCACTTCTTTCTGTGGCTCTGTTGCCTCCACCGGGTTGTAGGTCATAAACCGTTCTCGGCGCATCCATGTGAAGAATGCGCTTAAGTATCTGCGCTCATTGTTACAAGTGCTGGCTTGATTCGGTTGCCCTCCTGCTGCCACGTTCCTCTGCTCGTACCATGCCAGATAATAGTCAATGTCATTTTCATCCATCTTATTCAGAGGCTTATCAATAATGCTCATAAGTCTCTTGATGGAATCTACGTACTGCTGCTTGGTTTCTTTTGCCAGTTTCCGTTTTTTGATGAGCATTAAAGATACGTAGTACCGGTTCTGTTCCTCGACCGATTCCCTCACCGCCGCCGGAAGCGTAGTAATCTCTTCCATGTTCACCGCTACTAACTGGGCTTCTATCACTTTTTTCAAGACATCCAGTGTTACCACGTCCAAATAATCTGACATGGCGAATATGATATTGTTGATGACTTCTGACTTTACATTTGCGCTATACATAGTTCTACCTCCTTGATTTCCCAAGAAGTATTTGCTATAATCTTCTTAGGTGGAAGCAGTAGATTTCAGTCTTGCCGGACGATCTACTGCTTATTTTTTTGCAGCTATGTATACTCACCTTTCCCTATCTTTCTGTGTGTCCGTATATACTCGATGGGACACATTCTCTTTAATTTTTTAGGTTTCCAAACCATTTTCTTGGTCGATTTCCTTTTCGTATTCATTTGCCCGCTCCTGATGGTGCTTTAGCAGTAAGCGCAGGGCTTTTCGTTTGGCTTTCTCTGCTTCTTCCAGTTCGATTCCCGGAATTTCTCCAAGCAGACCGCCCTCTCCGAATAAGAGCCACCTTCCATCTGCTGCCACTTCGTATTCCTTGTCCCACCAGATCCATGCTACTTTTTCTCCATCCTTGGAAAGACTGTACTTTCTTTCGCTTTCTATTACCCACTCCATCTTTCTCCTTTCCCCTCCGGCGCTTGGCCGGAGGCTTCTGCTATGTGAACCGGTTTCTGTGATACACCGGAGGTACTAGATTTTTTCAACATCCTCATAGGGAACATCCTTAATGGCTCCATTCCCCGGATCTACCCACGCTAAAATCTTATGTTCTTCTCTACTGAACCCGTAGAGCGTCCCGATGTGTAGACGTCCTTTCTCACCTTTGTACTTCACGAAATCTCCTCGTTGCATGCCCCTAAAATGTTGGAAGATTTCTCCGGCCAGATAATTCTTTCCGGCAAGTTCCATCCATTCCGCTCGTGTATGTGTCTCTTCGAATTTCAATTGTATGATTCTGCACAGTTTTTCTCTTGTTGCCCGGCAATTATGGACTGCGTAAGGGGCGTTTCTGTGGTGTTCGTGGCAGAGATAAACTACCCATCCTTGGGCTTCGCTTATCTCTCGCAACCCATTTCCATATAACACATGATGGCGTTCCGTCGGCTTGATGCTATGGTCCCCTTCCATTGCGCATAGAAAACACACGCCAGCCTTAGTGTTTATCACGTTTTCCCCGTGTTTCTTCCTCTTTTTTTGTCGCTTGGGCTTTGGAAAAAGGAAACCCTCGTATTCGTTACTCATAAATGCCCCTCCGTCCTAGTAAAATTAAGGTTTCTTCGCCTTTTCATCCTCTGTTTCTTCCTCCTTCTTTCGTCTTTCCTCTATTTTTTCTTGCATGAAATCGATGTAGTCGTTGAATTTACTAAAGCGGAAGCCAATTTTACCCACTCTTTCTGATTCTGTTAGGAACTGCTGCCATAGGGCGCTATTTGCCACCTGTTCGCCGGATGGTTTTACCCATTCTTCCCGCTTCCAGTCCTCCAACGTTCCCCGTTCATAGATGTTCTTGACAAAAGCGCAGTGAGTGTATATTAAAACTTCCGTGTTTGGTTTTAGTTTTTTCAGTGCGCCTACAATGGCAAGCAGCGTGCTTCTGTTGTAGGTGGTGTCCTCTTCCTTTCCTATCTGCCCTAAGATTGCCGGTCCTTTGCTGGTCTGACATTCGATCACGGACGCGTAATATCCGTCCTTGATGGCGGGACCTTTTAGACTGGTCTCTATGTAGATCTTCACGTTCATGTTCCCACTCCTTCCAATCTTGCCATGGTGTATCTTCGGTATTTAAAACCGGTTACCGGGTTGATTCCTTCGTGGCTTCTTACGATGTAGTATCCTTTCTTGGGTTTTACCTCTTTCTTCCACCGGACCAGCTTGTCCGGCTTTGGTTCCGGAAGCGGCATATTCTTGGACGTCCAATAGCTGCTCTCCCTTATCTTCGACTTCGCCTTGGTTCCGTCCTTTCTTTTCTCCACGGTCTTTTCGCTTTTGGTCATGTAGGACGCTAAAAGTGTAAAGTCTTCATCGTAGAATGGGCTTTTCTTGATTGCCTGTGTCCATGTGCCCCCGTGCTCCCATGCTCTTTCTACGATGCTGGCAGTCTCTCCGATTTCGTTTATCACAATATGGATGTGCCACGCTCCTCTTGTCCCTCTTTCGATATTGCGAATCCAGAAGGGCTCGTAGCTTCTCTTCCTGTATTCTCCCCGAACTTTCCTTATGGCTTTCCGGAAATGCTTCTGTGCGGTCTTCATATCCGGTGGTCGGTTCTCCGGTCGGTACGTCCATGTGATCAATAGGTCGCCCGGACGGAAATACTCCAAGAGCCTCGCCCTACACCGTTTCATTTTGTTGTACTGATTCACCCGTTCGATGTCTTCCGGTGTGGCTTTCTTCTTTTTTTGTCTCTTAATCCCCTTGGCTCCATAGTTCCCGTCATGGTACTCCTCTATGTCGATAATCTCTCCTCGCCGATAGGTGTATGTCTTACGTTTTATCATGTGTCTTATGTCCAATCTTTAATATCTTAATCGAGTCCAAAAATCGGGCGGTAAGCCCTTGTTTTCTTGACTTTTCCTCCCGTCTGTGGTATCATAATTATGTCCAAAAACTTTAATATCTTTGGGGCGAAAGCCTAGACGCATCTACCGCAAATAGATGCGTTTTTTATATGCACTTGTGCGACCAATACTCTGCGGTTCTGTATGCCAGATATGCTGCGGTAACCAGTACCATTCCCATAATGACTCCGATCACTCCCCTCCACAGTTCCAGTGTGGCCAAGTCTATTCCTTCGACGGAGCACCATGCCAGTACCCCGCCTGCGACTCCGACTGTCTCTGCAAGAATTTTCACAATCTTGCACTTCTTTTTTCTTCTTATGAATTGCTTAATCTTCATGTTTCTCCCCTTATGCTGTCTTTATCTTTCTGTATCCGATCTGCTCTACCGCTCTGCGGTTCCATTCGTTTACAAGTTCTTTCTTTTTTTCTTCCGGAAGTGAATGGATCTCAACTTCCTTCCCGTCAATAATTACAAGGTTCATATGTTTCAATGGTCCACCTCCGAATATGTTCTATCTGTATATATGTGCTATAGGTTGTACTTGTTGCGTTTCTCCTCAAAAACCAATGATTTCCGAACAGCTTCAGAAATAGTCCTTTCATCAAGTACAATTTCTGAATGTAACTCCTTTTCATTTCTAATTATTTGTAGTTCTTTTCTAATTTCTCGAAGCTCATGTAATATTTCTCTTAAAACCATCTACACCACCTCCTCTTTTGATTCTTTTATCCTTATCTCCCTCAGTTCACTATTAGTGACCTTTTTAGCTATAAAAAATAGACTGAACAGAACATTTGTAGTATCCTGCGATTCTCTTTTTCACTTCATCGCTTGGAATTCTCTCACCATTCTCATACATTGAATATGTGCTTTGGCAGACTTCAATTGCTTGTGCTACCTCTTTTTGTGTTCGGTTCCCTCTTAATAGAGCTAATTTTTTTCCTATCTTCTTTTTGTCCATCTCTATCACCTCCGTTCACTTTAAGTGATCTTTTCTTTCTTCATAGTACTCCTCTTTTTCTTCTTCGTCAATCACTTTAAGTGAACTTTTTGCTTTTTGTGCATTTTCACTAAAAGTGATTATCGTTGTTTACAATGTTCACAAAGAGTGATATTATGTATACATAAAATTATATTTTTCAAAGGCAGGTGATTATAATAATGGAATTTAAAAATATAATACTTTCTCTTCGAAACGAAATTGGTTATAGTCAAGAACAATTAGCCAAGGTTCTGCATGTTTCTAAGAGCACTGTGGCTATGTGGGAAACTGGTCAAAGACTTCCGAGCGTTGAAAAATATGAAGAAATTGCAGATTATTTCAATGTTGATATAGACTTTCTTTATGGAAGAACTACTATGAAAAGAAAATCTTTATTTGACGATACCGGCTCTGAATATGTGAATGCAGAGCTTCTTTCCAATAGTTCTTCTCGATATTATTTGAATGATGAAACAGCACAGGCTGCTCAAGAAATTTTTGAAAATAAAGAATTGCGCGCTCTATTTGATGTACAAAGAGATATGTCTTCTGATGACTTAAAGGCTCTGCATTCTATGGCGCTTGCATTAAAGCGGAAGGAACGTGGTAATCTTGATGATACCGGTTGTTAATTGTCATTTAATAGATTTTCCGAATTCTGGAAATGAAATGGTTGTATTAAATGAAGACGGTAGTTATACTATCCTGATTAATGCTAGACTCTCCAATACTGGTAGATTAAAAGCATATCAGCACGCTATGAAACATATTCTTGGAAATGATTTTGAAAAATTCAACGTGCAATATATAGAGTCTATGGCACATTTATCTTAATTTATGTTCATCCCCAACTTAATAGTTGGTTGGATATATTCTCAATGTAGGTAAGAGGAAAGAGAGGAAAAAATGCAGAACAAAACAACACGAATATTAGTTACTATTTTTGGAGGATGGTTTGGCTTACACAAATTCTTGGATCATCGGATTGGAGCCGGAATCTTGTACTTTCTTACAGGAGGGTTGTTTGGGATTGGCTGGATTATAGATATTATTAGAGCGCTTACTTCAAATCAACATCAGTGTGATTACGTGCAATTCGCTTCCGAACCACCTAGCTCACCGATCGGGAATGGCCTCTATGAGGCTTGCATCGATGTAGCCGGATCGTCTTACTATTGCAATTCCATCGTGAGGTGCATGAAAAGGAATCCTAAATATGATCTTCCTGACAACGAAATTCTAAAGCTGGGTAGGAATAGAACTTATGAATTTTTCCCCCTTGACGCCAATGCGATTCTGATGCCGGAGCCGAATAATCCGCACGACAACAATGCTGTTATGGTTCTTGTAGACAATAACCTTGTTGGATATATTCCGGCTGAGTATGCTCTTTTCGTGAAGAATTTGATTTCTCGAAGATCTCTATCTTTCGCAGGAGTAAGCATCTTGGGCGGAAATGTGAAAATTGTCTATTCTAACAGAGACGTCGTTATTGACCGGAATGGATTCCGCGTTAAATTAAAATTCACATACCGAAAATAGAAATTAAAAACCGCCCCAGTGTTGGCGCACTGAGACGGTCAATAGAGGGAAGGTGTTTTATTGGAATTAAATATTGAATCTCTGAAGAAAATCTGTTGTTTGGAGAATATTGAAATAACGCTTCATGCTGCGAAACGTTTGGAGCAACGTGGAATTTTATTAGCCGATGTAATAAATTGTATTAAAGGTGGAAAAATAATTGAACAATACCCCGATGACTATCCGTTCCCGAGTTGTCTGATCCTCGGTCTTTCAGTTAGGGAACAATATCTACACGTGGTTGTCGGAAGTAATTTAGAGACACTGTGGATTGTCACCGCATATTATCCCGATTCCGAAAAATGGGAATCTGATTTTGAGACAAGAAAGGAGAAATAACCATGATGTGTTTTTCGTGCAAAGGCGATGTAAGAGAAGCTACAACAACTTATATGACCGAATACAATAACTGCTATATCATTATCAAAAATGTTCCTTGTAAAAAATGTACGCAGTGTGGGGAAGAGTATCTGAATGGCGTTACCCTGAAAAAAATCGAAACTATTTTAGAAAAACTAAAGAATATGCTGACAGAAATTGCAGTCGTAGACTATAACAAAGCAGCGTAAAATAAAACCGCCCCAGTGCTACCAACACTGAGACGGTGCGCAATCTCCGAAGAGATCTCTATATTTGGCAGATAATATCTGTATCATCTTCGGAACAGCCTTGCAAGAGAACAAAAGTTCGCTGGCTGTTATTTTTGTACCCTTTTTTACATACAGTTACTTAGGAGATGATATGATGAATGTGAAATACGCATATGGCTACATCCGTGTATCTACGAATAAGCAAGAGGAACTTTCACCGGATTCTCAAGAGAAGTTACTTAGAGACTATGCTTCTAGGAATAACATTGTCATTCTGAAGATTTTCTTTGAGATTGGTGTTTCCGGCAGAAAGGCGAAGAAACGTCCCCAATTCCAAGAAATGATCGGCGCCGCAAAAGGAAAAGACCATCCGGTCGATATGATCTTGGTATGGAAATTCAGTCGTTTTGCCAGAAATCAAGAAGAGTCTATTGTCTATAAGTCACTTCTTAAGAAGCAGCATAATGTAGAGGTTGTCAGTGTATCTGAACCACTTTCTGATGATCCATTCGGCTCTCTCATTGAGCGTATCATTGAGTGGATGGACGAATATTATTCTATCCGATTGTCCGGTGAGGTATTTCGTGGAATGAAGGAAAACGCCACCCGCGGTGGCTATCAAGCGCGTCCTCCTCTCGGATACAAAATCGTAGAACGTGGAAAGCCTCCGGTAATTGTGCCGGAAGAAGCCGATGTTGTTCGCATGATTTTTGATAAGTATGTAAATGCCGGGATGAGTTTCTTTGATATATCAAGACATTTGAATAGTTTAGGTCTTAAGACCTCTCATAGGAAGCCATTTGAACGAAGATCTATTGAATACATTATCCAGAACCCCTCTTATTGCGGTATGATCCGGTGGAACCGGACAGAAAATGCCACCAACCGGATTAAAGATAAGGACGAATGGGTTCTTGCAGAAGGTGAGCACCCTGCTATTATATCAAAAGAGCTGTTCGACGCCGCACAGGAGCGGTTCAAATCAACGTACACTCCAAAGGGGAAACGCCCATCTTCCACCTATAAGCATTGGCTGTCCGGCTTACTCAAATGTCCGGCTTGTGGGCGAACTTTGGTTGCTTGCACGATGTCGCGTGCAAATGGCGATAAATACTCTTACTTCTCTTGCTATGGTTATAATAAGGGGAAGTGCGAGAAACCACATGGTATCAGCTCTCTCAAGCTCGAAAAGGAATTTCTTGCCAGCATTAAAGAGACTCTGGATAGTGGCGACATCACTTACGAACTTCGTGAATATCAGCCACAGGACATTATAGACGAACGAAGCATACTTATGAAGCAATTGCAAAGTTTATCTGGAAAAGAAGAAAGAGTGAAAACATCTTACCGCGAAGGGATTGATACTTTAGAGGAATATAAAGAAAATAAATCTATAATTCAAAAGGAACGTGATCGTTTAGAACAACAATTGAAAGAGTTAGAGGATCATCGACCTCAAGAAGACTCTAATCCTGCTGCCGACATGCTGTTGAAGGTGCAAGGCGTCTATGATATACTTGTATCAGATTCGTATACCTGCGCGCAGAAGAATGAGGCTCTCAAGCAGATCATTGACAAGGTTATCTACGATAAAGAAAGTGACACCCTGAAAATATACTATTTTTTCTATCGTTAAAAGTACCCGCAAGCCCAGTAAATACAAGGGCTTTCGGGTACTTTATACGTTGTGGCAATTTGGTTGACTCAATGGGGAAGCCAGTCCCTTGCGGAACAGGGCTATTGCGCCATTGAAATCTTACGTTACTTTTACGGAGATGATATGTATATCAACACTGCGGAAGCAATTTCCGGCATACCATCTTCATGGCCCGGTCAGAATCTCTCTTCCGGCTCCACCGGAAATAAAGTTCGCCAAATGCAGGAAGAGTTAAACGTCATTGCCGGCGCCTATCCAGCCATTCCTAAAATTACTGTCGATGGTATTTATGGGCCTGCCACAGCGGCTTCCGTCAAGAAATTCCAGTCCGTCTTCGGTCTTCCCTCAACGGGTGTTGTAGATTACTCCACATGGTACAAAATTTCCGAGATTTACGTCGGAGTTTCAAGAATCGCCGAACTCAACTGACAAAAAACCGACAGCCGAAATGAATCCTTTCGACTGTCGGTTTTTATCGTTCATTTAAAAGAATACTCTGCGGATATCATTGAACATGACAACTACCATCAAAAGCATAAGAAGCGCAATGCCCACCATGTGTACATAAGCCTCTTTCTCCGGCGGAATTCTTTTCCTTCTCACTGCCTCAATGAGAAGAAATACCAATCTTCCTCCGTCTAACGCCGGAAGCGGAAGCAAGTTCATAACGCCTAAGTTGGCTGATATTAAAATGCCGATATAGAGAAGCTGTGCAAATACAATCTTCGCTCCGTAGGCTTTGCTCTGCTGATAAGAATCGTCTACCACATCTACGATTCCTACTGGACCGGATAACTGGTCGAATCCAATCTGACCTGTCAAGAGCATCTTCAGACTGTCAATCGTCACCTCGATCCAATACTTCACCTCATAGAACCCGTATTTAAGACTTTCGAAAATTGTCGCTTTCTCATTTGGAGTTGCACCGATACCAAATTTATAATAGCCAAGCTCTTCATCGTACTTCGGCTCCAGAACCGCACCTTTTTCTACGCCGTCCTGTATAAAGGTAATCTCCGTTGTCTCTCCTTGATGAAACTGATTATAGGAAGAAACTTCACGGAAAATATGCACCTTTTTACCATTGATGCTGGTAATCGTATCGCCTTCTTTCATCCCTGCCTCAGCAGCCGGAAATCCCTGTTCCACCGCTCCGATCACCGGCTTATCCACACCGATCATCAAAATTAAGATCACAGAAGCCACAAAAGCCAGAATGAAGTTAAAGACAGGACCTGCCACGATCACACTGATCCTTGCCCACACCGATTTATTATTAAAATTCCCCGGTGCGTCGGTCGCCTCTTCATCCTCTCCCATCATACACAAGCCACCGATCGGTAGCAATTTAATACAGTATTTTGTTCCTTTATATTCTTTGGCAAAAAGATTCGGTCCCATACCGATGGCAAATTCTTCCACATCGATCCCATTCTTTTTTGCCAGTGTGAAATGCCCCAGTTCATGAAAAAATACGATGAAGCTGAACATCAAAATCGCTAATATAATACCCAAACTATAGATCACCTCCTGCTTTCGATTCGTTCATACGTTGCTTTTTCTGTATCCAATATCTGCTGAAGCGTTGGATGTTCAATATTACGGTGGGCTCTCATACAATCTTCCACAATCTCCATGATCTCCAAATATCTGATCTCACGGTTCAAGAATTTACTCACCGCAAGCTCATTGGCTGCATTGAACACGGTTGGCAGACTTCCTCCTTTTCTTCCCGCTTCATAGGCAAGCTCCAGACCATAGAACGTCTTCATATCCGGTTTCTCAAAATTAATTTTTCCAAGGCTCCAGAAATCAAGACGATCTCCCGGAAGATATCTTCTCTCCGGATAGTAGAGCGCATACTGGATTGGCAGCTTCATATCCGGCGTTCCAAGTTCCGCCATAATTGCGCCATCCACATATTCCACCATAGAATGAATGATGCTCTGTGGCTGTACCACAACCTGCACTTGATCCACATCTACATCAAACAGCCATTTTGCCTCGATCACTTCCAGCCCTTTGTTGATCATGGTGGAGGAATCAATCGTAATTTTCTGCCCCATTGTCCAGTTCGGATGCTTTAAGGCATCTTCCACCTTAATGTTCAACAGATCTTCTTCCTTCTTTCCGCGGAACGGTCCGCCGGATGCAGTAAGAAGAATCTTATGAATGCTCTTACGTTCATTTCCCTGCAAAGATTGGAAGATCGCACTGTGTTCACTGTCTACCGGAAGGATAGATACGCCATATTCCTTTGCAAGCGGCATAATAATATGTCCGGCTGTCACCAACGTTTCTTTATTTGCCAGCGCTATGTGTTTTCCAGCCTTAATTGCTTCAATCGTCGGACGTATTCCGATCATTCCCACAATAGCTGTCACTAGTATTTCCACATCTTTATAAACTGATACAGCGATCAGTCCATCCATGCCACACATCACTTCTGTCTTCGTGTCTTTGATCCGGTCTCTTAATTCTTTTGCCTTTTCTTCTGACCACACTGCCACAAGCTTTGGATGAAACTCCCGAATCTGTTGTTCCAGAAGAGCAATGTTATTTCCGGCAGCCATAGCAAGTACTTGAATATCCCCATTTTCTCTGACAACTTCCAGTGTCTGGGTTCCGATAGAACCGGTCGAACCTAAGATTGCTATCTGTTTCATAGTGTACCTCCCAATATCATGCTGAGATAATAGATAATCGGCGCAGTAATAATCACGCTGTCAAATCGATCCAGAATGCCGCCGTGACCGGGAATCAGTTTTCCATAATCTTTGATGCCATGGTTTCTCTTAATTCCGGAAGCCGCAAGATCACCAATCTGGGAAATCATACCGCCCACACCGCAGATCAGCGCATACTGGAGAGGATTCACGGTAACTCCTGCCCACTGATTTACAACAAATGCAAAGATTGCTCCAAGAAGCGCCGCGCCTAAAATGCCACCCACACCTCCTTCGATTGATTTCTTCGGACTTAATTTCGGCGCCATTTTATGTTTTCCAAATAAGACTCCCACACAATAAGCACAGGTGTCACATCCCCATGAACTTATAAAGATCAGCCATACAAGAACTGCCCCTTCCGCAAGCATTCTTGTCTGGTAAACATAAGATAACATCACGGACACATAGAAAAATCCGAAAAAGACTGCCATCACCTGCTCTGCTGTAAAGGTCGGGTAAGTAAACACATACACAGCCATTACAAGAATCAAGAATAACAGTGTCAGCGGAATCATCCACTCTGTCTTCTCCAAAAGAAGCATCGCATAATAGGAAATTGCAGCAAGATATCCCGTCACACCAAGCGCCTTATTTTCTACTTTAAATACTTTGTATAATTCAGACATCCCGATCAGACTGACGATTCCGACAACCGCAAACAGAACATTTCCTCCGTATCCCACGGTCGCAATCAGTATGATCACCATCACGATACCACTGATCAATCTCTCTTTAAACATCTTCCTGTGCCTCCTTTACGCCTCCGTATCTTCTGTCTCTTCTATTATACTGCTCAATAGCCTTACTTAATTCTTCTTTTGTGAAATCCGGCCACGGAATATCTGTAAAATAGAACTCTGTATAGGCTAACTGCCACAGCAGATAATTAGACAGACGCAACTCGCCGCTTGTTCGGATCATCAGATCCGGGTCCGGAATACCGTGCGTGTCCAAATATGTCTCAAACATCTTCTCATCAATGTCTTCCGGCTTAACCTTTCCTTCTTTTACATCTTCCGAAACCCTTCTTACTGCACGCACAATCTCGTCTCTGCTTCCGTAATTTAAAGCAATCTGAAAATTCAAACCGCCGTTGTCCTTTGTCGCTTCTTCAAGTTCTGCGATTCTATTTCTAATATCTTCATCCAGACCGGTCTTATCACCGATCACACGGACTTTCATATCATTTTTTGCCGCGGTCTTAAGACAGGTTTTCATATAATTACGCAACAGCTTCATGAGTGCGTCAACTTCATCTTTCGGACGGTTCCAGTTCTCTGTAGAAAAGGCATACACGGTCAGATATTTTACACCCATACGATACGCTTCCTCACAGATTCTCTCCACATTCTTACTCCCCTGAGCATGACCGTAATTTCTCGGCATTCCTTTTGCCTTTGCCCATCTTCCGTTTCCGTCCAGTATAATCGCAATATGTGCAGGAATTTTCATAAAATTTACTCCTTCCATGAACTGAGGACAGCATCCAAAATTCCTTTGGCTTCTGTCCCCTGCTTTTTCCTAAACTGTCATAACCTCTTTTGATTTCACTTCTACTGCTTTATCAATTTCTTTGATGAATTTATCTGTCAGTTTCTGAAGATCATCTTCCATATCCTTGATCTCATCCTCTGACACATCGCTTCCTTTTAATTTCTTGAACGCGTCATTTCCGTCACGGCGGATATTACGAACTGCAACCTTAGCAGCCTCGCCCTTTTTCTTTACGTCCTTAACAAGCTCTTTTCTTCGCTCTTCTGTAAGCTCCGGGAATACTAAGCGGATTACAGAACCGTCATTTGTAGGATTGATTCCAAGATCAGAAGTCTGAATTGCTTTTTCAATCTGTTTTACCATGGATTTTTCCCAAGGCTGGATCTGAATCATACGAGGTTCCGGAACCGATACATTACCTACCTGCTGAATCGGTGTCGGAGTTCCGTAATAATCTACCATGATCTTATTTAAAACGTTCGGGTTTGCACGACCTGCACGAATCGCAGCAAGCTCGCTCTCAAGATTCGCCATTGTCTTTTTCATCTTTTCTTCGTAATGGTTTAATTTCTCGTTCATTGTGTTTTCCTCCCTTATTTACACAGTCACTTTCGTTCCTGTAAATGTTCCTGTCATTGTCTCTACAATGCTGTTCTCTTCATTCAATCCAAATACCAGCATCGGCATCTTATTCTCCAGACACATGATAGATGCTGTAAGATCGACTGCCATTAATTTCTTATCAATGATCTCCTGAATGGAAATCTCTTCGTATTTCTTCGCCTCTTTATTTACCTTCGGATCGCTGTCATAGATACCATCGATTGCCTTAGCAAGCAGCATTGCATCTGCTTCAATCTCGATAGCGCGAAGAACCGCTCCTGTATCGGTAGAAAAATACGGATGTCCTGTACCGCCGGCAAAAAATACAACCTTTCCTTCATTTAATGCTTCTACTGCCGCATCTTTGGAAAACAAAGTAGTAAATGCACCGCATACGAATGGTGTAAATACTTCTGTCTTCATTCCTGCATAGCGGAAAATATCAGACACATAAATACAATTCATAACGGTAGCAAGCATTCCGATCTGATCTGCCTTTGTCCGGTCAATGGTCTCGCTGGTGCGTCCTCTCCAGAAATTACCGCCGCCTGTTACAATGGCAACCTGAATACCGTCATCCACCAGTTTTTTCACCTGCTGTGCCACTCCTATACAGGTAGCTTCGTCAAATCCTGTTTTTTTATCTCCTGCGAGAGCCTCCCCGCTGAGTTTTAATAATACTCTTTTCATGTGTTCTCTTTGCTCCTTGTTTTCTCTTCTCTTTATGTTTTCACATATTTATAATGATTATAGCATAACTGTCGTCGAAAAAAAAGCATCTCTATCTATTATCACAAATTCTTTCTGTGCAGACTATAATAAATTCCTGCTCTTCATAATCCAACGATACATCAAAAGAAGCAATCCTCCTGCAAGCACCCACGCTACGGGACTTGCCATGCAGATCCCTGCATAGCTTCCAGCATAAGAGGCAATCAAAGCAGCTGAACTTCTTCCGATCAGCTCTGCAATTCCCGCTGTCATAGGAAGGAGACCATATCCCATTCCCTGAATTCCATTTCGATATACATTGACAAATACAAGCGGAATAAAAGAGACTCCCACACATTTCAGATATATATCTACATAATTCGTAATAGCGGCAACATTTTCAGATACAAACAAAACGGTCATATATTTTCCGGCAAAGAACACAATTGCTCCGGTCACCACTGCATAGATCACACCAATCCATGTTCCGCTTCGGAATCCGGTACGAATCCTGTCCGCTTTCCCTGCTCCCATATTCTGCGCACAATAAGTAGCCATCGTTGTTCCCAGCGCCACATACGCCTGGTTAAAGATCTGTTCGATCTTATTTGCAGCGGAAAAACCTGCCACCGCAACTGACCCAAGCACATTGAGCGCCGACTGCACGACAATGGTTCCGATTGCAGTAATTGAATATTGAAACGCCATCGGAACTCCTATTTTCATCTGCCATTTTGCAAGATTCCAGTTCATACTCCAATCTTCTCTGTGAAGATGCAGTTCCGGAACTTTTTTTGCAATATACCAGAGGCATAAAAGACCGGAAATTCCCTGAGAAATCACAGTTGCATAAGCAGCGCCTGCTGCTCCCATGTGAAATACAATAATAAACACCAGATCCAGAGCAATATTTAAAAGTGCGGCAAGAATCAAAAAGTATAGAGGTCTTTTACTGTCACCAAGCGCTCTCAGCACACTGGCAAGCAGGTTATATAACACCTGTGCCGCAATTCCTCCGCAGATTACCATAATATAGCTATATGCCTGATCATACATATCTGCCGGTGTATTCATCCAGTGCAGGATATGTCTCATCATTGCCATACTGCCCACCGTCATCAAAAGAGAAACTGCTGCAGATAAAATTGCCGCTGAAGCAACCGACTGTCTCATAGCTTTCATATTTCCCGCACCATAATGCTGGGCTGTCACAACCGTAAACCCTGCAGTCAATCCCATCAGAAACCCCAGTATCAGAAACATTAATGTTCCGCAGGAGCCGACCGCAGCCAACGCCGCGTTTCCGACGAATTTACCGACGATAATCGTATCTGCCATATTATATATCTGCTGAAACATATTTCCGATAAAGATCGGAATTGTAAAATTCAAAATAATTTTGCCAGGAATTCCCGCTGTCATGTCTCTTTCCATTGTATACCTCCCTTATAAAAACTTTTTTATTATCTCATTTCCCTCTTCAAATGTCCAGAAAAAAAAGCTTCCGGAAGATTTTTCTGTCTTCTGAAAGCTTTCTCTATATATACTCTTAAAGCTACTTATTCCTCTGCGGATTCCCGTCACTACCCTCTGACTTCTTTTTTCCTTATCATTACATGGACTGTTCCAATCACCAGTCCGAGAAGCGCCGGACATACCCAGCCAAATCCAAGATCCGCAAACGGAAGAATTGACTTTGCTGTTTCCACAAATGTTCTTAAGTGAAGGAACTTCTGCGCCGCCTCCGGAAGCGCATTTGCAAAATCCACTACTGAAGCAACCGCTGTAAACCCTGTCACCCAGCGATACATTACGACATCATTTCCGAAGCATTTTCCAAAAATGGTCAATAAAATCAACGTAATCGCAAGTGGATAAAGGAACATTAACACCGGAACGGAATATGCAATAATAGAATTCAGTCCCAGATTCGCAATCACAAATGAAATGACGCAAAAGCCCACTGCCCATACTTTATAAGAAGGTCCCTTCGGAACCATTTCCTCAAAGGTCTCTCCGCAGCTTGTGATCAGACCTACGGCAGTTTTTAAACATGCAAGCGTAACGGTTGCCGCAAGGATCAATGCGCCTGCCGTTCCAAAATAATGCTCTGCAATTCCTGCAAGCGCCACGCCTCCATTTTCCGATACTCCGATCACCGCACGGCTCTGCGCTCCGACTAATGTTACAAGAAGATAAATTGCCGCCATCAAAAGAGAACTGAAGATTCCCGCTTTTACTGTATTTTTCGCTGTATGCTCCGGTTCTTCCACGCCAAGCCCGCGGATAACATTTACTACAATGATTCCAAAAGCAAGGCTTGCAAGTGCGTCCATCGTATTATACCCCTCTAAAACACCGGTAAAAAACGCACCGGATGCATAAGCTCCTTCTGCTTCCATCATCCGGACTTCTCCCATCGGCGAGATCAGCGCCCGCACAACAAGAATTGCCAGAAAACACAAGAATAATGGATTTAATACCTTACCGATCCAGACAAGGATCTCTCCCGGACGCAGCGAGAAAAATAACACTGCCGCAAAAAACAAAAGTGAAAACACCGCCAATGCCATTGTATAATTTTCCTTCGGTATCATCTGCTCAAGACCTACAGAGAAGGCAACCGTTGCACATCTTGGAATTGCAAAAGATGGTCCGATGGTCAAATACAGCATCGATGTAAAGAAAATACCGTAATATCTGCCCACCTGACTGCTCACTTCTAATAATCCATTTTTTCTGCTCACACCGAGAGCTACAACACCAAGAAGCGGAAGTCCTACTCCTGTAATCAAAAATCCGGCGACTGCCTGCCACATCTGATTCCCTGCCATCTGCCCCATCGATGCCGGAAAGATCAGATTCCCTGCGCCAAAAAACATACCGAACAACATACTTGCCACAAAAATCGTTTCTTTGAATGTTAAATTCTTTTTCATTTCCCCAACTTATACCTTTCATTTTTATCCTGCTTCACCAAAGCATGTTTAATCATTTTATCATGTTGCATTCATAAATTCCAGTATGAAATGCCCTCAAAGCAACGATTTTTATTTTTCTTCTCCTTTCACCCACAAAGTCACTTCTCCCCCTCCGGTTTCTTCGGAATTTCCAAGTTCCAGAAATCCTCCCTGTGACTCCAAAAAACGTTTTACAATCGCAAGCCCCAGTCCCTGATGGCTTCTGTCATGCCGGCTCTTGTCTCCACGATAAAATTCTTCTGTAGCAAATTCCATATCTTCTTTAAAAAATCCTTGTCCATAATCCGATACTTTTGCACATAGATACGAACGCCCTTCTCTTACACCTTCCGACATCTTAATATCAATCCCCTGCTCAAGCTCCGTGTATTCTAATGCATTCGCAAGCACATTGCTCCATGCTCGCCTCATCTGCTCTATGTTCACCTGCATGACAAGATCGGATTTGCAACACCGGATCATGAAAGGCATATTTTTAGATGAAGCCATTTGCTCTGCCAGCATTTTTAACTGCTCTTGAAGCTTCTCACTGCTGATACAGATATCCTGCTCCGCGACTTCCTGATCGCACAGCAGAAGCCTCATCTTATTTAGATATCTTTCCACCTCTTTTGTGTATTCCACAATCTGTCTTTGGCTCTTCTCGATGCTTTGCACGACTTGTTCCTTTTCAATGTGACATATATCTTCTCTTAATCGTTCTAAGTCCTCTTCGGACAGCTCAGCATTCCCCTTAATGATTGTCAGCGGTGTTTTAATATCGTGTACCAGAGCCTGCATCTTTCTTCTTTGTTCGCTTTCCATATCCCACTGCTTCTTCAAAGACTCCTGAAGCGCTTCTTTCATACGCCCAAGGGAACAGAGTACACCGTTCATTTCTTTTACATCCGACGTTCCCACTTCAAACTCCAGATCATTTTCTGAAATCTTCCGGGTCACTTCATTTACCTGTTCCAGACGCGCCTGCAATCCTCTCGCAAATCTCCTTGCCAGAAGCACTGCTTGTAAAAGGAAAGCAAAAAGCATAACAAGCGGGAGCAAAAGCTCCAGATTAGGTAAAATATGATTCAGCGGCTCCAACACATAACGCATCCGCAAATGATATTTCACAATACAGACTTCCTGATTGGGGCGCAAAATAAATCGGTAATATCCTTCCTGCGAAGACATATCCTTCTTCTGATATCCTTGCCACACCTGTGACTGCTTCTTTTGTTCTATCGTCCCATACAGCCAGTTTCCGTCCTCTGTGTATACACCATACTCACATCCTCCCGGAAATTCAATCTCACTTACATTCTCTGCCATGCGAATATCTTCCGTATGATCGTTAAGCCATTGTTCCGCATAGTTTGCCGGAAGTACCTGACCTGTCATTGACAGAAGTACAAGTACGATATATGCGCCGATAAATATCAATCCGATATTGACGCAAAATATAACGATGTATTTTAAAAACATACCGGTCAATGTTTTCTCTCTTACTCTGCCTTCCATCGATACCCAATCCCCCATACCGTTTCAATCGGTTCCAAACCGTATTTCTTGCATTTTGCACGGATATTTTTTACATGTTCGGTAATGGTGGAGACATCACTCTCTCCATCATACCCGTATACAGCCTCATAGATCCGCTCCTTGGAAAAGACCTGCCCTGAATTTACTGCCAGATATTCGCAGATTGCATATTCACTCTTTGTCATGGGAATCTCCGTTTCCTGATAAAACATTTTCTTAGCCTGAATCTGAAACCGGACTTCACCTGCTTCTAAGAAATGTTTTCGTTCTCTTTTTTCTCTCCGAAGATGCGCCGCAACTCTCGCCCGAAGTTCACCGATTCCGAACGGTTTCGTAATATAATCGTCCCCTCCTGCTCCCAGTCCCTTCATAAGGTCGCTTTCTTCACTTTTAGCAGTCAAAAATAAAATCGGACAATCCACTCTGTCCCGAAGTTCTCTGCAAAGTGAAAAACCATCCATCCCGGGCATCATCACATCTAAAATAATCATCTGATACCATTCTAGTTTCTGCTCAAGTACTGCCTTTGAATTTTCGATTGTGTCCACCTGATATTCTTCATATTCCAGACTTCTTCTCACTAATTCCAAGATGCCTCTGTCGTCATCCACAACTAATATATGAATCCTTGTATTCTCTGCCATTTCACACATTCTCTCCTATTCTGCCTGCAAAGAAGCCGCTGCCAGTTCTCCTCGATATTGAAACCATAGAGAAATTATGGCACAAACGCCGATACTTATCAATCCACAGATTCCCCATCCGAAGTCTGCGCCCAGACCGAGAAAGCTTTTTAGAATCTCTGCTGAAAGCCGGATGCTCCATGAACAGGGAATAAAATGCCAGATCCCTTCTCCGAGCCCTGTAATAAGAAGCGCCGCTAATACAGACTGGATCACACCGATTCCCATAGACACCGACTGAGAAAACCGCAGATTCAAAAACAGATGGATCGGGTATTGTATCAGACTTCCAAGCCATAGCCCTGCTGCCATCTCCATATAGAATCTACCGGGAAGGGCTGCATTTTCCAAAAGATACGTTGCTCCCAACGCAAAGGAACCGATGCCGATCAGAACTGCCATTCCTCCTGCTATCTGAAGCACCAGGCACTTTGCCCAAAAGGAGCAAAACCAGCCTGCACTCCCTCCTAAAAAAGTCTGGAAATGATTTCCTTCTTCCAATCCTGTCTGACATGCACAGACAAGACTGACAATAAAAGGAAAGGCAAGTCCTATCAGCTGAGTAAACGTCGATAGCGATACAATTGTCTCTGCCCCGGAAGCACGATAATAAAGAAGAAGTACCATGCTTCCCGCCAGCGGAATTCCTATATGAAGTGCCGGAATGATCGTGTGTTTCGTCTTATAACACTCTCCCATACATAGTCTTATAAATCGTCTCATGCCCTCTTCATCCTTCTTTCATAATATATTCTTCCAGCGCCCCACAGAAGCAGAAACCAGAGGATAGAAGCAGCAATCCCTACCGGAATACTGGAACTGTCCATCAGCTTCTGCGTAAATGTCATTGCCCCTGACTGTGCCGGAAGTCCATTGGGAAGTATTCCAAGTACCGGACACATCATCCTCGCCGCAAGCGCTCCCGGGAAAAACATATAAACAGGTAATAAGGACACTAAAATCGCCATCACATTATACAAAACCAAATGCAGTATAAGCATTACCGTCCGCCCAAGTGTCTGTGCCAGCAAAAGACACCACGGAATCTGCCAGCAAAAAGACAGCCACAGAAGCGCTCCTGCTGCCAGTTGAGATGAAAGGGATGGTTCGATCATAAAAGTGACATTCAGGACATGCTTCAGAAAAAACGAAATAAGGATCACGAGAACCATCAGCAGAAGCATTGCTGCTCCTGACAGCAGCGTTCCATATAGTACTTTTGCATCCCAGATTCTTCCCATATCACAGGGTAGTGCTAAAATCGCCCGGTTTTTCATCTTCTTTTCTTTTTCCACAATCAGCCCGCAGATCAGCGCAATAAAACCGGGATACATCCCCATATACCACCAGTTATAACCATCCACTGCAAAAAATACATGTGTAAGGAACGCTGACATCACAGCACAGATCACCGGCATGAAGATTAAGATCTTATTTATCGCGGTATGGTGATGCTTCAGAACTTCTGCCTTCAAATACTGCCTATTACTCATTACGCATCACCTCTTTTCCTTTTTTTACAATATCCATAAACAGCTCTTCCAGATTGTCGCGTTCAGAAATAGCTCCTTCATAGTGGACGCTTCCATCTACAATAATCGCAATCCTGTCTGCTGTCTGTTCAATCTCACTTAATATATGACTGGATACAAGTACCGTGATTCCTTCTTCCGGAAATCTGCGGATCAGTTCCCGAAGCTCCTGTATCCCAACCGGGTCAAGCCCATTGACCGGTTCGTCCAGCACAAGAAGCTTCGGGTGATTCAAAAGGGCAATGGCAATTCCAAGACGCTGCTTCATTCCCAGCGAAAAAGCTCCTGCCCGTTTCTTCCCTGTGTTCGTAAGCTGAACAATCTCCAACACTTCCTCAATCCTACTGTCAGGAAGTCCAAGAAGAAGCGTACGTACTTTAAGGTTCTCCCACGCACTTAAATTTTCATAAATAGGCGGTGTCTCAACCAACGCTCCGATATGATTTAAATCTTCCCTTGTCCACGGATGTCCGTCAAACAATATCTCCCCTTTTGTAGGTCTAAGCATTCCTGTCAGACATTTTAGTAATGTCGATTTCCCCGCCCCATTAGGTCCGAGAAGACCGTATACACAATTCTTTGGGATACAAAGAGACACTTGATCTATCGCCCTTTGCTTGTGAAATACTTTCGTTATGTGATTCATTTCCACCAGATTCTCACTACATCCGGTATTGTTTTTTTCCTTCATAATCCTATCCCCTTTCTTTGTCATATAGGATAAAGGAAAAATATAAGGAAATTATAAGGAAAATAAAATAAAAATGATTCATACTCCCATCAGTTGGTATTCTCATTATCTTCCGGGACATCCAGTGGAGTGTTTCCTTGCGGTTTCTCCATATTTTCAGGCGCCTGTCCTTCTCCCTGCCCACCTTTCATACCGCCTTCTTTCCTGTCTCTCTTTCCACTTTCTCCATTTCTTGGATCGCCTCTTGCCTGAGAATCGCTTCCATAAACAAGACTGTCCATGGTAATACTTTGTTCGGTTGTTCCTGCTTTTATAGTGTAAGTTTCTCCTTCTTTGATTGCCGGACAGCTTACAATCATAGAAGAATAGGCTTTTTCAGCTGTCCAGCTTATAAGCTTCGTCCCACTGCTGTCAAGAAGTGCAAGCTCGCTCCCCTCCTCCTGTTCTCCTACGTTCATCATCATAACCCCCTGCGTCGAGGAAGAATCGAAGTTTTGTGCCATGCCGGAAGAGCCGGAAGCCGCGAAAATTCCTCCCGTCACTACTGCACTTCCATTATAATCCAAGATGCCATTTCCACTATTTACAGGACCTGACAGATACGTTTTACCACCGGAAACAGTAAGGTCTCCATTGGAATCGATTCCGTCTCCGGAAGCATTCACCCGAAGTACACCTCCTGAAATCTGAATATATGCCCCTTCTGTGATAAGTGCCGCCGCTGACAGCAAGATTTCCATTGGAATGAAATGCATCATCTTCCGCATCAACCGTATACGTGCCACCTTTTAACACCAGTTGCACAGATGCTTTCATTCCTTTGATACTGGTCGTATCTGTTTCTTTCTGCGAAGCCGGTTCCATCGGCATCTCTTCTCCGCCGTTTTGTACACTGGCACCGCCCGCTCCGGTCAGAATCGTATAAGTACCATCGTCTGCCTGTAACCACGCACTGGCGCTGATTCCATCCTGCTGGGATGCAATATCAAACGTTCCGCCTGCCAGATACACAAAACCCTTGCTGCTGTCGTCCGTATTTTCTGCATGGATTCCATCAAACATTTAATTTCCCACTAGCCCTAAATATTCTTCAATTAAGATGTTTCATCTTCTAAGTGCTAATAACCTACGCAACAATAGAACGATTTGAAAAGTTATCCCGCTTTTGCTTAACATATTATTTTCTTAAATTAACATTCATGTAACGCCCAATATTACGCAAATTCATCGAATCCTCTACAAACTGAAGTTCATCCCAATATGCAGACCTTTGATTATACACGCTTATAAATTATTGGTTCATCATATCCAAAAGTTCTCTTTCCATTAACTTCCATGCTTTCCGATACTTCCAGAAAATTGTTGGAAAACTTTTCCCAAAGTTTGAATGTCATTACCGGAAAGAACTGGCTTGTGCTGCCTCCCTCCCAGATTCCGTCCTTTTCATGATAAAGTGCCGGATCAAATTTTTCAGATTTTTCTAGTTTAGAGTAATCAACATTCTTCATAGAATCATATGAAAATGTATTTTTATCTTCTCCTTTTGGAATTTCATAAGAAGAAAGTAAAATTCCCTGTTCTATTTCCGTGATAAGGAAAAGATGTGGAGATGCATGACGTTTTCCATTAATTTCATAATAATCTCCATTCCGCCGCCAAGTCGGCGGCACAAATAGTAATGAAAGTCT
>ENA-ORTM01001264-ORTM01001264.1-human-gut-metagenome-genome-assembly--contig:-NODE-1264-length-27175-cov-3.698820_pt1 | contig 27175 bp, 26 predicted proteins | sample MGYA00241909_ERZ509182 | MGnify/ENA primary metagenome ERZ509182 (study PRJEB26280, sample SAMEA2338855) | human gut metagenome | biome: human gut; feature: human-associated habitat; material: faeces...
GAATTATGCCATTTTTCGGAATATGAGCAGACGCAGCAGAAAAATCTGCAGCTTCAGGAAAGTACAGAAAGAGGGAGATTATGGAGAAACATCTGACAGAAAAGATAAGAAAAGAGCTTCTGGAAATGCAGGACCTTCCTTACCGGGATTTCCACGTAAAGCTGATGCCCACTGTGGATAAGGAAACTGTGATCGGGATACGGGTTCCGGTTCTGCGAAAATATGCCAGAACACTGGCAAAGGAAGAGGACATCAGCAGTTTTTTTAATGACCTGCCTCATAAGTATTTTGAGGAAAATAATGTTCATGCTTTTCTGATCCAGCAGATAAAGGATTTTGAAAGGTGCGTGGAGGAAGTTGAAAAATTTCTTCCATATATAAATAACTGGGCTACCTGTGATATGATGTCTCCTAAGATATTTAAAAAGCATAAAGAGCAGCTTCTGGTATCCGTGCGGCGCTGGATTTCATCGGATGAAACCTATACGGTCCGCTATGGGATCGGGATGCTGATGCAGCATTTTCTGGATGAACGAAGGGCAGCGGGGGAGGATCAGCAGCAGCAAAAGCAGCTAATTCAGACATTGATTTCCGACATTGCCCACCAGACGCTGACACCGGTTTCCAATTTGATGCTCTATTCCGAACTTTTAGATGAACAGCTGGGCGGCAGTTCCAAGGAGCTCAACATTATTCGGGACCAGACGGAAAGGCTGAATTTTCTCATTCAGTCTCTGGTAAAGCTCTCGCGCATGGAAAACGGAATGATCAGCGTGAAGCCTGTGAAAAATGCGGTAGGCGAACTTTTGGAGGAGCTGAGTTTCAGGAGCAGGCTGCCAGGAAGAACATCACTCTGATTACAGAGGAGTGTCCTCTCCTCACAGCAGTGTTTGATCGGAAGTGGACCAGGGAAGCCATTGGGAATCTTGTGGATAATAGTTTGAAATATACCGGTTCAGGTGGAAAAGTGATTCTCTCTGCAAAAAAGTATTCTTTTTTTGTCCGTATTGACGTGGCGGATACGGGAATCGGGATCCAGCAGGAGGAGTTAAATAAGATTTTTGGGCGGTTTTACCGGAGCCTGGAGGTGCAGGAGGAAAAGGGGGTGGGAATCGGACTGTATCTGGCCAGGGAGATCATTCGGATCCAGAAGGGGTATATCAAGGCTGCATCGAAAAAGGGAGAGGGGTCGGTGTTTTCCGTGTATTTGCCCTTATAGAGGGAAATGTATCAAAACTGTGATATTACAGAAACCTTTGGGAGATATTTTGGTGTTATAGTAAGCGAACAAGGAAGCATACAGAAAATTCAGCAAATAGTATGAATTGGAGCGTACGCTCCTTTGTCCTGGGATGGCTTCATCTGCGGACAGAGGAAGACAGGAGGATTATAAGATGAACCCAAGGGTAAAGAGATGGCGGGAATTACTATTTTTTGCAGTAATGGGAGGCGTGGGCATATTCCTGATTTGGAAATGCCGGTACGGCTTTGCAAACCGGGATGAGGCATTTTATCTGACCGTGCCTTACCGGCTGTGTCAGGGAGACGGGCTGGTGGGACAGGAGTGGCATCTGTCCCAGCTGCCGGGGGTGCTGCTTGTACCTTTTGTGGCTGGGTATCTGAAACTGGTGGGGAGTACGGAAGGAATTTTTCTTGCAGCCCGGTATTTTTGTACCGCAATGTGGTGGATCGCAGGCCTGTATTTCTATTTTTCCCTGAGAAAGTACAGCAAAGTGGGGGCCATGGCGGTCAGTTTGTTTTTTGTATTGTACATTCCCTTTGGAATCATGGCCTTTTCATATAATTCCATGGGAATCCTCACCCTTCTTCTTTCTCTGATTCTGTTTTTAAAGGGGACAGAGAGGCAGAACTTTTTGGAAAAAGAGGGAACTTTTGTTGGCAGAATGGGGACATCGGCCAGGGGAGCCTTTCTTCTTTCCGGTCTGTTCTTTTCCTGGTCTGTGCTGTGCTGCCCCTATCTGGCAGTGGGATATGTTCTATATCTTCTGTGGGCGCTGCAGCCTGTTTTTGAGGCAGAGAGAAAGCAGAAGCGCAGGGAGGCAGCCTTGTTTTTTACTCTGGGGGCGGCGGGATCCGGAGCCTTGTTTTTGGTATTTTTGCTCTCCAGAAATTCCTGGAAGGAGATTTTGGCAGCGATTCCCTGGATGCTACAGGATCCGGAGCATGGCGCTGTCTCCCTGACGGCAGGGTTAAGCCGGTATTTCACCCAGATTTTCCACAGCACCAAGGCAGCTCCTTTGATCTGCACAAGTTTCGGAATACTGGCAGTTTTCCTGGGGGCGCTTCCTCTTTTAGAGCGGGGAAGGGAACCATATAGAGGAATCCGACAGTGCTGCCTGTTGGCAGCCTGCGGACTTACTCTCTGGTATCTGGCCTCAGTGCTGCTGGAGAAGCCCCGCCTGAATTACCTGATGTTTCCTGTAAATCTTTTGGGACTACTCTGTCTTTTAATAGAAGCAACGCCGAAAAAGCGGATGTTTTTTCGTATTTTCTATCTTCCGGGAATGTTTTATTCCTTGTGCATTAGTTTTGCCTCCAACCAGAAATTTTACGCCATCGCTTCTGCTTCTACAGTGGCTTTGGCAGGAAGTGTGATGATCATTGGGGAAGAAGTACGGGAGCTTCGAAGGCTCCAGTCAGTTTTGGCCGTTGAGGGCGCGGGGAAAAGGACGGTGGGCTCTGCAGCTTTGTTTCTTATTGGCTTTTGCTTTCTTTTTCAGGTCGGAGCGGAAGGTTATCTGCGTTACCATACCGTTTTCTGGGAGCCGTCCATGAAGGAGCAGAACTGTCTGATCCAGGAGGGGCCGGAGGCGGGGATTCTGGCCAGTCAGGAGAAGAAAGACAGTTACCAGAGCATGATGGAGGATACCAGAACAGTATGGGAAGAGGCAGAGGGGAAGCCTGTTTTGTACCTGTCCAAACTTACCTGGCTGTATTTTTTCGGAGCTACGGAGTGCGCCTCTTACTCTGCCTGGACTTCCGGCGTGAATCAGCTGACTATGGAGCGGCTGGAAGCGTATTACCACCAAAATCCAGAGAAACTTCCGGTATGCGTCTATGCAGAGGCCCAGTATGAGAAGGAAGCGGACTGGTTCTGTGCAAACTACGGATATGAGAAAGAACAAACTCCCCTGGGGGGATGGAAATTGAAGCATCCCTAAAGCAGTCAGGATAAGTATTAGCTTCCTGGCGGCAGGAAGAAATGGCCAGGCCGCTTTGCGAAGGAGCATAGACCGGAGCGGAGGTGTGGGGAAGCAGCCAGGCCGTCTGATTTTCCGGGAGGAGACAGAAGTTTAGATAAAGACCATGAGGGAGAGTTTGGGATAAAGATAAAAAGGGGGAAATTACATGAAGCCAGTGTTATATATGATCATTCCCTGCTATAATGAAGAAAAGGTATTGCCGGTAACGGCTCCTCTGTTTCTTCAGGAGCTGCATCATCTGATACGGGAAGAAAAGATTGGAGAGGACAGCCGCATCCTGTTTGTTAACGATGGCTCTCAGGATGGAACCTGGGGCTTGATTGAGCAGATGACAGAGAGGGAACCTAGCATTTTGGGCCTGGATCTGAGTCGGAACCGGGGACATCAGAATGCAGTATTTGCCGGTCTGATGGAGGCAAGGGAACAGTGTGACATTACCATCACCATTGACTGTGACGGGCAGGATGATATTCAGGCTATGGAAGCCATGGTGGATGCTTATGGAAAAGGCAGTGAGATTGTTTATGGGGTGCGCAGCAGCCGGGAGACAGACACGGCCTTTAAGCGGGGAACTGCTCAGGCGTATTACCGTTTTTTGCATTTCCTGGGGGCAGAGGTGGTGTACAACCACGCAGACTACCGTCTTGCCTCCTCCAAGGTGCTTCGGGAGCTGGCAGGCTACAGGGAGGTAAATCTGTTTTTGCGGGGAATGTTTCCGCTGGTGGGTTTTCCCAGCAGCAGTGTTTATTACAGCCGTAAAGAGCGGATGGGAGGAAAAAGCCATTACCCTCTGAAAAAGATGGTGGCTCTTGCAGTAGACGGGATCACCAGCCTGTCGGTGAAGCCTCTGCGTTTGATTTTTGCCCTGGGAATGGCGTCAGTGCTCCTTAGCCTGGCAGGAATTTGCTGGGCCATTGGTGCTCACCTGGCAGGCATAACGGTATCCGGCTGGAGCAGTATGGTGTGCATTCTCTGTTTGATGGGCGGGATTCAGCTTCTAGGCATGGGAATTATAGGGGAATATATTGGAAAGATTTATATGGAAACAAAAGGAAGACCCCGGTATATCGTAAACCGCAGAAGCGGAAATTGGAAAGCTGTAGAATCGTAGAAGCGTCAGAAGCGTAGAAACAGAAAGAGAAAGGTGAAAACAGCGTCAATGGGCAGGAGGCGTCCTTTTGTGTACACGGATGCTATGCAGAGAGAAACGTTGGGCCAGAAAAAGGAAACTTTAGCATCCGTGTACAGAGGGCAACACGTCCCAAGTACACGGATATTAGAAATAGAGGAGAAAAAAGCAGGGAAATGAAGATCGTAGAGGCTGTGAATTTAAAAAAACGGTATGGAAATGGGGAGGCTGCCGTGCAGGCCCTGGATGGAGTGAGCCTCCAGGCAAACAGAGGGGAATTTATTGCCGTAGTGGGAACCTCGGGCAGCGGGAAATCTACGCTGCTTCATATGCTGGGGGGACTGGATGTTCCGGATTCCGGTCAGGTATGGATTGATGGACAGGAGCTTGGAACCATGAATCAGGAGACGCTTACCATCTTTCGCAGAAGAAATATCGGTTTTGTATTTCAGCAGTATAATCTGGTTCCCATGCTGAATGTACAGCAAAATATCCTGCTTCCCATGAAACTGGACGGAAGAAAACCGGATCCTGCGTATCTGGAGGAGATCATTGGGGTATTGAAGCTGGAGGATAAATTAAAAAGCCGCCCCGGAACACTTTCCGGCGGACAACAGCAGCGGGTAGCCATTGCCAGGGCTTTGATTACCCGACCGGCGGTGCTTTTGGCAGATGAGCCTACCGGAAATCTGGATTCAAAAACCAGCCAGGATGTGCTGGGACTTTTGAAGGTTACAGGGGATCGGCTTTCCCAGACTATGATTATGATTACTCATAATGAGGAGATCGCACAGCTGGCAGATCGGATCCTCCATCTGGAGGACGGGCGCCTGGTGGAGGAAGGATGAAAAGAGTAGAGAACAGAGAAGCCCTCTGGATGCTTACCAGAGGGTTTATGGAAATCAACTGGGGAAGGAATCGAATCGCAGTGCTGGCGATTTTGCTTACCTGTCTTTTATTCACCAGTCTTTTTGCAGGGACTGCCTCCATGTTTTTTTCACGGATTGAGGGAGAGAAACGCCAATATCAGACCTATTCCTGCGCCACTGCCAGATTCACGGATTGGCAGCAGGCAGATTTAGCAGCTCAAGTGATAGAAGACTGTTCTTTTATTGAAAAGTGGGGGAGCGGGTTCTCGGTGGGGCAGGCGGCGGCCTTCTGGATGCATTCCCGTCTGGAGGTAATGTGTGGGGATGAGGAGCTGGCGGAAAATTACGGCAGCCTTCCCACGACAGGACGGATGCCGGAAAAGCCCGGGGAGATCGCCTTAAGTACGAAGACCCTTTGGGAACTGGGGATTTCTCCAGAATTGTCTGCGCAGGTTACCCTGAGGCTGGCAGGCCAGGAGGAAACCTTTCTTGTCTGCGGCTACTGGACAGGGGAGACGGAGGATTTGGTTCAGCGGGGCTGGATCTGCAGAGAGGATGCCATAAGGCTGCTCTTGCAGGAAGAGGAAGTTTCTATGGCGGTATGGTATGACGTTCCACTGGCTTCGCTTTACCGGACAGAGCTTTTGAATGAGCGCCTGGCCTCTGCAGGACTGCCTCAGGCTTTTGTGGTGAACTATGCCTATGATCAGATATTTGGAGAGGGAGGAATCTCGCTTTCAGCGTTATCATTGATTACCCTTTTGATTATGCTTTCCGGTTATCTGATTATTTACAATATTTTTGATATCTCAGCAAGAAAGGATCTCTACATCTATGGCCTTTTGAAAAATGTGGGAACTACCGGGCGCCAGCTTCGACAGATTATGCGCCGGCAGGTGCTGTTTTTGTGCCTTATGGGATTACCGGGAGGATTGGGCCTTGGATATTGGGCGGGAATATGGATGGTTCCTTTTCTGACAGCAGATCTGGATGTAAGCGGACAGACTTCAAGAGTGGTGGAGGGGGCGGCGCTTCCGGTGCTTCTTTTTTCTGCCCTTTTTACCGTGATTACGGTGTACCTTTCCAGCCGCAGTGCTTACCGGAGAGCAGAAAAAATGCGGCCTGCGGAGGCTATGAAGCGATGGGAGGATGGAAAGCTGCGAAGTTTTAAAACCGGATTTTTAGTAGTCTGCTCAGTGGCTCTTGGACTGATCACCGTAAACGGTGCAGTGATTATGGCTCTGGGATACGATCTGGAGGAGTACAGAAGTATTTATCTGGCATCCGATTTTCAACTGGACGGATTTTCAGAGCTTTCCAACTATGCGGATCTTGCCCCCATTACCTGGGAAGTCAAGGACTGCCTGAATATTTGTCCCTACAGCGAGAACCCAGGGTATATATATTATGCCCAGGTGGAGAGTAAGCTGGGTCTGGCCCAGATAGAGGCCTGGGAGGAGATTGTGGCGATCAATGAGAGTGAATGGGGAAAGTACTGGAGCGACAGATGGGAAGCGGTGAAAGAAAACGGCAGGCTTCCGGTAGCGTATATGGGAATCAACCGGGCTGCTTTTGAGAAGCTGGAGTGGGTGGGAGAACCCTGTTCCTGGGAATTGTTTTCCACCGGAGAGTATGCACTGGTTAATTATCCCGGTTACATTCGTATGGCTGGAAATAAATTTCATTTTCCCAGGGGGGAGAGTGTGTCTTTGGAATTAAAGCGGAATACAAAAAGCTATCAGATTCCGGGAGAGGCTGCCCTGCCTTACTCCATGGATTACCAATATACAAATCTTATCGGAATCCAGGTGCTGGTTCCGGAGATGGAATTTATTCAGCAGACAGGAATTACAGACGCCATGGCTGCAGCTTTGGATGCAAAGGAAGGGCAGGAGCAGGCGCTGGAAGAATATCTGACCTGGCTGACGGAGACAGAGCCTGAGCTAAACCTTTCTTCTGTCCTGGCGCTTGAGAAGAATTTTCGCCAGTATACGGGAAAATATTATCAGATCGGAGGCTATCTGGCTTTGGTGCTGGGCTTTATCGGGCTGATGAATTTTTCTAACACCATTGCCGCTTTTGTGGTGAGCCATCGCAGACAGCTGGCAGTGTTGGAGGCTGTGGGTATGACCAGGCGCCAGCTGTTTATAAGTCTCATGGGAAGGGGCTGTTTGCAGCTGTTGGCAGGTTTTCTTTTATCCGCAGTTTTTACCAGCGTGTATGCAGTTCCTCTTCTGAAACGTACACTGGGAAACGCTTTCTTTTTTCATGGGCAGGCGCTTCTCTGGCCCAGTGTCCTGATGCTGTTTTTCCTGGGAGCAGTTACTTCCCTGATTTCCTGGCATTATGTGAGAACGCTGAGAAAAAGCAGCGTGGCAGCGCGGATCCGGCAGGAGTAGGAAGTAGGTTCTTATGATAGGAAATGAAGAAAGAGGCAGACCAGGCGCAGTTACGCCTGGTCTGCCTCTTGAATTTTTTTGAACAGATCAGAAAAATCCACCTTGGAAAAGTCGGTGACATCTACAGAGATGGTATGGCCAAGCCGGATATCATAGATTTTCCGGTCAATATCGGCGCGGAATTCCTCGTAAGAAAGCACTGCGTCCGGAATCAGATCCTGAGGAGAAACCGTATTCTCAATATGATACGTATTGGTTAGGTGGCCGGGATGTCTTGGGGTATCCTGGGATTTGTCCCGGTTCCGTCCCCGCTCATAGATGGTGCGCCAGTCTCCGTGAAGAAGAATAGTGATGGCGTGATAATGGTACTGGGTCACAAGATCTGTGAGGGCATCCTTGTGGCGGTGGTTAAAGGGGTATTCGATGAGAATCGTTTTTCCCTCCCACATCATTTTCTGAAGGGAGAGATAAAATTCCTCCAGGCTGAACCGATTCAGCCTGTCTTTTTGCTGTTTATTGTCAAATCCGAACCGATCCCATTCCATTTCCTTCAGCTTATCATAGGAGAGCACATACAGATCCTGGATTTCGTTACAGATTTTTTTGGCAGCATAGCTTTTTCCTGTTCCTGGTCCTCCGGTTACAATGATAAGGGTATTTTTATGTTGTAATTTCATAAAAGAGATCCTCCTTCTATGGAATGTAGAAGCATTTATTTTTTATTTCATAGGAATTCTTTCCTATGAAATAAAAATGCTCCCAAGAATCGCACTGAGGCAGACAGGGACGATGTTGCCAAAGCGACCTGCCGCAGATGTTGGTTTCAGTATAAAATAGTTTTTCGGGAAAAGCAATTCTTTTCCTGCTTAAATTTTGAAAACTTTCGATTAGTTTCTAAAAATCGTGAAAAACGCTGAAAATCACTTTCAAATGAAGAAAATCCTTTTGAATAATTGTTTTAAACGAAAAATCATGATATTATTAAAAAAAAGAAGGTTTCCCACTGGAAAAAATGCCGGAAACAGGAAATACCAAAAAAGCGAAAGGAGAGGAGCGATATGTTTTATCAGGAACGACAAAAGAAAATTTTGGAATATATTCAGGAGAAGCCGTCGGTTTCGGTTACTGAGCTGAGCAGCGTTTTTAAGGTATCTGCCGTTACCATCCGGAAGGATTTGAACGAGCTGAGCCAGGATGGAATGGTGGAGCGCACCCATGGCGGGGCCATCAGCTTAAATAAGAGCAGCTATGAAGAGACAGAGGATGCCAAGGAACGGATGAATATAGAAAAGAAGCAGGAGATTGCCAGGAAAGCATTGAAGCTGGTGGAGGAGGGAAGCACCATTATTTTGGATGCCGGATCTACCACTTTGGAGTTGGCCAGGCTTTTGGCGGAGGAGAGAATCAAGGGAGTGACGGTAATTACTTATGCATTGAATATTGCCAATATTTTCAAGCAGAGCCGGGAATATAATCTGGTGATGATCGGAGGGCAGTTCCGCCACGGTATGATGTCTTTTGTGGGACCGTATGCGATACAGATGCTTCAGAGCCTTTATGCAGACCGATGTTTTATTGGAATTAACGGATACACCCTGGAGGAAGGACTCACCACGCCCAATCCCTATGAGGCAGAAGTAAAGAGAACGATCGTGGAGAGGAGCAAGGAATGTTATCTTTTGGCAGATGCGGGGAAATATGGAAATATTTGCATGGCTAAGGTGGCAGATATTTCCGATCTGAAAGGTGTGGTTGCAGACGGTGAACTCTCTCCGGCTATCTGCCAGGGATTGATGGAACGGGGAGTTACGGTTCTTTAATTGAAGGGTGGAAGCGGCAAGCGCTTTTTTAGAATGTGGGCGGAGTGAATTACGGTTTTTGAAAGGGAAAGGATTGGTTTTGTACAAAGTGCATAAAAAATAAGGCTAAAAATCTACTATAGTAACAAAAACATAATGTAAGACAAGAAATCCATTGACAAACGAAAAGAAATGAAATATATTAGTTTCATAAATGAAACAAAACGAAAAAAGGCGGCGCGCCTGTTTTGTTTGTAAAATCACAACATTCTAAAGGAGGATTTCACATCATGAAAAAGAAAATCTTAGCAGGCCTTATGGCAGCAGCACTGGCAGCAGGCACTCTGTCTACCGCAGCATTTGCAGAAGAGCCCCTGAAAATGGGATTTATCGTAGGTTCTTTTGAGCATGTATTCTATAACCTGATTGCTGAAGGTATCGAAGAGAAGGCAGCTGAGCTGGGCGTAGAGGCAACTGTGCTGGACGCTGAGCTGGACGCTAACATCGCTTCCGATAAGATCCAGAACCTGTCTGCTGACGGAAACGTAGCCATCGCTCTGGCATGTAACGATGCTGCAGGCGTAAAACCTGCTATTGAGAACGCTGATAAAGAAGGCGTTAAGATGTTTACTTTTGACTGTACCTCAGAGTCTGACGCGATCAACTGCTTCGTTGGTACGGACAACTATGAAGGCGGAAAACTGGGCGGACAGGAACTGCTTCGTCTTACCGAGGAAGGCGACACTGTAGCAATCATCGGTTACCCCACCGCTTCCTCCTGCCTGGATCGTGAGAATGGTGCTTTGGAAGTTCTGGAAGCAGACGGAACCCGTACTGTCCTTTCCGGATACAACTACGAAGGCGATGCCAACAAGGCACAGGAGATCATGGAGAATATCCTGACTTCCAATCCTGACGTTGCTGCTGTATTCTGTGTAGGTGACCCGGCTGCATCTGGCGCTCTGGCTTCTATTAAAGCAAACGCTTCTGATTGTAAGATCATCGGTTTCGACGGAAATCCGGAAGCAAAAGAAGCAATCCTCAGCGAAGAGAACGGCAAATGGTGGGTATCTGAGATCTCTCAGAATCCTCATGAGATCGGAACCCGTATTGTAGAAGAGATGGTTTCTTTCATGACTGACGGAACGGTATCTGATGAAGTGGTTTACATTGCACCGTACATCATCACTGCTGAGACTCTGGCAGAAGAAGGGGCTACCGAGGCTGCAACAGAGGGAGCTACCGAGGCTGCAACCGAAGCTGTTACCGAGTAATTTATTGGTTTTATATATGGATATCCATATCAAGACAGTAAATTAAGAAGCTGTATTGTGAACAAAGCAAATTGCCCAGGCGGGGGTGACCTGTTTGGGCAATTTTTAGGATAAAATTTGTCGCTGCGCGGCAGAGCGTGTTCCCGCGGCCGGCAGGACGAAAATCTAGAAGTATTCAGAAAGGAAATATTTTATGGAGCCGATTTTACAAGTAAAAAATATAAGCAAAGTATTTCCGGGCGTGAAAGCGCTGACGGATGTATCGGCTGATTTTTATCCCGGAGAGGTACATACCTTGGTGGGTGAAAACGGAGCCGGTAAATCCACCTTGATCAAGATTATTTCCGGTGTTTACACTCCTACGGAAGGCAAGGTGATACTGGAAGGGAAAGAGATGAAGTTCACCTCTCCCGGACAGGCCATTGACGCCGGTATTGCGGTGATTCATCAGGAACTGAGTATTGCCAAGGACTTGACTGTGGCAGAAAATATTTATCTGGGAAGAGAGCCGAAAAAAGGAAAATTACTGGATCGGAAAAAGATGAATCAGGACGCTCAGGAGATCCTGGATTTTATGAAAGTAAATATGAAGGCAGACCAGCTGGCAGGCCATCTGAATGCAGCCCAGCAGCAGATGATTGAGATTGCCAAGGTAATTTCCAAAAACGCCAAGGTAGTGGTTATGGACGAGCCAACCTCCTCTCTGTCTGAATCTGAAATCGATGCATTGTTTGAACAGGTGAATATCCTGAAGAAAAAGAATGTTGCAATCATATATATTACTCATCGTTTAAAAGAGCTGACCCAGATCTGTGAGCGGGTAACCGTGCTTCGCGACGGCTGCAAGGTAGATACCATGATGGTAAAGGACGTGACGGAGCAGCAGATCGTCAACAGCATGGTAGGCCGTGAGATGGGAGACTATTACAATAAGCATGTGCATACCAGGGGAAAAGAGATGCTTCGTGTGGAAGGTCTGACCAGGAAAGGTGTCTTTGAAAATATTTCCTTCACCGCCTATGCGGGAGAGATCGTGGGCTTTTCCGGTCTGGTAGGAGCTGGACGTACGGAGGTAATGGAAGCCATCTTCGGAGCAACTCCCCTTGATTCCGGAAAAGTATTCCTGGAAGGAAAAGAGGTTCACTTTCATTCTCCTATTGACGCTATCAATGCCAATGTGGGACTGGTGACGGAGGATCGAAGAAGAACAGGACTTCTCCTTCAGAAGAAGATCAAAGAGAATATTTCTCTTCCCAGCCTTCCCAAGCATAAATCTAAGATTGGCTTTGTGGACAATAAGTGGGAGATCGATGTTGCCGAGGAGTATATGAAGAAGCTGAAGATCAAGGCTCCCAACATCGATACCATTCTGGCAACCCTTTCCGGAGGAAACCAGCAGAAGGTGATTCTTTCCAAGTGGCTGGTGGCAGATTCCAAGGTGCTGATTTTGGACGAGCCCACCAGAGGTATTGATGTCAACGCCCGTTCTGAGTTCTACACATTGATGAATGATTTCGTAGAGGCAGGGGGCTGCATTATCATGATCTCTTCTGAGATGCCGGAGGTTCTGGGCGTCAGCGACCGTGTTATCGTTATGAGAGGCGGAAAGATCAGCGGCGAATTGAGCCGTGAGGAAGCCAATGAGCAGTCCATTATGAATCTGGCGAGCTTTACCAGCGATGCCGAGTAGACGGTATCAAAGCATAATCATTACAACGGTAGAAAGGTGAAAATGTCATGGAAAAAACAAAAAAATGGGTCAATGAGAATGTGGTGGTAGTCACCCTGGTTGTATTATGTATTCTTTTCGGTATCGGCAACCCGGTATTCTTTTCCGTAAAAAATATTCTGAATCTGCTGTCTCAGATGTGTATCAACGCGCTGATGGCAACTGGTCTTGTATATGTTATTATCCTTGGAGGAATTGATATCTCTGTAGGCGGTACTGCAGCGCTGGCAGGCGTGATTTCCGCGTACATAGGACTGATGTTCCCCAATATGAATGTCTTTACTGCTATTTTGGTGCTGGTACTATCCGGTATCGTAGTAGGTGTGGTAGTAGGCGCTTTGAACGGCTTTATGATTGCTTACTTAAATGTAGTGCCTATGATCTGTACCCTGGCAATGTTAAATATCACCAGAGGTGTGGCCTATGTTATTACCAACGGACAGCCGGTGTACGGTCTTCCGGATTCCTATGCATTCCTGGGCGCTAGCCGTCTGTTTAAAACCGAGAGTATGCCCAATGGTATTCTTCCGGTAATCGCTATCTTCACTGTGATCGTGGTGGCTCTGATGCACATTCTTCTTTCCAAGACCGTATTCGGACGTCATGTGTATGCAGTAGGTTCCAACAAGAGCGTGGCTCACTTAAGCGGTATCAATGTAAAAAGAGTAACCCTGGCAGGACATGTGATCTGCTCTGTTATGGCCTGTCTGGCAGGCGTGTGCGCAGCTTCCAAGATTCAGAACGGACAGCCGGGTGCCTGCGACGCTTACGAGATGTACGCTATCGCAGCTGCGGTTATGGGCGGTACTTCCCTGGTAGGCGGCAGCGGTTCTGTGGCGAGAGCCATGTTCGGTGTGGCGGTAATTGCAGTTATCAAGAACGGTATGGATCTGATGCAGATCTCTTCCTACTGGCAGAAGGTAGTCATCGGTATCATCATTCTGCTGGCTGTTATCGTAGATATGGCTCAGAAAAATAAGAAAGAGTGATAAATATGGGAAAATATTATCTGATCATGGATATTGGGGGAACCAAGACGACAGGTGCATTATTTACTGAGGATGGAAACCCCGTAGATGATTATGTGTATGTGGTAAAGTCTCAGACCTACAAGGGGGAAGAGGCGGTTTACCAGAATACCAAAAGCGCTTTGGATCATGTAATTGAACATTTTCATGTAAGCATGGAGGATGTGCTGGGTATTGGCGTGGGAGGTCCGGGACCTCTGGACGTGAAACGGGGCGTAATCATTAATTCGCCCATGATGGGATGGAAAAATTTTCCCATTGTAGACCGCTTAAAGCAGGATTACCAGGTTCCGGTGATTATGGACAATGACGGAAATCTTGGGGCTCTGGCAGAACAGCGCTGTGGCGAAGGAAAAGGAAAAGAAAATGTGCTGTATATGACGGTGAGCACCGGCTGCGGCGGCGGAGCCGTGCTGGGAAGAGAGATCTACCACGGCATGAAGGACGGAGCGGCGGAGTTTGGTCATATCAGTATTGATCTGGAGGGTCTTCCCTGTCCCTGCGGCGGAAAAGGGTGTCTGGAGCTGTACGCTTCCGGTACAGCTATGAAGCGCAGGATGCGGGAGGATCTGCAGGCGGGAATAAAGAGCCTGGCCTTTGAGGCAGCCGGGTATGATCCGGAGAAGATCGACGGAAAATATCTCACAGAGGCAGCTGAGCAGGGAGATCTCTATGCCCTGGAGTTTTATAAAAAAGAGGGATATTATCTGGGGTGTGGCCTTTCTATTTTGTTCAACCTTTTTGATCCGGATGTGTTTGTTCTTGGCGGCGGTGTGACAAAAGCGAAGAAGTATTTTCATGAGGAGCTGATGCGTCAGCTCCAGGCGAGAACCATCATGGGCGTGGAGGAGGACCGGGTGCGCTACTCGGTGATGAACGACCGGGTGGTGCTGTACGGCGCATATTATCTGATCAAGGAGTACTTGGAAAAGGGAAACAAATAATATTCATATAAGCAAAGGAGATTAGAGCCATGGGATTAGTGACATTGAGAGAGATTCTGGCAGATACCAGAGAAAAGCATTATGCAGTCGGCGGTTTTAATATGAACAGCTATGAGGATTCCGAGGGTATGGTAATGGGTGCAGCAAGAAAGCATTCTCCTATCATTATCATGACCTCCATGGCCTGCGTCAGATATGTGGGCTTGAAGCAGCTGGTAGGTATGGTTCGCGGTATGGCGGATACTTATAATATTCCGGTATGTCTCCATCTGGATCACGCCACAGATATTGACCTGATCAAGGCCTGCGTAGGCGCCGGCTATACTTCCGTTATGATCGACGCTTCCAAAAAAGAATTTGAAGAAAATATTGCCATCACCAAGAGTATTGTGGATTTTGCCCACACCTATGGATGTTCTGTGGAGGCTGAGCTTGGCAAACTGGGTGGAAGAGAAGAAAATGTAGTGGTAAGCGATGCGGATAAGGCTTACACCAATCCGGAGGATGTGCCGAGATTTGTGGAGGAGACAGGGATTGACGCGCTGGCGGTTGCCATCGGTACGGCCCACGGTTTCTACAAGGCAGAGCCGAAGATTGACTTTGACCGCCTGGAGGCGATCACAAAGGTAACAGACTGTCCGCTGGTACTTCACGGCGGCACCGGAGTTCCGGAAGAAGACTTCAGAAAATGCGTGAAGATGGGCATGAGTAAGATCAATGTGGGGACTCAGCTGAAGAAGGATTACACCGATGCTCTGAGAAAGGCTCTGAAGGAGAATCCGGAGACAGAGTACGATCCCAGACCTTTTATGAGACCTGTAAAAGAGGCGTGTGCAAAGGCTATTATGGACAAGATTGATATTTTCGGCAGTGAAAATATGGCTTAAGTGTTAAGGAGGAACGCATTATGGCAGTGACAAGCTATGTAACCGGTTATCAGCATGTAGGCATTCCTACTAATGATATGGAGAAAACAATCGCATTCTACACAGCGCTTGGATTCACCATCAAATGGGAAACAGAGAATAATGGCAGAGTGGTATTCTTTGAGTGCGGTGATGTGCTGGTGGAAACCTATGAAAAAGACGGGCAGGCTGCAGGCGTAAGAGGCGCCATCGACCATATCGCCCTGGCAGTTTCTGACATTGAGAAGGTTCAGGCAGAGGTGGAAAAGACTGGCTACCCCATCGTAGAAGGCCCTGCTTTCCTGCCTTTCTGGGAAAACGGAGTGAAGTACATCTGTGTACAGGGACCAAACACAGAGATCATTGAGTTTCTGCAGAAATTCTAGGAGGTGGTCTTGTGGCAGAGATTATGATTATGGGAGAGCTTCTTGTGGAGATTATGCGTCCCAAGGAAGATATTCCCCTGTATGATACCGACTATTTCAGAGGGCCTTTCCCCAGCGGAGCCCCGGGAATCTTTATCAGCACAGCAGCCCGTCTGGGCCATTCCACAGCGATTATCAGCGGTGTGGGAGACGATGATTTTGGTGAGAATATTATGCGCCGCCTGAAAAAGGACGGAGTGGATGTGAGCCGGGTTCTGGTGACGGACAAGGGCCATACGGGTATCGCCTTTGTCACCTATTTTGCAGACGGAGAGCGGAAGTTCCTGTTTTACATGGACAATTCTCCCTGTGTGATGGCGAAAGCTCCGGAGTCTCTGGAAGGACTGGAAGATACCAAGTATATGCATGTAATGGGATGCTCCCTGATGTCCGATGTCCCGTTCGCTCAGGAAATTGTAAAGACGATCCGCATGATGAAGAGCCAGGGAACCAAAATTAGTTTTGACCCCAATGTGCGTCTGGAAATGATGCGGGATCCGGTGGTGCTTCAGATTTTGCAGGAGGTATTTGAGACCTCTAATATCCTGATGCCCGGTGTGTCCGAGCTGAAGATGCTTTCCGGAGAAGATGACCTGGATAAGGCCATTGAGAAGGTATTTAAGAATCCAAATCTGGAGATCCTGGTTTTGAAAAATGGTTCCAAGGGATCTAAGATCTACACCAGAAACGGTCTGGAGGTAGAGATGGGAGTGTATCCGGTGGTGCAGGAGGATGCCACAGGCGCAGGAGACAGCTACGATGCAGCCTTCATCTGCGGTCTGGCAGAAGGGAAAACGCTGAAGGAGGCCGCTCAGATGGGAGCAGCCGCAGGCGCTTTAAATGCAGCTGCTTTCGGCCCTATGGAGGGGAAAATCTCTCCGGAGACCGTCAGAGAGATGATTGAAAAAAATTCATAAGGTGAGAAACTTTTCATCCAGCGGCATTTTTCAGGAAGGCTTTGGGGGAATACAAATTTTGTCCTGTCTGTCCTGGAAAGGCCGCTGGATCTGCCTTTATTCCTGCGGGCAATGAGCTACGCAGCCGCATTTGTGCAGAGAGCTGGCGAATGTCGCGAGGGTCAAGGGGGTGCTGCAAAATAGTGGATCCGGTGGATTTTCGGTGTGTTTTTATTTGAAAATGTGCTGTTTTTCGGAGAAAAATCACCCGAAAGGGTACCGCCGGAGGTATTTTGCAGCACCCCCTTGATTGACAAATTTCCGGGGATACAATAAACTGACTGTATGAAAAATAATCATTTAGGAGGATAAAGGAATGCCATTAGTTACATCGGAAAAAATGCTTTTAGATGCGCAGAAAAGAGGATATGCAGTAGGCGCTTTCAACTGTGAGAATATGGAGATGGTAAAAGCGATCATCGCTGCGGCAGAGGAGCTGCGTGCTCCGCTGATGCTTCAGACAACTCCCTCCACGATTAAATATGGAACATTGGAGACCTTTGTGGCTATTGTGGCTGCTGAAGCGAAAAAGGCCACCGTTCCGGTATGTCTGCACTTAGATCACGGCAGCAGTTTTGAACTGGCTGTTCAGGCCATCAAGGCAGGGTACACCTCTGTGATGATCGACGGTTCTAAGGAAGGTTTTGAGGGCAATGTGGCAGTCAGCAAAAAAGTGGCTGATGTGGCGAAGGCAGTGAATATTCCCTGTGAGGCAGAGCTGGGCAAAGTGGGAGGAAAGGAAGATGATCTGGAAGCAGAGGCAGATACCAACACAGATCCTGAGGAAGCCAGAGAATTTGTGGAGCGCACTGGGATCACTTCTCTTGCTGTAGCCATTGGAACGGCTCACGGCTTCTATGTGGGAACCCCTGTTCTTGACAAGGAGCGTCTTTCCCAGATCCGTCAGGTGGTAGATATCCCCCTGGTGCTTCACGGAGCATCCGGATTAAGCGATGAGGACGTGAAGGACTGTGTGGCAAGAGGAATCTGCAAGGTGAACTTTGCCACAGAGCTTCGGAAAGCATACACCGATGCCGGGCAGGCTCTGATGAAAGAGAAACCGGAGACTTTTGATCCAAAAGCATTGGGTAAGGCAGGGATGGCGGCAGTCAAAGAGCTGGTTAAAAATCGTATGAAAGTCTGCGGATGCGACGGCAAGGCAGACGGGATTTTGTAATGATAGGAATATGATCTGTGCCAGGGGATGAAAATTTAAAAGAAGTCCGCTGCGCAGGTGCATATTTTGACAGCAGGAGAGAGAGCCTGGCTTATGAGAATATGGTTGTTGGGAACAAATGGAGGATAAGAACATGAAACATCCATTGCAGGAGATGATGGAGCAGAGAAGGGCTGGGATAAAATGCGGGATCCCTTCCTATTGTACTGCCAATGAGCTGGCCCTGGAGGCTGCTCTGATGCGGGCAAAGGAGCTGAACCGCCCGGTGTTGATCGAGGCTACTGCCAATCAGGTGAATCAGTTTGGCGGTTACACAGGAATGAAGCCTGCGGATTTCTATCAGTTGGTGTTAAAGATGGCCAAAGAGATGGGCGTGCCGGAAAATCATATGATCCTGGCGGGAGATCATCTTGGCCCGCTGACCTGGCAGAATGAGCCGGAGGAAGAGGCTATGGCCAAGTCTGAGGAGCTGGTATATCAGTATGTGCGGGCAGGATTTACGAAAATCCACCTGGACACCAGCATGAAGCTGGCGGATGATCCGGAGGGAGCATTGGCTACGGAGATAGTAGCAAAAAGAGGAGTACGTCTCTATCAGGTATGCATGAAGGCTTATGAGGAGCTGAAAGAAGAGAAGCCGGAGGCAATGCGGCCGGTATTTATCATCGGCTCAGAGGTACCTATTCCGGGAGGCGCTCAGGAGGCGGAGGATAGTCTGGCAGTGACCAAGCCGGAAGCCTTTGAGGAGACAGTGAATACTTACAAGAGATGCTTTGCGGAAGCAGGCGTGCCGGATGGCTGGAAAGATGTGATTGCAGTGGTGGTGCAGCCCGGCGTAGAATTTGGCGATGACCAGGTATTTCTCTATGACAGAGAGGCGGCCAAAGAGCTGTGCGCCAAGCTGGCCGATTATCCGGAAATCGCTTTTGAGGGTCATTCTACAGACTACCAGAGTGCGGAGTGCTTGAAAGAGATGGTGGAGGACGGTATTGTGATCCTGAAGGTAGGACCGGCTCTGACTTATGGGCTGCGGGAAGCGCTGTTCTCCCTGTCCATGATGGAACAGGAGCTGGTTCCGGCGAAGGAGCAGGCTCACTTTATGGATGTGTTAGAGCAGGTAATGCTGAACAATCCGGGGAACTGGAAGAAGCATTATCACGGAGATGAGAAGCAGCTGAAACTGGCAAGACGCTACAGCTTTTCTGACCGGGCCAGATACTATATGGGGCAGCCGGAGGTGACGGCAGCCATAGATAAATTGTTTGCGAATTTGAGAACCTATGAGATTCCCATGAATATGCTTCATCAGTATATGCCTCTTCAGTATTTGAAGGTGCGGGATGGGATCATCGCGAAGGATCCAAAAGCTCTGGCTATAGACGGCATTGTTGCGTTTATGCAGGATTATGAGTATGCTACAAAATAAGCTGGCAGGAAGCGAAATTCCGTTTTTTCTGACGCAAAGACCTCAGCCATAGAGAAGTGACGGATTTTCAAGGAGGACGAAGAGATTTTTCATGTAAAAGGCAGAGAACTGCGGCAGAACGGAAACGGGTTTCTGCCATCCAAAGGTACAAACCTGATTTTCAGGGAAGATGTACAGGGATGGACAGAAACCCGTTTTTTTGGTTCGTAGGATTCGGGTGGCAAAAGCCCTGATGGAAAAACGCAACGAAAATCCACCGGAAACAGTATTTTGCATCCTCTCCCAAGAAAGGCGGAGCCGCCATGGAAATATTATAGGGGGATTTTGGTGATTTCGTGGATTCTGACCAGAGGCAGCAGCCGTTCCAGATCTTCCTTTAGGCACAGCTTGGTACCCTGATGGCCCAGGGAACCACCGGCGGCAGCCATTCCGTAGGCCAGAGCCTCCTCATCGGTTTTGTTGTAAAGAAGAGCCATGGCCATGCCGGCTACCATAGAATCCCCGGCCCCCTGAACGCCAAGAACCGGAATATCCAGGGCTTCTGCATACAGAATCCTTCTGGAGGTGGCAAGGTAGGTTCCCTTATCTCCGGCAGACAGGCAGATATATTGAATCCCCTGTTTTAAGAGTTCCTGAATGATATCATTCAAAGTTTGCCCTTCCTTCAACTCTTTGGCAAAGGCGCTGGAGAGCTCCTGTACGTTGGGTTTGATCATGTAGGGGGCAGCTTTGATACCCTCCACAAGAGCCGGACCGGAGGCGTCCAGAATCGTTCGGCAGCCTCTGAGATTGGCGCTTTGGATAATGTTACGGTATGTGGTGGCGGGAACACCGGTAGGAAGGCTTCCGCTCAGAGTGAGGATGCGGGTTTTCAGAGTGCAGGAGGAGATTTTATCCATCAGCTTATTTAAGGCTTCTTTGGGAACGGACAATCCGGCCTCGTTAAATTCTGTCATGGACTGGCTGGCCTCTTCAAATATCTTGATATTTGTGCGCAGATGGCCGGGAACCCGGACAAAATCATAGGGGATTTCCAGATCATCTAAAAATTGTTCTACCACCCGGGCGCCTTCGGAATAGTTGAAGCCCAGACATCTTGTGGTAATACCAAAATTTTTCAGAACGGCGCTGACATTAATTCCCTTGCCGGAAATATCATTCTGCACTGATTTCACCTTATTGGTTCCATGATAGATCATGGATTGGATGTTGATCGTACGGTCCACGCAGGGATTCAAGGTAAGAGTGGTTACCTGGCAGTCCAGATCCTGGGATTTCCACTCTTGCAGGGCGGCCCAGTCTGCCATGGCCTGAAAAATGATCCAGATGGAGGTGGCTCCTGGATCCTGAAGGCCAAGGCCTTTATCAGGGTAATATTTGGCCCGGCCGCTGTGAGCCTCCATGTTTCGGGTGCTTTCCATGCCCTGCTTGGCAGCTGCAGCGGCCTTGACCAGTCCGGCTGGAAGAGAATCATTTTCTTCACTGCATTTTTCAAAAGCACAGACGGCTGGTTCCAGCGCATCGATCATGGTCTTGTCCCCGGGTTTTGCCTTGCCTCTGGATTTAAGGGCATCCAGAGATACCCGGAAAATTTCAGCAAAGTCTACCAAAGTCATGGTGAAATGTTTTTGGCGGTGAACGGTGCCGCTGACAAACAGGGTTCCAAACAGTACTCCGGAGGCTCCGCCGCAGAAATCCATAATAATAGTGCCCACTGCCTGAAATACGTCTTCGATGGAAGTGCATCTCATCCGAGGAAGCTCAGCCTGTATTTCACTGAATGCCATATGCATATTTCTGCCGTGATCTCCATCACCGATGGGGATGTCCATCTCCGTGAGATATCCTTCCTGCTTCACCATTTCTTCTGCCACAAAGCAGAACATTTTTTTGGCCTCTGCAATATTTAAATAGTCTTTCATGAGATACTGCCTCCTGCTTTTAGTAGTCCAAATTTCTGAAATGGTGATCCCGTTCTGCAAAACCTCTGATCCAAGGAGAGCGGGCGGGATAGTCGTAGCAGCGCTTCAGTTCTTCATCCACGCTCATAAGGCTTACAGAAAAACCGCTGCTGTCCTGAGGCGTGTATACCTTTTCCGCAAGAATATGGTGGACTTTGATTTCGCTGTTTCGGAGATTTTGCAAAATCCGTTTGGCAATGAGGGACAATTCCATGTGGCCGGTATGTCCAAAACCGTTCACCAGCACCACCACTTCATCCATGGGAAGCGGCTGGCTTTCTTTCAAAAGATACTGAAACACAGTATCAGCGGTTTCGTTGGCATCTATAAAGGGTTTGCGGAAAATTCCGCTTTCCCCACTGAAACCGACACCATATTCTACCATGCCTTCTTTCAGTTCCAGCAATGGCTTCCCAGTGCCGGGATCGTAGGCAGATGAGGTGCAGGCACAGAAGGTATAGGTGTTGTCATTGGCTTTGGCCGCAATTCTGGCCACATCCTCCAGATTCATGCCAAGAGAAGCGGCTCCGCCGGCGGCCTTTACCACCAGGAGAACGCCGGCTGTTCCGCGGCGCTGGCTTTTTTCTTCTCTGGGAGCAGAAGCTACATCATCGGTCACCACTACGGTTCTGGTGGTGATTCCCTCCAGTTCTGCAAGCTCGCTGGCAAGTTCAAAATTCAGTACATCTCCGGCGTGATTGGTACAGATGTATACCACACCATTTTTATTAGGGACATTTCTGGTGACGGCCTGAACAGCCCGGCAGGAAGGGGCAGTGTAAATCGGGCCGAGAACAGCAGCGTCTGCCAGGCCCTCTCCTACATATCCAATGCACCAGGGCTCATTGCCGGAGCCGCCTCCTACCACGACAGATACAGGGTTTCTGCATTTCTGGCGCATAATACCGTTACAGTTTCCACGGTCAATGAAGATGCGTTTATATTCATTGGGGTAGAGTTCTAAAAATCCGTCCACCATTTCATCAACAGCGTTTTGACAGTCATTAAATAGTTTGATCAAAATAGCTTCCTTTCTGCAAATAACTTTTTTGCAAATAGAGTTTGTTTCGTAAACAGCTTTTTGCAGATCAAATGTTCCGCAACGGATGGCAGCATCCGTGTACATAGGGCAACACGCCTCAAATCATGAGATTTGCTGGATTTTCTGAGTGTATTGTCCTATGCACACCGACGCTGCCAAGGCGTATGGTTTCATTCTGATGCATCTTCTGTGATATGATCAAGCCCCTGAGCAATAATGGTGCGCACATGGTCGTCTGCCAGGGAGTAGAAGATGGATTTGCCCTCCCTGCGGTTTTTTACCAGCTTATTCTGCTTTAGAATGCGAAGCTGGTGGGAGATGGCAGATTGAGTCATATTCAGAGCATGGGCGAGATCGCAGACGCAGACCTCAGCCTCAAAAAGTACAAACAGGATGCGAATCCTGGTAGAATCGCCGAACACCTTAAACAACTCAGCCAGGTTGTAGAGCTCTGTCTCTGGAGGCAGTTTTTCGCTTACAATCTGCAGAAGGGCTTCATGCACCTCTGTACTGTCGCAGCATTCTATTTCTTTTGGCATAAAAAGCTCCTTTCCGAAAATGAAAAGGGTTGCGGAAAGACAGAAGATCATAGGATCTATCTAACCACAGCCCGGAGAATTTAGAAATAGATTTCGCAGTCATCCTCTACTTTTTTACAATTTTTCCGTACCTCTGACATAACAGATTTGGGATCCTGCCCCTCCTCAAATTCTACAGCCATTTTCAATGTCATAAAATTTACAGATGCGTCCTTAACTCCGGAGGTTTTTTTTGCAGCATCCTCCATCTTGTTTGCGCAGTTGGCGCAGTCAACTTCGATTTTGTAGGTCTTTTTCATGGCATTCCATCCTTTCTTGTAATAGTTGTATGTCTATATATGAATAATTGTTCATGCGTTTGTTTCTATTATATACGGAAGGAAGAGGAAAGTCAAGGGGAAAGGGAAAAGGCCTGGAAAAATTTTGTTTTGTCCAAGGCCTTTTTGCAGGTAGGGGAATGTTTTTCTGAAACGATATTTTTGGGATGCTTCCCGGTCTTTATACGGAGAAAACTTTAATATTATGCTGCTGATAATAGTCCAGATACTGCTGGTTTACGGAACGGTTGGTGACTACATTTGGGATGCGATCCAGGCCGCACCACTGGGTGAAGGTACGCTTGTCATATTTTCCGTCATTAGCCAGAAGATAAATCTGTTTGGAATTGCTGATTAAATGGTTATATAACGGAAGCTGAGCGCGATTGATAATCGAGTATCCGTAATTTAAATCGATACCGTCCACAGTAATAAAAACTTTATCAAAATATAGTTTTTTAAGAGACTGTACAGTATATTCATCCAGCGTCTCGATGTGATTCGTTCCCATATGCACATTGCCGCCTAAGAGAAGAATGGATACATGGGGGTTGCCGGAAAATTCCAGTACAGCAGTAATATTTGTAGTTACAACCGTAATGTTGTCCCTGCAGTTCCGGTTGATATATTGGCACAGCAGATTGCAGGTGAGACCGGCTCCAACAAAAACAATATCATTCGAAGAAATAAATTCTGCAGATCTTTTGGCAATAGCATCTTTACAGCTGTAGTAGGGATCCGGATATTTAAGAGAGCATGAATCAGAAGCGGTTGCAACGGCAGCAGAAAGGGCGGAGTCTGTCTCTTTTGGAGAAAGGTATTGGGCACCCCCGTGGGTTTTTACCAGTAAGCCCTGACTGTCTAATTCATTCAGATCTCTTCTGACAGTGGCTAAAGACGCATGAGTTAAGTCACTGAGAAATTTAGTGCTTGCAATTTGGTTATTTTCCAGATAATCCAAAATTATTTTTTGACGTTCAAGAGCTAACATTAGGCTTCCTCCTGGTTGCTTTTTAAATATAATAATAGTTTTCCCGAAGTCAGTGTACAAGGAGATACGGAAACTTTTGTTTCGATTGTTTCGTGCACCTGTCTTCCGATATATGGCGGAGTGAGGAGTACCCGCAAATGATCAGTTGTTTTTCTCAATCTTAACCAGGCGGCTGGTGCCCAGGCGGGATGCACCGAGGCGGATGAAGTTTTCACCGTCATCAAAAGAGGAGATGCCGCCGGCAGCTTTAATTTTCACATGAGGGCCGACATGGCTGGCAAAGAGCTGAACATCTTCGAAAGTAGCCCCGCTGGTGGAGAAGCCAGTGGAAGTTTTAATATAATCAGCGCCGGCTTTGGTGACCAGTTCGCACATCTTTATTTTTTCTTCCTCGGTCAAAAGACAAGTTTCGATAATAACCTTTAAGATTTTATCACCGCAGGCTTTTTTCAGCTCTGTGATCTCGTTTAACACATAATCATAGTTTTTCTCTTTCAAGGCACCGATATTGATGACCATATCAATTTCATCAGCGCCATTCGCCAGGGCGTCTTTGGTTTCAAAAATTTTGGAAGCGGTGGTGTGATTTCCGTTGGGGAAACCGATGACGGTGCAAACTGCCATTCTATCTCCCAGATATTCTTTTGCCTGTTTTACAAAGCAGGGAGGAATGCATACGGAAGCAGTCTTATAGGTGAGCGCGTCATCGCACAGAGCTTTGATCTGCTCCCAAGTAGAGGTCTGTGCTAATAAGGTGTGATCTACTTTTGATAAAATTTCTGCATGAGTCATGATGAATACCATCCTTTCTAAATAAATATAAAAACAATTATAAAAGGGAATCCCGGAGATTTGTAAACAGAATAGGATTTCTTAACTAGATTATAAAGTAGATCCGGAAATATGTCAATAAAATGTGATTGAAAATAAGAGAAAATGATTGAAAAAGATGTAATGTATGAAAAATAAATAGTAGTTGCAAAAGAAAGGTGGTTATGATAGGATGTAATTGTGATAGATATAGGGATAACAATCAAAAAAAATCAAAATAGAACATCTTGAAAAAGTAGATGACAAGGAACGTTTCAACAATGTGTGTGTAATAGCTTTTCAATACAAAACAGAGATGAGGTGGCAAAATGGGTTTTGATCAGAAAGAAGCGGATCGCCTGGCAGTGCAGATACGAAAGAATATACTTCGGGCGATTGCATCAAAGGGAAGCGGCCATGTGGGAGGCTCACTGTCTATTGCAGATGCTTTGGCGGTACTGTACAGCGGAGAGATGAACATTGATCCTTCACAGCCTAAGAAAGAGGACAGAGATTTTATTGTGCTGTCTAAGGGACATTGCGGTCCCGCTATGTATGCAGCGCTGGCAGCCAGAGGATATTTTCCAGAGGAAGTACTTGAAACTTTGAATCAAAATAACACAATTCTTCCCAGCCATACAGACAGAAATAAGACTCCAGGGGTTGATATGACAACCGGTTCATTGGGGCAGGGAGCATCATTGGCAGCAGGAGCAGCGTTTGCGGATCAATTGGATCAGAAGAAGAATTATACGTATTTGATTTTAGGAGACGGTGAGCTGGATGAGGGACAGGTATGGGAAGCAGCCCTGTTTGCTGCTCACAATAAGCTGATCAATCTGATTACGTTGATTGATGTCAATGGAAAACAGTTGGATGGAACTACAGACCAGATATGCAGTCTTGGCAGTATTGAGAAAAAGTTTGAGGCCTTTGGCTTCCACGTGGTTTCTGTGGAGGATGGAAATGATACGGAGCAAATTTATCAGGCAATCAGAGAGGCAAAACAGGAGAAGGAGAAACCTTCGGTCATTGTCCTTCATACTGTAAAGGGCGCAGGGGTGAAATTTTATGCGGAGATGGCGAACTGTCATTCCACAACAGTGAAGAAAGAAGATCTGGAAGGATTTTATCGGGAATTGGACAGGCAGTTAGAGGAAAGGCAGGGGTAGTTATGAGCGAGTTAAGACAGATATTTGCGCAGACACTGGCGGAACTGATGCAGGAGAATCGGGATGTGGTGTATCTGGAGGCAGATTTGGCAGGAGCGATCGGGACTACAGCTCTTTTTTCACAGTTTCCGGAGCAGGCCTTTGATTTGGGAATTATGGAAGCCAATATGGTGGGAGTAGGAGCTGGGATGTCTGTGAAAGGGAAAATTCCCTTTATGCATAGTTTTGGAACCTTCGCTTCAAGAAGATGTGCAGATCAGGTGTTTTTGTCTGGCTGCTACAACCATGCCAACATTAAGATAGTGGGCTCTGATCCGGGTATCAGCGCTGAAGCCAATGGGGGTACTCATATGCCTTTTGAGGACATTGGAATCTTTCGCTCTTTTCCCGGTATGACGATCCTGGATGTGGCAGAGACTTACCTTCTAAAAGAGGTACTTCGCCAAATGGCAAAGACAGAGGGAGTGATGTATCTCCGCTTCCCACGAAAGGGCAAAAGTAGCTACTACCAGGGAACAGAGCAGTTTACCATCGGAAAAGGCTGTGTTGTAAGAGAAGGAACGGATGCCTCGATCATTGCTTCGGGTATTGAAGTGGAGGAAGCGTTGAAAGCAGCAGAGCTTCTTGCACAGGAGGGTATTCAGGTCAGAGTGGTGGACATGTTTACGATAAAGCCCCTGGATGAAACTCTTGTTTTGGATTGCACAGAGATTACGGGTGCAGTAGTGACAGCAGAAAATCATAACAAAATCGGCGGTCTTGGATCTGCAGTTGCGGAGGTTTTAGCGGAACGGGCATCTGTGCCATTTCAGAGAGTCGGGGTGCCGGATTGCTTCGGAGAAGTAGGTGACAAAAAGTTTTTGGCAGAAAAATTTGGTATCTCTGCGGAGCATATCGCAGAGGCAGTAAAACAGGTAATCCATAAAAAAAGATAGAAGAATAAGCATAGATTTGCTGGAAAGAGGTCCGGATATGAGCTATTTTATGGGAATTGATTTAGGGACTTCCAGTGTCAAGGTACTGATCGCAGATGAAAAAGGAAGGACAAAAGGCATTGGA
>ENA-ORTM01001267-ORTM01001267.1-human-gut-metagenome-genome-assembly--contig:-NODE-1267-length-27157-cov-12.610287_pt1 | contig 27157 bp, 22 predicted proteins | sample MGYA00241909_ERZ509182 | MGnify/ENA primary metagenome ERZ509182 (study PRJEB26280, sample SAMEA2338855) | human gut metagenome | biome: human gut; feature: human-associated habitat; material: faeces...
TGCCCTCCTCCAGGCAGCCGATGCACTCCAGGCCCATCTGGCTGATCTCCTGGAAGGTGTGGCTCTCCTGGCTGGGACGGTACACATTTTCCAGATAGTAGAACCGGCCGCAGCTCCCCTGCTCCACCTGGGCGTTCTTGGCGATGGAGAGCGTCACGTCCGGCTTGAGGGCCATGAGGCGCCCGTCCAGATCCGTAAAGGAGAGGACCTGCTCATCGGAGAGAAAGCGGCGGTTTTGCTGGTAGAGCCCATATTCTTCAAAGCGGCTCATGTGATAGTGGCGGAAACCGGCGCCCTCATACAGCTGCCGCAGCTGCAGGGACAGCCGCTCCTGCGGCCGCAGAAAATCCAGATTCAGTTCCAAGGAAGCCCCTCCTCGCAGTTGATTTGATGGTGGATATTTTACTTCATTTTATTATCAAAGTAAAGCGCTAATTCGGTAGTAGATAAAATTTTTAGGATTTGCACAAAGCCTCTCCGGAAAAATGAAATGGTACAGGGTGATTTTACACCCTGTACCCCATTTTGGCAATTACGGCTCCACCGCCATCGTGAAGGTGAAGGCAAAGCGGTTGTCCGTTTCGTCCACAGGAACGGCAATCCCCGTAGCGCCGGAGACCGCAAAGCCCTTGTTCTCCGTCTCCAGGGTGATGGCAAGATCTCCCTGGCGCAGGGAGAGACCCTCCTCCCAGTCCAGTGCGTCCAGCGCTGCCAGCTGGTCTTTCCGGGGGCCGGTCCAGAAGGAGGCGTCCTCCCGGGCCCAGGCAAAGGCCATCAGGGCAACCGCCATCCGCTCCGTGGGCAGGTTATACCACTCGGCGGTGTTCTCCACCTCCCCGGAGAGGATCACGGCGGTGAGACGGCCGTCTTCCACCGTGTAGCGGAACTGCTCCGCGCCGGGGAGCTGTTCCATGTCGAAGCGGATCACATTGGGCGGCGCAGGCACTTCCTGCCAGGAACCCGTCTCATCCAGATAGCCTCCCAGATCCGCGCCTACATAGTCGGCCTGCCGGTTGAAGTTCTCGGCAAACTCCGTCACCGTCAGCTCCCCCCGGTTGGGCGGCAGCTGGCTGGCACAGTTCACGCTCTCGCTGCCCAGCAGCATCGCCGCCCCCACCGCAGTGAACGCCAGGGCGTACCGGAGCCGGAAGGGAGCCGCCGTGTAGGCCACCCCTTCGTCCCAGGGCTGGGGCTCCTGATTGGCACAGCGGGCGGCGGAACGGTAGAGCTGCACCAACGACCAGATGGGGATGTAACAGCCAAGACCGTGCCAGAGCATCCGGAGATAGCGGTTCACTCCCGCGCCGTAGGAGAGCTTTTCCCCGTCCGGCGCCGTCAGGCGCATCCCCAGAAGGGCCTTGCCCGGCGTGGCGGCAAAGAGGCGCAGGCAGAGGGGCTCCAAAAGTCCCAGCAGCACCGTGGTCCCCAGGCTGATGGCCAGGGAGTTGGCCCGGGCGGGATTATACCCCGCAAGGCACATGGCCGCCAGCAGCGCCAAGTTCACCAGCAGGTAGTCAAAGAGCCGGGCCAGCAGCCGCCGGGCGGCCTCCACGCCGGAGGCAAAGCTGTAATCCCGTCCGGCAAAGGTCTGGTCGTCCTCCCGCGGGGGGATGTTCAGAACGCGCAGCCCGTCCAGATAGCCCTGCCGGCGGGCGATGGTGGACATGAAGTCGTTGTCCGCGCCGATGAACCCGATGCGCCGGTGGCCCAGCCCGGCCAGGGTGAGCACCACCTCCCGGGCGGCGGCCAGATTGTCCACCGACACATGGCTCACCGCCTGGTTGTCGCAGTATTCGCTGCACTGTACCAGGTGGTAGTGGCGGGCCATGCCGGTCACATGGGGGTCGTCCCGGGCCGGCTCCATCAGAATGGCGCCGTCGGCCCGGCCGTCCTTCAAAAATTCCAGGTAAAGCGCCCGGCGCTCCGCCTCGGCATTGGTGATGCACAGCATGCCGCTGTAGCCGTCCTCGTGGAGCCGGTCCTCCGTCCCGGCGATGATGGGGGCGTAGTAGGGGTTGCTTACGTTTGGTACGATGACCAGTACCACCCGGCTCTCGCCCCGCCGGAGGCTCCGGCCCCACACGTTGGGCTGGTAGCCCAGCCGCTCAATGGCCTCCTGCACCCGCGCCTGGGTCTCATGGGACACCGAGGGACTGCCGTTGACCACTCTGGAAACAGTAGCGACAGAGACGCCCGCGGTTTTGGCGACCTCCGAAATCGTTGGGGCACGCATCCTGTTTCACCTCTGATGTAATCGTTTACATTTGACGAGGTGAGTATAACATTTTGACCAAATACAGTCAAGACACTTTGCGGACTTTTTGTGATATTCCTTAAAATTGTAAATAATATACAAAATTTGAGTCACTTTTTTGACTTGCAGAGCGGGAGACTCCTGTTGGGCGGGACGGTCTGGCAGGTGGGAGAAGAGGCTATGCACCCCGGAGCGGAGGGGAGAAAAGTAGTAATTTTTTTTGTGCACTTTGAGAAAGAAATTTTGTATATAGAATAAATAAAACAAAAGGGCGTCCCTCATATCGCATATGATTTCCATATTTGAAATGTTGCAAAAAAAGCTGGTTTTTGGAAAATATTGACCAACTTTTGCGCCTTGAAATGGCGAAAAAAAGGAGTTAATATACAAACGAAAATCAAATATAAATTAGTTTTTCTATATATAGAATGTTTGGGAGATCGCTATGCATCACAAAAAAGAATTGCAGGAATTGATGCGGACCTACAGCTCCATGAAGGCCCTGCAGCTCCTGGTGGCGCTGGCCGACTGCGAGGGGGAGATTTCGCTGGCCCAGCTCTCCGCCGCCACGGGGATTCCGCCCAGCTCCACCCACCGGATTCTCCAGGAGATGCAGCACTGCGGGTTTGTCATCAAGGATGAGGTAAAAAAGTGCTACCGGGCAGGATTTGAGGCGCGCCTGCTGGCCATACAGCTCCAAAAGACAAACTTTCTCTATGAGGCCGCCAGAGGAGAGATGGCCTATCTGAACGATCTGAGCCTGGAGACCATCCACCTCATCGGGGAGGAGGATATGGAGGCCATCTATCTGGCAAAGCTGGGGGCAAAGAGCTCCGTAGGGCTTCACTCGGCGGTGGGCAAACGGATTCCGCTCCACTGTACAGGGGGTGGGAAGGCGATCCTGGCGTGGAAATCCGAGAGCTGGCTGGAGAACTACCTGGCCCATGTGAAACGGGAGCGCTTCACCGGCAAGACCCTGACCGACGCGGAGGATCTGCGGCGGGAGCTGGAGGTGATCCGGATTCAGGGCTACGCAGTGGATAACCACGAGCACCATACGGACGTGGTGTGCATCGCGGCGCCGGTGTTTGATGTGGATAACCAGGTGCTGGCGGCCATCGGAATTGCCGCGCCGGACTATCGCTTCTCCTTGGAAAAGGCGCTGTCCTACTCTGGGGAAATATTGCGGTGTGCGGCCCGCATTACAGAGAAGCTGGGCTGGCACTATCCCATTCGGGTATCGAAAAAGAGAGATGAGGGAGGCAGATTTGCATGAGTGAACCGATGGATCTGATTTATAAGGACCCAAAGTACCCAAGCTCCAAGGTAGTGAACGGCCTGAGCATGGCGGGCCCCCGGGCCCATCTGCGGGGCATGGGTCTGGTCAACGAGGAGTTGGCCAAGCCGTTTATCGGCGTCATCAATACCTATAACGAGATGCATCCCGGGCACATCCACCTCAACCGCATCGGCCAGTTGGTCAAGGACGGCGTGCGGGAGGCGGGAGGCGTCCCCTTTGAGGTGAACACCATCTCCCTCTGCGACGGCTTTTCCCAGGGCCATGTGGGAATGTGCAGCGTGCTGCCCAGCCGCGAGGTGATCGCCGACTCCATCGAGGTCTATGCCGGCGGCCACCAGTTGGACGGCCTGGTGCTCATCGGCGGCTGCGATAAGATTGTGCCGGCCATGATTATGGCGGCACTGCGCATCAACCTCCCCACCGTGCTCGTCACCAGCGGCCCCATGATGCCGGCCGTATACAAGGGGAAGCAGTACGGCACCTATGAGCTGAAGGAGATGGCGGGAAAGCTGACCCGCGGAGAGATCTCCAGGGAGGAGTATGAGTACATGGAGGGGCTGATGTCCCCTACCCCCGGCTCCTGCGCTATGATGGGAACGGCCAATACCATGTCCATCATCGCGGAGGCCATGGGCCTGACGATGCCGGGCAGCGCCTGCGCCCACGCGGTCAGCGGCAAGAAGAACCGGGTGGCCAAGGAGAGCGGCATGGCGGTGGTTCGCCTGGTGGAGGAAGACATCCGGCCCCGGGACATCGTCACCCAGGAGATGCTGGAGCTGGCGGTCCGGGTGGGACTGAGCGTGGGCGGCTCCACCAACATGACGCTGCACATGCCGGCCATCGCCCACGAGGCAAAGCTGCACATGTCTCTGGAGGAGATCGGCCGTCTGTCGGCGGAGACACCCTATCTGGCCAAAATCAAGCCCTCCGGCAGCCATACGATGCTCGATCTGGATCAGGCCGGCGGCGTGGGCGCCGTGATGCGCGAGCTGGACGGACTCATCAACCTGGATCAGATGACCGTTAACGGAAAAACCCACCGCCAGAATGTGGAGCGGGTGGTTGAACACAACCCGGAGGTGATCCGCCCCGTGTCCGACGCCTACAGCGACCACGGCTCCATCACGGTACTCAAGGGCAATCTGGCCCCCGACTCCGCAGTGGTGAAACGCTCCGCTGTTGCGCCTGAAATGTTAAAGCATGAGGGACCGGCCAGGGTATTTGACTGCGAGGAGGATGCCATTGATGCCATCAAGGGCGGCAGGATTGTGGCCGGAGATGTGGTGGTCATCCGTTACGAAGGACCTAAGGGAGGCCCGGGCATGAGAGAGATGCTCAATCCTACTTCTGCCATTGCCGGTATGGGACTGGGGTCCACGGTGGCCCTGATTACAGACGGACGTTTCTCCGGCGCTTCCAGAGGCGCTTCCATCGGCCATGCCTCACCGGAGGCAGCAGTGGGCGGCCCCATTGCCCTGGTGGAGGAAGGGGATATTATCTCCATTGATATTGACAACCATAAGCTGAACGTGCTGGTATCTGATGAGGAGATGGCGGCCAGGAAGGCCAGGTGGCAGCCGCGTACACCGCAGGTCACCACGGGTTATCTGGCCAGATACGCGTCCCTGGTTACCTCCGCCGAGAGGGGAGCTGTGCTGCAGGTAAAGTAGGTTCTGGGGCCTGCGGGCATTGCCGGGCCGTCTGGCGGCAGCGGTAAGGGCCGCGCATCATGAAATAACATGGAGAAAAGGAGTGCAGATATGAGCAAATTGACGGGGGCAGAGATTGTAGTTGCGTGTTTGAAGGAACAGGGTGTGGACACCGTATTTGGTTATCCGGGCGGCGCTATCCTGAATATATATGATGCATTGTACCAGCACCGGGATGAAATCACCCATATCCTGACATCTCACGAGCAGGGGGCTTCCCATGCAGCCGACGGCTACGCAAGGGCCACCGGCAAGGTGGGCGTGTGTCTGGCCACATCCGGCCCGGGTGCTACCAATCTGGTGACAGGCATCGCTACCGCTTATATGGATTCCGTGCCGGTGGTGGCCATCACCTGCAACGTGACCAACAGCCTGCTGGGCAAGGACAGTTTCCAGGAAATCGACATTACGGGCGTGACCATGCCCATTACAAAGTATAATTTCATTGTAAAGGATGTAAGCCGTCTGGCAACGGTCATCCGCAGGGCGTTTACCATAGCGCAGACAGGACGTCCCGGCCCTGTGCTGGTGGATATCACCAAGGATGTGACGGCCGCGCTCTGTGAATATGAGAAGCAGGTTCCGGAGGAAGTCGTGCGCCAGAGCGATACCATTACAGAGCAGGATATGGACCGGGCCGTGGAGATGATCCGCAAGGCGGCAAAACCGTTTATCTTTGTGGGCGGCGGCGCTGTGCTGTCCAACGCGTCCGACGAGCTGAGGGCATTTGCCCATAAGATTCAGGCGCCGGTGGCGGACAGCCTGATGGGAAAGGGCGCTTTTGACGGGGCTGACGAGCTGTACACAGGCATGGTGGGCATGCACGGTACCAAGACCTCCAATTTCGGCATAACCGAGGCTGACCTGCTGATTGTGGTGGGGGCCAGGTTCAGCGACCGTGTGACCGGCAACGCGTCTAAATTTGCAAAGAACGCAAAGATTCTCCAGCTGGATATTGATCCGGCGGAGATTAACAAGAATATCAAGGTGGACGCCAGCATCATCGGCGACGCTAAGGTCATCCTTCGCAAGCTCAATGCCAGGCTGGACCCGGTGAATCACGACGAGTGGATTGCCCATATTGAGCGTATGAAGGATATGTACCCGCTGCGCTATGATAAGAACGTGCTCACAGGTCCATTTATCGTACAGACCATCAACGAGGTGACGGGCGGGGACGCTGTCATTGTCACTGAGGTGGGGCAGCACCAGATGTGGGCGGCTCAGTACTACCAGTACCGCCAGCCCCGCACCCTTCTTACTTCGGGAGGACTGGGAACCATGGGATACGGCCTGGGCGCTGCCATCGGCGCGAAGATGGGATGCAGGGATAAGACGGTTATCAACATTGCAGGCGACGGCTGCTTCCGCATGAACATGAACGAGATCGCCACGGCCACCCGGTATAATATCCCGGTGGTGGAGGTCATTGTAAACAATCATGTGCTGGGCATGGTACGCCAGTGGCAGACCCTGTTCTACGGCAAGCGTTATTCCCAGACCATACTGAATGATTCGGTGGATTTTGTGAAGATAGCAGAGGCCATGGGAGCCAAGGCTTACCGTGTGACGCAGAAGGAGGAGCTGGAGCCGGTGCTCCGCGAAGCCATCTCCTTAAATATTCCTGTGGTCATTGACTGTCAGATCAGCTGCGATGATAAGGTATTCCCCATGGTATCGCCGGGAGCGCCCATTGCGGATGCTTTTGACGATACGGACTTGAAAATTAATTAAAAACAGTGTATAGTAGTCTTTAATATCTTGGCTGCGTTATCGGATTAGCACGATAAAGCAACAGAATGCATGCTAGAGCGTATCAGAAAGCAATTTTCAGACACGCGCTGGGCCAGGTGGGACAGATATACGATGGAGTATACAGTCAGGCGACTTCTCTGTATGCGGTATGGCATTGTATTGTGCCGGGTTCCGCATATGGAGGAGTCCTCTGTATATATATATTAAAGAGGATATGTGCAGCAAGTACAACCATTTAAAGGAGGAGAACAAGATGAGCAGAGTTTACAATTTTTCAGCCGGACCGGCCGTTTTGCCGGAGGACGTCCTGAAGGAAGCCGCAGCAGAGATGCTGGATTACAGGGGAACAGGAATGTCAGTGATGGAGATGAGTCATCGATCTAAGGCTTATGACACCATCATCAAGGAAGCTGAATCAGACCTGCGGGATCTTTTACATATTCCGGATAACTATAAGGTGCTGTTCCTTCAGGGGGGCGCGTCCCAGCAGTTTGCCATGGTGCCCATGAACCTGATGAAGAACAAGGTGGCGGATTACATCCTTACCGGACAGTGGGCTAAGAAGGCCTATCAGGAAGGCTCCATTTATGGAAAGGCCAATGCCATTGCATCCAGCGCTGACAAGACCTTCAGCTATATTCCGGACTGCTCCGACCTGCCTGTATCCGAGGACGCGGACTATGTGTATATCTGTGAGAACAACACCATTTACGGCACCAAGTACTGGACCCTTCCCGACACAAAGGGAAAGCTTCTGGTAGCTGACCAGTCCTCATGCTTTCTGTCCGAGCCCGTGGATGTGACAAAGTACGGCCTGATTTTTGCAGGCGCCCAGAAGAACGTGGGACCGGCCGGAACCGTCATTGTCATTGTGAGGGAGGACCTGGTGACAGAGGATGTGCTGCCAGGGACACCTACCATGCTCCGCTATAAGACCCATGCGGACGCAGAGTCACTGTACAATACCCCGCCTACATACGGTATATACATGTGCGGAAAGGTGTTTAAGTGGCTGAAGGCCAGAGGCGGACTGGCAGCCATGAAGGAATACAATGAAAAGAAGGCTGAGATCCTCTATGATTTCCTGGATGCAAGCCAGTTATTTAAGGGTACTGTGGTTAAGAAGGACCGCTCACTGATGAACGTGCCGTTCGTGACAGGTGATGAGGAACTGGACGCCCTGTTTGTGAAGGAGTCAAAGGCAGCGGGCTTTGAGAATCTGAAGGGACACAGAACCGTGGGCGGCATGCGTGCCAGCATTTACAATGCAATGCCTGCGGAGGGTGTTGAGAAACTGGTGGAATTCATGGCTGACTTCGAGAAGAAGCACAGGAAATAAAAGTCTTTGGACATATAGAGGAGAGTTGGATTATTATGACAAAAATTCATTGCTTGAACCCCATTGCGAAGTGCGGCACGGAGCTGTTTCCGGCCGGATATGAGATGACAGACAACGTGGCGGACGCTGACGCCGTCCTGGTGCGCAGCGCTTCCATGCACGATATGGAACTTCCGGAAAACCTGCTGGCTGTGGGCCGGGCGGGAGCCGGTGTCAATAACATTCCGCTGGATTCCTGCGCGCAGAAGGGCATCGTTGTATTCAATACGCCGGGAGCCAATGCCAACGGCGTAAAGGAGCTGGTGATTGCGGGTATGCTCATGGCTTCCCGGGATATCGTGGGCGGTATTGAGTGGTGCAAGGCCAATGCGGAGGACGACAACATCACCAAGGACACAGAGAAGAGCAAGAAGGCATTTGCAGGCTGCGAGATTAAGGGCAAGAAGCTGGGGGTTATCGGCCTGGGAGCCATCGGCGCTGAGGTTGCCAACGCAGCCACCCATCTGGGAATGGAGGTATACGGGTATGACCCATATATTTCCATTAATGCGGCCTGGAGACTGTCCAGGAACGTAAAGCATATCACCAACGCGGACATCATTTTCCAGAAATGTGATTATATCACCATCCATGTGCCGCTTATGGATTCCACCAGGGGAATGATTAACAAGGAAAAACTGGCTATCATGAAGGACGGGGTGGTAATCCTTAACTTCTCCAGGGATACCCTGGTCAATGACGATGATATGGCGGCAGCTCTGGATACCGGAAAGGTGCGCTACTATGTCAGCGATTTTCCCAATCCAAAGGTTGCAAACATGGAGAGGGTTATCCTGCTTCCCCATCTGGGCGCTTCCACAAAGGAGTCCGAGGACAACTGCGCGGTGATGGCGGTGAAGGAGCTGGCAGATTACCTGGAGAATGGCAATATCAAGAACTCCGTCAATTTTCCGTCCTGCGATATGGGCATATGCCAGGCAGAGAGCCGCGTGGCCGTGCTTCATATGAACATTCCCAACATGATTGGACAGATTACGGCTATATTGGCTGAACAGGGCATGAATATTTCCGACATGACCAATAAGAGCAGGGATAAGTATGCCTATACGCTGCTGGATTTGGAGCACAAGGCAGAGGATTCCACCATCCGGAAGCTCAGGGCCATCAAAGGCGTGCTGAGGGTGCGGGTGGTTAAGTAACCGCGCTCTACCATGGACGGATTGTAACCTTAGAGTGTGTTTGAAAATTGCTTTCTGCCAGCTGTGCGTCACACTTTGTGGGAGATTTGGTCCCGATGAAGGAGGCGCAGTGGGCTACGCTGACTGAATTGGGGCCAAATATGCCGCGAAGTGAGGCGTACAGATGGCGGGAATGAATTTTCAAACACCCTCTGGATAAACAGGAGAGAAACGATGGCAGTAGTAAAACCATTTATGTGTATCAGGCCCGCGGCGGACAAGGCGGCCCGGGTAGCGGCCCTGCCCTATGATGTGTATAACAGGAAGGAGGCCTGTGAGGCCGTTAAGGGGAATCCCCTTTCCTTCCTGAACATTGACAGGGCTGAGACTCAGTTTGGGGATGACGTGGACACCTATGACAGCCGTGTCTATGACAAGGCCAGGGAGCTGCTTGATTGTCAGATTGAGGAAGGGGTCTATGTGACGGACCCTGAGGAAAATTACTATCTCTATGAACTCACCATGGATGGCAGGAGCCAGACTGGTATCGTAGCCTGCTGTTCCATTGACGACTATGTGGACGGCGTGGTGAAGAAGCATGAGAATACCAGGGAGGATAAGGAACTGGACCGCATCCGCCACGTGGATACCGCCAACGCGCACACAGGCCCTATTTTCCTGGCCTACAGGCAGAATCAGGAGCTTAAGGCTTTGGTGGCCCAGGTGAAGGAGGAGGCGCCTCTGTATGATTTCGTGTCAGAGGACGCAATCCGCCACAGGGTGTGGATGATTGGCGCCAGAAATATGGTGCGGGCCGTGGAGGATGCATTTGCGGCCATACCGGCCACCTATATTGCGGACGGACATCACAGGGCTGCCTCCGCTGTGAAGGTGGGGCTTAAGAGAAGGGAAGAGAACCCGGATTATACAGGAAAGGAGCCTTTCAACTATTTCCTGTCCGTACTGTTCCCGGACGAGGAGCTTAAGATACTGCCCTACAACCGGGTGGTGAAGGATTTAAACGGACTGGGACAGGAAGAGTTTCTGGCTGCTGTTTCGGAGCGCTTTGAGGTGCAGAAACGTGGCGGGGCAGGAACCGGGGCCTTTGGGCCTGAGGAGAAGGGCACATTCGGCATGTTCTTAAAGGACAGATGGTACAGTCTTAAGGTGAAGCCGGAGTTTGTGAGCAGTGACCCGGTGAAGGGGCTGGACGTGTCTATCCTTCAGGACCAGCTTCTGGGACCGGTGCTTGGAATCGGCGACCCCAGGGTTGATAAGCGCGTTGACTTTATCGGCGGGATACGGGGACTTAAGGAACTGGAGCGCCGGGTTGGTGAGGATATGGAGGTGGCATTTTCCATGTTCCCCACATCCATAGAGGAGTTGTTGTCTGTGGCGGACGCGGGGCTTCTCATGCCGCCTAAGTCTACCTGGTTTGAGCCGAAGCTTCGGAGTGGGCTGTTTATACATAGGCTGGGGTAGGATGAGGGGAAGGGGGGTACGCGGACGCGCGTGGGGAGCCGCGTCCGTGAGAGCCGGGAACGGTCACCTCCCGCCCTGCGTTCCCGCCTCTCATCCACTACATTTCCAGAGCGTCCGCTGTCTCTTCCCCGCATAGGATAGAAAAGGTATCTCTGGCTGATAATACTGGAGAATAGGAAAGTGGTTGCTTGCCTGGGGTATTCCGCTTGGGTTAGTTCTCTTGGATTTTTCCACTTAGCTATATTCCGACTAAAATAAAAAATGCTTAGAATAAAGATTGCTTAGAATAATAATTACTTAGAACAAAAGCTACTTAGATTAACACTTACGCAGATAATACTCAGCCAGAGGGCCGCATATCAAGATGAAATCGAGATAATGCGGCCTTAGTGATTCCCGCTCCGCAGCCAGCATCCGCCTCCCCCGCCCCCATCCCACTCACGGACGGATGACCCTAACCCCTCCTCATTTACATCCAAAACCAATCAGAACCCAATATTATTACTATCAATACTATCAAACACCAACCGAAAGGTTGACTTTTTCGATTCATCCAGATGATACAGCAGTTTCTCTGAGGCAGTATCCCAGTCTTTTTCAAGGCAGGGGATGATAATGGAGATATGCTCTTTGAAGGTGTCCTCCAGACGGTTATTGGAGATGTTTCCGGTCATGAAGCGGAAACGCTCGCTCTGAGTTTGAATTAGGGCATAGTTCTGACGCAGATATATATTGGAACATGTATCAACGATCATCTGGTGGAAGGAAGAATCCAGATCATAAAAATAATTATTGTTCTGAAAGCATTCGCTGCTGGCATCTTTGTGGGAAAAGATATAATAAAATTCATGGAGTTTGTCTTCGGAAAGAAAGGAACCGTAATTTTTTAAAATGTAAGGCTCATACAGCTTACGAATCTCGAAAATCATATTAACATCTTTTATGGAGAGACTTGTAACAGTAATACCTTTTTTGGGTTTGATTTCTATAAGGCCTTCCTGCTCCAGCCTGCTTAGGGCATCACGTATGGGGGTCCGGCTTATCTTGAGTTCTTCAGTCAATATCTCCTCATTCAGGTACATTCCAGGAGCATATTCGCATGTGACGATTTTTTGTTTTATGGTTTTGTAGGCCAGGGTCTTCAGATTGGTTTTAGCCATGGCGTCTTTGTCCCCCCTCGTTTGATATGTATTAGAATATTTTATCATAGTTTGTATAATGTATCAATTGCATTGATGTGAATATTGACAAATCCTAACGTATTGATTGATGTATACATTAAAACATGATTGATTATACCATAAAATTATATAAGAAAGAATATAAATAATGCAAAATTTTGAAAATGTACATTTAGTACAAAAATAATATGAAATAATATGAAATATATATAAAAATACAATGTATTAAAGAAAAGGCAAAAAAAACCATTGACAATTATGTATAATGCCTATTATACTTGTTGTATCAATTGATGTATACATTAATATATACTTCATGACAAATGCACTGGACTCACTTATCCTATAGAATCTGTTGCAATTGTATGAAGACGCAAAAACTAAAAACAGGAGGAGTTATTAGAATGAGAAAGATTTATGCAGGTTTTTTAGCGGCGCTGATGGTAACTGGATTGGCTTTGTCGGGGTGTGGCAATGTACAAATTGATGGTGCAGATTCAAAGAATACAACATCAAACACATCTAGTTCAGAAGGAACTCAGGTGACTGCAGTTAAGTCGAATGTCAAAGAACCGTATGCAGATGATGTTAAAATTGCCTTTGTACCTAACGTAATTGGAGATTCAGTAGCTGCCGCTTGGGGAGACGGTATGGAAAAAGAATTATCCATTTTTGAAAACGTTACATTCCAACGCTTTGATGGTAAGGCTTCTGCTGAAACACAGGTTCAGATAATGTCGGATTTGGTCAACCAGCATTACGATGCAATCATATTACAGGCAACAGATGCGGCAGCTCTTGCTGCTTCGGTAGAACAGGCGGAGGCGGCAGGTATTCCTGTCATAACATTAAACATGGATGCTTCCACTCCGCATGCGGCGTTAGTTGCCATGGTTGATTATGAAGCCGGGGCATTGGTAGCTAAGAATATTGCTGCTTCTATTGGAGAGACAGGAAAAGTTGTGATTATTCAGGCTACACCCGGAGCAAGCCGTGGGGAAATTCTTGAAGCCGGTTTTAGGGATGAGATGGCTAAGCATCCGGATGTGGAAATTATAGATGCACAGACCGGAGAATGGCTTACCGAGAAAGCGAATGTAGTTATGAATGACTTTTTAACTAAATATGACAAAATTGATGCTGTGTTCTGCCACAATGATGCAATGGCAGAAGGAGCTTCCCAGGCTGCGGAAGCAGCAGGCCGTCTGGGAGAAATGGTGATTTGGGGAGCAGACGGTGAGTCTAAAGCCCTGGAATATATCGAAAAAGGAAAAATGGCCGGTACCATTTATACAAACTGTTATGATCAGGGTGCAACAGCAGCAAGGCTTGCAATGTACTTTATTGGTTCTGAAGCCGATACATCCTCTTTTACAAAAACACCCATCGTTAAGATGGCTCCGGTTGTAGTAACCTCCGATACAGTAGGCTCAATTGGTTCTGATATCCGCTGGTAATCCAGAGGAATCTTTCCAAGGAAGGGGCTGTGAAAAAATAGAGTAGATGGACTCTGTTTCCCACAGCCCCCTGTTTAGGACTACCTATTTCCCGACAGCCCCTTCTTCCTGGCAAGCCACTCAGATAAAAACGGTTTATGTCATATTTGGAGAGGCGATGGATTTCAGGCAGATTCCGGTTATGATAAAAGGAGGAACTACTATGCGACAAGAGTCAATTCGCCGGCTTATATCTGTCGGCTTGCTTTCTGTATTGATTTTAATTTTTGGTCTTACCAGCGAATACTTTTTTACCACTAACAATATCTTTACCTTATTACGTGAGTGTTCCACTATAGGAATCATTGCAGTCAGTGTATCCATGGTAATCATAACTGCAGGCATAGACTTATCAACAGGTGCTCTGGTAGGTTTCTCGGCAATGCTCTGCGCCAATCTGCTTTATTATACCAATCTTCCGTCTGGTGTCATTATTCTGATTGCTCTTGTAGTTGGAGCTCTGGGAGGTTACTTAAATGGGGTGCTAGTAACGGTGCTTCGCATACCCGATTTTATAGCGACTCTTTCCACACAATTCCTGTTCAGAGGTCTGGCCTTGATTTTTGCTATTCGTACTGCCACAGGTATGATTTCAAATAAAGTAATTGATAATCGGACGTTTCTTCTTCTGGGTGGAAGCATTAACGGAGTATATCTTGTTACGATTGCCTTCTTTGTTATTGCAATAGCGGGGCAGCTCATACTTAAACGGACTAAGCTGGGTGTCTATACCTATGCAGTAGGCGCTAACTGCAAATCAGCAGAATTGTCTGGAATTAACTTTGGAAGGATTAAACGGACTGTATTCACTTTGACCGGTTTGTGTTGCAGCATTTCAGCAATATTTTTAATGGGTAAGATTCGTTCCGCGACCCCTGAGACAGGCATTGGTCTTGAATTTGATGTTATTGCAGCGGTGGTAGTAGGTGGATGTGCCTTTAGTGGAGGCCGGGGTGATGTCTTTGGTACCGTGATTGGAACTTTGTTTATGATGGTGTTAACCAATGGTATCTATAAATATAATCTTCCCACAGCGGTCCAGTTGATAATCAAGGGTGCGGTTATTGTGGCTATGATTATATTTGACTCGGTTTATAACAAATATATGGAGGAGAAACTGGTCCGTCGCAAAGCCCTGGAGGAGGAAAGGAAGGCTGCTGTATGAGTGAGAGAAAGATCCTGCTTTCTATGAATGCGATAGAAAAAAGGTTTGGAGATGTTCAGGTACTGAAGAAAGTTGATATGGAAGTCGCCTGCGGAGAAGTGCATGCTTTGATGGGGGAAAATGGTGCAGGAAAATCCACGTTGATTAAGATTTTGACAGGGGTTTATCCAAAGGATGGGGGCTCCATTACGTTCTCGGGCAAAGCTTGTGAGATTAATTCCCGGAGTGACGCACAGAAGCTGGGGATTGGTGTAATCTATCAGGAACTGAGCCTGATTCCTACATTGAGTGTTATGCAGAATGTAATGCTTGGCAAGGAAAAAAGCGGTTGCGGATTCCTCAAAATACGCGAAATGAAGAAAAAAGTAAGTGATTTAATCGAGTATTATGATTTTAATCTTCAGCCAGATGCAATTGTGGAGACACTTTCCATTGCACAACGGCAGACAGTGGAGATTTTGAAGGCCCTGTCTGAGGATTCATCACTGATTATTATGGACGAACCCACGGCCTCACTTTCAAGTAAAGAATCAGAGGCTTTATTTGGAATTATCAATCAACTGAGAGAAAAAGGGGTATCCATTCTTTATATTTCACATCGGTTGGAGGAGGTATTCCGTTTAGCTGACCGCTTAACCGTATTGCGTGATGGCAGAAAAGTTGCTGTTCTTGAAAAAGAGCAGATTAATCCTCCAGATGTTATCAAAATGATGATTGGAAAGGAGCTCAGTGAGGCAACTGCTTCCCGATGTCTGCACCGCAGCGAAATGGAATCGGTACTTGAAGTACGGTCACTTAGCCGAAAAGGTACATTTTCCGATATTAGTTTTACACTTCACAGAGGAGAGATTCTGGGTATTGGAGGCTTGGTCGGTGCAGGCAGGACCGAGGTTCTGCGCTGCATATTTGGTGCAGACTCCTATGATGGGGGGGAGATCCTTTTCCAGGGAAAGAAGCTGCCATGCCATGTTTCTGAGACAATTGCAAAAGGTTTCGGGTTGGTTCCGGAAGATAGGCGTAATCAGGGATTTATACCACTTTTATCAATTGAACGCAATATTGCCGTACCAAACTATGACTTCTTGAGTAAAGCATCAAATGTGAATAGGGCAGAGGAAAAAAAGATCGGTATAGATGCTGTAGGAAAACTGGATATCAGGCCGGCTGATTCGCAGCTTCCTGTGGGCAACCTTTCAGGAGGAAACCAGCAGAAGGTAGTTATTGGAAAGTGGCTGGCACGCGATCTGCGGGTCCTTTTGATTGACGAACCTACAGCAGGTATTGATATTGGAGCAAAGGATGAAATATACAAGATTCTTGATAATCTTGCTGAACAGGGAGTATCCATTCTCTTGGTTTCTTCGGATTTGCAGGAATTGTTGCGGGTATCCCATCGTATTCTGGTATTTCGCAAGGGTCATATCCAGAAAGAGTTTGATAGTGGTGTCATTACGCAGGAGGATATATTAATGGCTGCGTCCGGTATTGATACTACAAAAAAGGAGGAAAAGAACACATGAGCAGTCATAAGAACTATAAAGCTCTGACCAGTCGCTTCCAGAAACCGTTGATTCTTCTTGTGGTCATGTTTGTGCTCACGTTAATGAATCCGGGTATTTTTTTGACACTGGGAAATTTTAAAAGTATTCTGCTTGCAATTTCCATATATGGTGTGATGGTATGCGGCACAATCTACCCCATTCTGCTGGGGGGCATTGACCTTGCGGTTGGAGCAACCGCAGCAATGAGCGGGGCATGTGTTGTATTGACTATTGTCAAGATGGACTATAGTTTTACAGGAGTTATATTAGGTATTTTATTTGGACTTGCTGCCGGTGTGATGGCAGGTATTGCTCATGGTGCGATTGTCTCAAATTTTAATGTTCCGCCTTTCCTGATTACTCTTGCCAGCCAAAATATTATTTATGGAATTGCACAGCTTCTGACCGGAAATCAGGTTATCAGCTGTCTGGAACCGGCTGCATTTACATTTCTTGGCGGAGGAAGACTGTTTGGTATTCCTTTTTCGGTTTGTATATTGGTGATTGTGGCGTTAATCAGCTTTTGGATGCTTAACCGGACTATTTTTGGACGCCAGGTTTACGCGGTTGGCGGAAATAAGGAGGCCAGTAATCTTTCTGGTGTATCTTCTAAACGGATAACCACTGTATCATATGCTATTTCAGGTTTTACTGCGGCTTTAGCAGGTATAGTGCTGGCCAGTATGAATCAGCAGGCAATTGCAAAGGCGGCGCAGGGATACGAGAATGATGTACTTACTGCTATTGTAGTAGGCGGCACCAGCCTTATGGGAGGTGAAGGGTCACTGCAGGGAGCTATGTTTGGAGCTCTTTTGGTTGGAATGATTAACAATGGTTTACGTCTGTTAGGGGTACCATCAACGTATCACAGTGTTGTTAAAGGGATTGTAATTATTGTAGCTGTTGCGGCAGATGCTTATGGGCGGTATAAGAATAGCGGTTTGAAACGCTCGGGTATATTGGCCAGAATCTTTAACCGCAAGGAGGGGTCGGTTAAGCCGATATAACAGAAAGGTGGGTTTATGGCAATGAAGCTAATTGATGCGCATACACATGTGTTTGAGCAACTTTGCGGATTTGGTCCCCGCGGTGAATTACGCCCCATTGGAGGCGGAAGGGCGCGATGGGCGAATGGTGACGAGATAGAGATGATTCCGCCGGGGTTGGGGGAACGGTCTTTTACAGCGGATACATTAGCCGCATTATTGAGGGAGAATCATGTTGAGCGTGCGGTGTTATTGCAGGGAAGCTTTTACGGATTTCAAAATGAATATGTCCTTGAATCAGCCAGACATTATCCGGAGCTGTTCGTACCGGCAGCTACATGTGATCCATTTTGCAAAGAGGCCAAATATCTTCTGCACCGGTTTATCCATGAAATGGGATTTAGGATTGTCAAATTTGAGACTTCATCCGGAGGCGGACTCATGGGCTATCATGGCGATTTCAGAATTGACGGAGATGTATTTCGTGAAGTTTTCGCAATGATTGCCGAGGCCGGGGCAACATTGGTTCTCGATATAGGAAGCCCTGGAATGCCCAGTTTTCAGCCGGAGGCAGTGGCAGAGATAGCACAAAGACATCCTAAAATGAAAATATTGGTCTGCCATCTTCTGGCACCTGTTTTGGGTGACTATAAAATCCTTGAAGAAGGACTGCGCATTTTAGCTCTGCCCAATGTCTGGTTTGATCTGGCTGCAGTGCCGTGGAATGTGGCGCCTGAGACATATCCGTACCCTACAGGACAGGGATTTGTAAAACTTGCCAGGCAGACTGTGGGGGCTGAGAAACTTGTATGGGGAACGGATGTCCCCAGTCCTCTGACCAGGGAAAACTATGAGAATTTATGGCGCTACTTATATGAGGGAAATATCTTTTCAGATTTGGAACTAGAACAGGTAATGTACAAAAATGCAAAAGATGTTTACCCGCTTTAATTACAAATATCAATCCAACATGGAGGGAAATATGAAGGCGATGTATATAAAAGAGCCTGGACAGGTAGAATTTATAGATGTAGAAAAACCTGTGAGAAAGAAGGGCGAGGTATTATTAAAACTGCTATACGGGGGGATTTGCGGAAGTGACCTGGGTTCATACAAGGGGACTTTTGCGTACTTCGATTATCCAAGGATTCCCGGCCATGAATTTTCCGCGGAAATCGTTGAGGCAGATGAGGATAACGAACAGGGTCTGCGTCCGGGAATGATTGTAACATGTAATCCTTACTTCAATTGCGGACACTGTTATTCCTGTAAAAATGGAATTGTAAATGCCTGCATGGATAACCAGACCATGGGATGCCAGCGCGATGGTGCATTTCAGGAATATATAACAATGCCCTCGGAGCGGGTATATGATGGAAAAGGGATAGACCCTATGCTCCTCGCCGTGATTGAACCGTTTTGTATCAGTTATCATGGCGTCAGCCGGGCAGAGGTGGGAACCGGAGAAAAAGTGCTTGTAATTGGAGCAGGAACCATTGGGGTGCTTGCTGCCGTTGCTGCGAAAGCAAAAGGCGCGCTTGTTTATATATCGGATGTTTCTGAGGGAAAGTTAGAGATGGCAAAAGCATTTGGCGTGGATGGTACAATTCTGAACGACTCTCCGGAGAATTTTGAAAAAGCGGTAAATGACATCACGGAAGGAAATGGGTTTGATACAGCGATTGAGGCAGTGGGACTTCCCTCTACCTTCCAGAATTGTATAGATGCAGCGTGCTTTGGCGGCAAGGTAGTTGTCATTGGTGTGGGAAAGAAGAATCTGGATTTTAATTTTACATTACTACAGAAAAAGGAACTTAATGTATTTGGTTCAAGGAATGCTTTAAAAAAGGATTTCGTAGAATTAATTGACTTGGTTAAAAGCGGAGAGACGCCCATTGAGAATATCATTACAAACGTATATAAGTTTGAAAACGGGGCTAAAGCATTCTATGATTTTGCACATAATCCTGGAGATATGTTAAAGGTGGTTATAGATTTTACTGGAAATTGAGTGGAGAAAAGAGGAAAATAAAATGAGAAAAGAAACAGTAATCCAATTTGGCGAAGGCGGATTCCTCAGAGGCTTCGTGGATTATTTTTTCCAAAAGCTGCAGGACAAAGGGCTGTTTGACGGCTCTGTGGTCATAGTCCAGCCCATTGAAAAAGGAATGTGCAGCGTGCTGGAGCAGCAGGGATGTGAGTACAACCTGTTCCTCAGAGGTATTGATAATGGACAGGTGGTGGATGAGCATACTCATATTGACATCATATCCAGGTGCGTGAATCCCTATGAGAATTTTGAGTCCTATATGAAGCTGGCGGAGAATCCCGATTTCCGCTTTATTGTGTCAAATACCACGGAAGCGGGAATCGAGTACGTGGATTCCAACCAATTTACGGATGCGCCGGCCAGGTCCTTCCCGGGCAAACTGACCCAGCTTTTATATAAGCGGTTCCGTCTGGGGCTAAAGGGATTCATTATTCTTTCCTGTGAGCTGATTGACCACAACGGGGAGGAGCTGGAAAAATGCTGTCTGCGTTACGCGGATCTGTGGGGGCTGGGAGAGGAATTCAAGACATGGCTTGTACAGGAAAATGATTTTTGCTCCACACTGGTGGACCGTATTGTCACCGGATTTCCCAGGGATGAACATGAGGAGCTTTGCCGGAGGATTGGTGAACAGGACAATATGATGGATACGGCTGAGATATTCCACCTGTGGGTCATCCAGGGAAGCCATGAGGATGAGCTTCCGCTGCAAAAGGCCGGCTTTCATGTGGTCTGGACCGACAATGTGGATCCGTATAAAAAGAGGAAGGTGCGCATCCTGAACGGAGCCCATACTTCCATGGTGCTGGGAGCCCATTTATATGGTCTTAAGACAGTGGGAGAGTGCCTGAAGGATGAAAAGGTGTCCGCCCTTTTACGCAAGTGTATATTCGGGGAAATCATACCGGCCATTGGCGATACGGAAGATAACCGGAAATTCGGAGAGGCAGTGCTGGAGCGGTTCTCCAATCCCTTTATTAAGCATATGCTCCTCTCCATTGCGCTTAACTCTGTGTCCAAATTCCGCGCAAGGGTGCTGCCCACCATACTGGAGTACAGGGATATGTTTGGTTCCTGCCCACAGGGACTTACCTTTTCACTGGCAGCCCTCATAGCGTTTTACCGCACCGATGATGCCAATGACAGCCAGGAAATCATGGATTTCATGAAGACAGCCCCGGTGGAAGATATTTTAAAGAGGGAAGATTATTGGGGACAGGATTTAAGCCCCCTTCTCGGGGATGTGAAGAAGTGGTATGAATTGATTGAGACAGAGGGCATGTCCAAGGCATATGACGCGGTTCTGAGTGAAACGGAGTAAATGCGGACAGGGATAAATGATGTGCGGAATCCGATGATATGAAGATGTATAATAATATGCGCAGTACCACAATGTGCAGACCCGGAGGAAGAGTCATATGCAGGAGTTTATAAAAATCAACAGGGAAGATACGGTGGCAGTGGCGTTAAAGCCGCTGTCCAAAGGAAGTACGGTTGTGGCGGACCAAAATACGGTGGTCTTAAAGGAGGACATTCCTCAGGGGCACAAGTTTGCCGTCTGCCAAATGCCGGAGGGCGCGCCTGTCATTAAATACGGCTGTCGTATCGGATTTGCCTCCCGGCAGATCCGGCCCGGGGACTGGGTGCATATCCACAATGTAAGCACTGCCCTGGGAGATGTGCTGGAGTATCAATATGAACCCCGGATAAAGGAGCTTCCCAAGGCATCCCCATCCAGCTTTATGGGATATAAGCGGGGGGACGGAGGATGCGGAGTGCGCAACGAGCTGTGGATTCTTCCCACGGTAGGCTGCGTGAATTCAGTGGCCAGGGCAATGGAGCAGGAGGCAAAACGCCGTTTTCCACTGGGAAGCGTGGAGGATATCGTGGCATTTGCCCATCCGTACGGATGCTCACAGATGGGAGAGGACCAGGAGAATACCAGAAAGGTGCTGGCTGACATCATCCATCATCCCAACGCCGGCGGTGTGCTGGTCCTGGGACTGGGCTGTGAAAACTGCAATATACCGGTTCTGATGGACTATATCGGGGAGTATGACCCGGAACGTGTGAAATTCCTGCAATGCCAGGACTGTGAGGATGAAATGGAAGCTGCCATGGAGCTTCTGGGACAGCTGTATAAGAAGGCATCCGGGGATGTCAGGGTGGAATGCGATGCGTCTGAGCTGATCATCGGCATGAAGTGCGGAGGCTCCGACGGGCTTTCGGGAATCACGGCCAACCCGGCGGTGGGAGCGTTTTCCGATATACTCATATCCAAAGGAGGGACCACGATTCTGACCGAGGTGCCGGAGATGTTTGGCGCTGAAACCATTCTGATGAACCGGTGCCGGGATGAGGAGACATTTCGCAGGACCGTGAAGTTAATCAATGGTTTCAAGGAATATTTCACCAGCCACAACCAGACTATCTACGAAAATCCCTCCCCGGGCAATAAAAAGGGAGGCATCTCCACCCTGGAGGACAAGTCTCTTGGCTGCACCCAGAAGTCCGGCTCCTCGCCTGTGTGCGGTGTGCTGGAATACGGTGAGCGTGTCAGGGAGAAGGGGCTTAACCTGCTGTCCGCTCCGGGCAATGACCTGGTAGCTGCCACGGCCCTGGCTGTGTCCGGCGCCCAGATTGTCCTGTTTACCACAGGCAGGGGAACACCCTTCGCTACCCTGGTCCCCACCATGAAGATTTCCTCCAATTCAAAGCTGGCCGGATACAAGGCCGGCTGGATTGACTTTAACGCCGGCGAAATGGTGGAGACAAAGACAAAGGACCAGGTGGCCATGGAATTGTTCCAATATGTTCTTAGGGTGGCTTCAGGGAAAAAGGTAAAGTCAGAGGAAGCTGGCTTTCATGATTTGGCTATCTTTAAGCAGGGAGTCACACTGTAGAAGGATAGAGCGGATTAAAGCACGGACAAAGGATTGGGTCCGTGCTTTATTTTTTTCCAATTTCTTGCAAAGATTTTACAGATTTCATCTTCCGGAATTTACATTCAATCTTTAAGATAAGAACATACCACGGAATGATTAGGAGGAAATGGAGTAATGAGAAGAAGTGTAAAATCTTTGATGGCATTGGCCATGGCAGCTTCAATGGCTGTACTATCCGGCTGCGGTGCGGCTGCGGCGGGAAGCGGAGTCCAGGATAATACGGGCGCATCCAATGCCCAGACCAGCGTGGCGGCGGTAAATCAGACAGGAAGCGGGGCAAAGGCCAACACAGAAACCAATACAGAAACAAAGGCGGAAGGAAACAGCTCCTCCGGAGGAAAAACAGTAATCGAATACTGGCACTGCAACGCGGAAACACAGGGAGGATTGGTGGTAGACGAGCTGGTTAAGCAGTTTAACGAAAGCAACGACCATATCCAGGTAGTGGCAAAGTACAATCCGGACATGTATAAGGGGCTGATGCAGAACCTTCAGGCAGAAGCGGCAGCCGGCAATTCTCCGGCTCTGGTGCAGATTGGCTGGGCGTTCTTAGACTATTTCTCCAATAACTTTTCCTATGTGTCTCCTCAGGAAGCCATTGACAAGTTTGACAAGGAGGATGCCGGTTTCCTTCAGGACAAATTCCTGCCCAATGTCCTTGAGCTGGCTGTAAACAGCGAGGGTTCACAGGTGGGCATCCCTTATTCTTTGAGTAATCCGGTTCTCTACATCAACAAGGATATCTTAAGAGAGGCAGGACTTCCGGAAGAAGGGCCGGCTACCTGGCAGGAGGTCAGCGAGTTTGCAAAGACCGTTAAGGAAAAGACCGGAAAGTACGGATTTTATATGCAGGAGCCCGCGGATTTCTGGGCTCAGCAGGGACTGATTGAAAGCAGCGGGGCTAAGATGCTGACCATCAACGCAGAAGGCAAAAAAGAGGCAGCCTTTGCCACAGAGGATGGAATTGAAGCCATGCAGCTGATGGCTGATATGGTGAAGGACCAGACCGCTTTACATATCTCCTGGGAGGAAGGCTGCCAGAGCTTTATCGACGGAAACTGCGCCATGCTTTACACCACCATTGCCAGAAGGGCTTCCGTACAAAAGGGCGCGCGGTTTGACGCTGCAACCGTAAAATCCCCTCTGTGGAATGACAAGGAGCGCATGGTTCCGGCAGGCGGATGCTTTCTGGCCATTACGGCTCAGGGCGACGACCAGGTGAAGGCGGCATGGGAATTTGAGAAGTTCCTCTACAGCGTGGAATCCATGGCAGCCTGGACAGAGGGCACCGGTTATGTGCCTCCCAGAAAGGATGTGGCCGGGGCTGAGAACGGACTTAAGACATTCCTGGCTGAGAACAAGATGATGAACGCGGCCATCGAGCAGATGGACGGAGTGGTTCCGTGGACAGCGTTCCCGGGAGACGCGGGCCTTCAGGCAGAGCAGATGCTCCTGGATATGAGGGACCAGATTCTGGGCGGACAGGTGACGGCAGAGCAGGGCATGAAGGCAACACAGGATGCCATCAACCAGCTGTTGGCAGTACAGTAACCGGTTGGAGGCACTTACAATAAATTGGAGCGGGTATCCCCGGAGTATATGGGGGTACCTGCCCCTTTATGGAGGTAAAATCAGATTGAATCAGGAAGAAAAAAGGCAGACATTGCTGGGATATCTGTTTCTCGTGCCATCCCTGGCAGTGTTTGCGGTATTCATGTTTTATCCTTTGTTTTATACGGTATATCTCAGTTTTTTTGAGTGGAATATGGTGAAGCCGGTGAAAAAGTTTGTGGGGCTGGCTAACTATGCGGCCATTTTTAAGGATCCGAATTCCTGGAAGATTACAGGCAATACAGTGGTGTATATCCTTGTGCTGCTGGTACTGAATTTTGTTCTGCCCTACATCCTTTCCTTCATCCTGTCAGCGGTGATTAAGAGGGGGAAGGGATTTTATAAAGCTGTGTTTTTCCTTCCCAGCGTCATCTCTCTGGTGGTGGGTTCCATCCTGTACATCTGGATTCTGAATCCCATTTCCGGCCCGGTGGCCCTTGTGTTAAAGTACTTTGGCCTGGCCCTTCCCTTCTGGTCCAAGACAGAGGGCTGGGTCATTGCGGTGCTGAGCGTAATCACCTCCTGGAAGGTGTTCGGCTATAATTTTATCATCATACTGGCAGGTGTGTCCGGGGTATCCACAGAGGTCATTGAGGCGGCCAGGCTGGATAACATTCCACTGTGGAAAATATTCCGCGACATGGTGGTCCCCATGAGCTCGGCTACCGGAATCTACGTGTTTATCACCACCATTGTACAGGGACTTCAGTATGTGTTCACACCCATCAAGGTGGTAACCCAGGGCGGTCCAAACTATGCCAGCTCCAACCTGATATACATGTCCTACCACGAGGCATTTACCCTGTACCGCACCGGCACCTCGTCAGCCGTGTCAGTGATTACCATGGTGCTGTTCATTGTACTGCTGCTGATGGAGTTCCGGTTTGTGGAAAAGGGGGTATATTATGAAAATTAAAGAAATGCAGCCGGGATGGCACCTGCTTCTTCTGTGCGCCGTGTTCCTTCTCCTGATGCCCATTGTTTTTGCTGTGTCCAATTCCTTTAAAACCATGCAGGATGCCTTCAATACGGTGTTTCAGATTATCCCGGCAAGACCCACGGTGCAGAATTACATCCATGTATTCAGCAAGCTGCCCTTTTTAAGGATTACCATGAATACCTTTTTGATTGCTGCCACTGTAACCATTTTTAAGACCGTTACCAGCCTGTTTGCGGCATATTCCTTTGTATATTTTGATTTCAGGGGCAAGGGAATCCTGTATTTTATCATGCTGGCCACTATGTTCATACCATTTACCGTTACCATGATTCCCAACTATCTGATGATTTCCAAAATCGGACTCAGCGACAAGATATGGGGCGTGGCCCTGCCCCAGCTGGCCGATGTGCTGGGAATCTTTCTGCTGCGCCAGTCCATGCGGGGAATCCCCAGAGCTCTTATCGAGGCTGCCAGGATGGAGAATGTGAAGAATCTGAAAATTATGAGGGATATCATCATCCCGTTAGTACGGCCCTCCATTATTTCCACGGGAATTATCTTTTTCATCAATTCCTGGAACGAGTACGTGTGGCCGGTTCTTATACTAAAAAGCAAGGAGAATTACACCCTGTCCCTGGCCCTGCAGATGTACATAAGCGCGGAGGGAGGGACGGAATTTACCATAGCAATGGCTGTTTCCGTCATGACCATGATGATTCCGCTGGCATTGTATATCCTGTTCCAGCGCTACATCATAAACACCTTTGCCATGTCGGGCATCAAGGGTTAGAGCGTGTCTGAAAATTCACGGTCGAAGGAATCAAATAAGGAGAAATAAATGAAAAAGATTGCTTGGCGATTTGTTTGTTCGACTTTTTTGGTGGTGTTTTTATCTATAAAAACATGGGAAGTGACAGTTTACATATTTATTACATTGTTTCTTCTTGGGATTATCCGGAAACGAGATGCTCCAAGTTTCATGCTGCTCCGGGAGATACTTTGCAGTTGAAAGTTTCCTTCCGGTCGGACAGCGTAGGGGTGTTTGTCCGTGAATTTCATATCTATGGCAACTTTTCCTTTTTGCCACTTGGTCTGACGGTGGAGGGCGCGATTGCATATAAGGCAAGCTCATAGCATATAAGAGAAAGAATTAACAGGATAATTTTGTTTTTATCGAAGGTTTATTGCTAACTTTGCTCTACCATCGTAATATGGATGAAAAGCACAACCGATATACAAATGAGCAAAATGCCTGGAAATTCTTTTAATGATATCTATACCTCTTATTATAAGAAGTCTTTTTTCTTTGCCAAATCATACGTTCATAATGATTTGGCGGCAGAAGATATTGCCTCCGAGGCATTAATAAAGTTGTGGGAAAAGTTGAAGGCCGAGTCTGTTGAAGAGAAATATATCTTACCGTTGTTACTGACAATTTTGAAGAACAAGGCTTTGGACTATCTAAAGCACGAGGAGGTAAAACGCAGTGCTTTTGAAGTGATGGCCGACTGGCAACAACAGGAATTGTCTATCCGTATGTCTGCCTTGGAAGCGTGCAATCCTGATGAGATTTTTTCGGAAGAAGTGGAAATAATCATTAGTGCTACTTTAAGTACCTTGTCGGAACAGACGCGACGGGCATTTATCTTGAGTCGTTTTGAAAATAAATCCAATAAAGAGATTGCCGAAGAGATGGAAATCTCTATAAAGGGGGTGGAATATCATATATCAAAAGCATTGAAAGTACTGCGGGTGACTTTAAAAGATTATCTTCCTTTATTTTATTTCTTCTTTTATTATTAAGCCTGACCGGATGGGGATACGGATGTTTTTGAGGACAGAAATGATTTTTTTTATATTTTTCTTCATTTTCTTTTAGGGTAGTTTCTTCTTGAGTCGTTTCTAATAAAACAGCATAGAATATGAATCCTGAATTATTGCAAAAATATATAGCCGGAAATGCTACTGAAGCCGAAAAGCAGCGTGTGACGAAATGGATACAGGAAAATCCTGAGAACATGCGTGAATATATGGCACAACGGAAGCTGCATGATATGGCATTGTGGCGTACGGAACCTGTGGCGGAGGAGAATAGCCGGGAAAGGAAACATTTCTCGTTACGCGGAGTATGTATGGAAGCTGCCAAGATAGCAGCGGTATTGGCGATCGTCTTGTTGGGTACACCTTATTGGACAGGAAAACATCAGGTACCGGAAGACAAAACA
>ENA-ORTM01001279-ORTM01001279.1-human-gut-metagenome-genome-assembly--contig:-NODE-1279-length-26994-cov-2.802443_pt1 | contig 26994 bp, 31 predicted proteins | sample MGYA00241909_ERZ509182 | MGnify/ENA primary metagenome ERZ509182 (study PRJEB26280, sample SAMEA2338855) | human gut metagenome | biome: human gut; feature: human-associated habitat; material: faeces...
AAGGATAGTGTAAGAGATACGTATTTTTATAATAGTTTAATGCTGATTTTCTTATCATTCGTGGCAGGTATCTCGTTCATCAACATAGATGTGGCATTTACTATACTGATAGTACAATTTTTATATACAGGTTGTGTTATCTTATATGTAGTTACTGGAAAACGATTGTTCCCGTTGAATGTATTGAAGATGCTCGCAATAATGGGGGTATCCGAACGCAAACAGCGTGATAGTGCTTATGAACAAGCACTAAGACACATATATAAGGATGATTCAGATGTAGTAACTGCATTAAATAAACCAAAGAGAGAAATCAGAAAGTGCTACATAACAGAATTAGTACGAGAGAAGTACATTGAGGTAAAGGAGAAATAAATGGGTAGTTTTGAGAAAGAACAGCTGCGTGAGACAATTATTAACGCAGAGTATGTAGACTTTTTATTAGGCTTAATGAGAAAATATACAGGTGGTGTAAGTATTCCAGAGATATTATACTATGAAGTAATGTACACATCAAAGTACCTTAAGAAGAATGGTATCATGGAAGAAGCACAAACAATCATGGGGGTATGGTTAGAAGGTATAGATCCAAGTATACTCACACAGGACAAGATAAGTGGAATTGAGAAGAAACAGTTATCAAGTCGAGAGATGAAACTAAAGGAGTATAAATCTCGTGGTATAAGGTATTATATTAAACAGAACAGGTTAAGATTTGTTTTGATAGTAGTATCGATGTTGATGACACTGCTACATCCAGAGGCGTTATTTGGAGATGCATTTGGAATCTTATATCATATGGTATTTATATTAGTGTGTGCCGGTTTATCTATAGGGGTAGTACCGGATATGATGTATATTGCATTACCAGCTGTGAGACTTGCAAATGAGGATTCTGAGAAGTTGTTTTCAAGTAGTGCAGTAGATGCATGTGAAAAGCAGTTAGAATATGTAAATGCTGTTAGTGTGCAAGATAGAGTACGTTACATTTTGAGTACAGAGTCATACAAAGAGTCGTTAAATAGTATTGAGCCAAATACTGTTGAATACTATGATAAAGTATCTGATATAGAATTAGAAATACATGAAAAGGAAGTAACCAGTAATGGTAAAAATACACTTCAAGAAAATTAAGGGGGATTCTTAAGATGATTAAGGTCAAAAATTACTTTGAAAACGAGAATGTGAATGTGGAGTACAGTAGTCCAGAAGTAGGACTGAAGATTATATCATTCGACAGAGATTTATCTGTAAATCCAGTAACTGCACAGTTTTCATATTTCATGTCGAAAATGAACTGCAAGAAACGTCAAGCTTTCATCCATTTTGATGGTTCGAGAACATGGACAACAAGCCCAGGCTCTATGTTGTGGATGGGTAGTAATGTACAGGCAAAGACAGGTATCAAGGGGGTAGGTGATTTCTTTGGAAAAGCACTTAAGGCTAGTGTAACAAACGAGGGTGCTATCAAACCAGAGTATTCTGGTGTCGGTTGCATGGCATTAGAGCCTACATATAACTTTCTGATTCCTATGGATACAAGGGAGTTTGGCGGTGCAGTAGTAATGAATGACGGATATTACTACTGTTCTACAGGCTGTAAAGTATCAGTAGAGATGGTAAATAGCTTGTCAGGTGCAACTTTAGGTAATGAAGGCTTATTTAACTGCAAGTGTATCGGAGATGGTATGGTAGTACTTGAGTCAGATACACCTAGAGAAGAGTTCATTGAAGTAGAACTTGACAACGATGTACTGAAGATTGATGGAAACTTAGCTGTTTGTTGGACTTCTGGATTACAGTTTACTGTAGAGAGAGTAACAAAAACACTCATAGGTTCTGCGGCTTCTGGTGAAGGTTTAGTAAACTGCTACAGAGGTACAGGTAAGGTACTTATGAAGATGAATAAAACACCAGACGGGCAAAGAGTGTAAGGTGATATAATGAGTGAAAGATGTAAGATTTGTTATTCACCTTTAGAAAACGGTGTATGTAAAAATTGTGGTTACAGAGAGATAACTCCTACTAATGAGATATTGCGAGAATACAATGTTGTAATAAGTAGAAAGTCAAGATTAGTGGCTTTAATTTTAGCAATGTTACTTGGGTTTCTCGGAGGTCATAGATTTTATGTAGGTAAGGTAGGTACTGGTTTGCTTTACATGCTAACTGGTGGTCTGTTCGGTATAGGTTTAACTATTGATATCATATTGATTATATGTGGTATCTTTAGAGATAAGCAAGGTGGCTTATTAGTAAACTGGACACAAAGAAATAGAACAATAGAGTAACCAAGGGGGTATGTAGTTTTTGCTGTGTACCCTCATTATATTATCGAGAAGTATTGACTTTTTGAGAGATATATGGTATAATATTAGTAGGAAAAGTAAAAACTAAAAGTAAAAACTAACATTAGGAGGTATAATTATGATTAAGTTTACAGAGATTTCAATCAAAGAAGGGTATATTTATGCTAACGTTACTGATATGGAGAGTAAGATGAAAGCTAAGGTCAAATTGAGAGTAGAATATGGAAATGAAGATTACAAGTATTATGGTGACATGACTGAAAATATGGTAAAGGCATTATGGAACTTACGTGACATGTATCATAGAAATGGTAATTTGAATGAAACCGAAATACTATAATAGGGGGTATTCGTATGTATATATCAAGTATCCACACAGATATAAAAGGTAACTATTTATACGTAACAGTTGTAAATGGTAACAGTAGTATAACTGTAAACGCAGGAGACTTAGATAGTAACATGAAGTTTGATAATGCTATTATATGTAAGAATGGTACTATAAGGTCTAAAAATGGTTACAGAATACCTAGAGAGATAGTGAGACAGGATAAACTAGACTTAAATAAGTATAAGAACTTAAAGTTTTATGATGGAACAACAGAAAAGTACGGAATAACATATAAAGGTAAAAACTATATAGTTAAGTACCCTAAAAACAGTACAGACACCTCACATATTTCTGAGTATGTAGCTTCGCACTTTATCAATAATTTAGGGTATAAGGCACATAATACTTTTCTTATTGATACAGTAGATGGTATTTGTGTTTTAGTTGAAGATTTTATAAACACACTGGGGGTACTACATACCTACGCTGATACACAGCAGTCAAGTGAAGGTACTGATATCGAAACAAAGGCTTATACCTATAAAGACATACAGTATATGATTGAGAAGCATACTAAAATTCCAGATTACCTAAAACCTAAAGCATTATATCAGTTTTGGGTAATGTTCTTTTTGGATGCAATACTAGGTAATAGAGACAGGCATAAAGGTAACTGGGGGTATATAAGAAATAATAAAGATGAGTACTTTGTATCACCAGTGTTTGATAATGGAGGAAGCTTATTTACAAATGTATTACCAAGAATTAAACAGTATGTTGTAGACAAGAATACATTCATCAGAGAAAGAAGTGAAAAATTTCCAGCTTGCTTGATTTGTGAGGAGAGAGATGGTACAATCAACAGAACAAATTATTACTACTACATAAACAAGAATAGCTTGAGTAGCAATAGAATCATGTCAAGAGTATACAAAGAATTTAGGAGTATAGGTACTGAACGAATCAGGTCTGCTATTGAACTGGCAGTATCAAATAATTTAATACCAGATGTATTAAAAAGCTTTTATGTAGATATTGTAGTATCTAGGTATGAGCATATAATATTAAGACACAAATTATAGGGGGAACTGATATGAGTCAAATAGCGAAAGATGGTAGGATTTTGTATATAGACCGTATTAGAAAATGTTATATTATGTATAAATCAGATGCAGTTGGGGAACTAATACATGAGTTTAGTTCAATGACAGGTGAGTTTGACTGGTTAATCAAACCTTACTGGCAAATGATAGATAAACATGGGGGTATGTCTGAGATACCAGGTATAGATACTGTAAATCGCAAAGATGTTTATATAAGGTTATACAATCCAGTAGTAGTAACACAGCGAACAATACCAGATGTACCAACTAGAGCAAAGGAGTTGCATAGGTGGTTAAAAGAATTACACATGAAAGAGTACGATTTATATGAGTTTATGTGTAGAAGTCATGCAAGAACTGGCAATAATAACTTATACATTAGTAGAACTCCAGATAAGGTAATTGACGTGAGTTTAGAATTTGAACCGCAGTTCGATATACCAGATTTTGACACAGATTCGTATGGTTGGTTAGAAGATTATGTAAATAAGGAGTAAGAGGATGACTGCTATAACACTAAAATTTGATGTCATGTGGAAGAACGAATTAGTAGGTAGAATAGAAATAGTAGAGGGGGTATTAGTCAAAAATGAGTCTTATAATAAAGATTGGTACAAAAACTATTGGACTAAGATGACAAGTGCAACTAATATTTTAATGAGTCTGAGAAACAGATGTTTTGACAGAGCAAGACCAGATAAGGCTGATTTACTAAACTACTTAGGCTTAGAAGAGTATAATGTATATGAGATAATAAGGAGAACACATGGTGTAATATTAGGTGATTTTATCTGGTTCAGGTTTGATGATGACTATAAAGGAGTATGTTGGGAGACTGTAAATCCTAAGTCTGACAGGTATAAAAGGTGGTGGACAGATGAGAAATTACAGACTAGAGAATAAGTGTAAACTAGCACTTTCGTCTAGTTCTGTAGGTATGCAGACTAAATATGAGAGAAATGGCTACTACTATAAGTTAGATACTGCAGGTAGGGAGAGTTTAGTTGAGTATTTAGTGACACTTGTATTAAATCATTCTACTATAGGACATTATGTAAGGTATGAATATTGCAGAGTTAATGATAGATTATCCTGTAGAAGCAAAGACTTCACTGATGGTGGTATATTTATTACAACTGAGAATTTATATGAAATAGTAACAGGTGGCGTAAATCTTAGTGACAAACTTAGTAGTTTAATGGATGCAACATTAAGGTATATGTATCTCTTAGAACTGTATAGTTGTATAGGTCTTAATGCAGAAATGTATATAAAGACGTTACTTTATTTAGACATGTTAATTAAAAATACTGACAGACATGCTAAAAACTATGGAGTTTTATTGAAAAATGACAGATATAGTTTTGCACCTATTTTTGACAATGGTTTATCACTGCATACTGTACCAGATAGGGTCTGTTCAAGTACAATATGTGGTGATTTTGAGTCACAGGTTGTTGCTACAGGTTATCCTTTGGTATCACCATTCAAGATAAACTACACTACATTAAAACTGGAGTTAGATAAATTAGACGAAGGTATTAAGAAAACTAAGGAGTATAGGATTTTATGCTCACAATTAGATAAATACCATAAAATATTTAAGTTATAGGAGGTTTAGTTATGTTAAAAATATGGATAGGTAATTACAATAAAGAAAATGGTTTGGGTAAGCCAGACTGGTGGTTTAATTCACATTTTGATGCTAAGTACACAGCTACTGAATTTTCAAGACAACTAATCAAGGATTGTTCTGACGGTTCTGAGGTTATAGCTCCAGGTGCTTTCAAACACCCTTATAGGGGGTACTATTCATTAGATAAACTTCCAACTGGAGTTAAGACGACCCTAATAGCGGTATATGCGAACGAAATGATACCTAATTTGTTATTTTGTGGTGATAACTGTGTCAGGCATTTAATCAGAGTAGCTGAAAAACAGGATATAGTAGTATCAATACAGTATCGAGACATAGGGTTTTTCTTACCAGACAGAAATCTGTCACCAAGGAATGGTATTTATATTATGAATACTGGTGAAATAGTAAGTGACTATTTTGCATGGTCAGATGCTTATGAGAAGTACTACCATAACGATATTTTTTAATATGAGTTGAGTCAGCAAAATATTGAGTACTTCTTATATTTTAAAACTCGTTGAAAAAATTAAATTTGGAGGTACTTAAGTATGAGCAATTATCCTGAACAAGTTGTAAACAAAGATGGTAAGACAACAACACTAATAAAAATAGTAGACAATAACACTTGTATAGTAGGTTTCAAAGATACGAGTATACAAAAGCAGTATTCTTTATCTGACTATCTATCTGGTAAAACATCCGATAAGTTAATAGCATCTGGGGGTAAGTCATTTAGGGCTGTACATCAAGGTGAAATACGTAGAATGAAGGATGGTGTTTGGGCAAGAATCATAGATGTTGTCGATGAGGATAAGCATATTGTTACAGTTGCATTGGCTAATGGAGAGGGTTGTATATACGAAGCTTCATATTCTGATTTCTACAAAGGAGATATCAGTAATAGTAAGGTCATAAAGTTAGGTAGTCAGTATGTACCAGAAACTGAGTTTGATAAAGCTTTTTCGGAGCATATTAAATGGAGAAAGCTTACTTTTATTGAGTCAATGAATGATGGTAGGTACAAGCTGTTTGGAAAAGTTATACGTCATTTAGAGCCGACTATACGAGCAAGTAGGTTCACCATTTATTTCAGTGTAGAAGTTAATGGAAAGATAGTTAGAAGTTGCTTAGATAAAGCTATTCTTTCTGTGTTTAGAAGAGGATGTAGAGACGAATATTTTGATGATGCTATTGAGGCGGACAAATTCTTGACAAAGGGGTTTTATACGAAACAGTTTTGGATAAAGGCGGCATTAGACTACACTAAAGGCAACCTAGATAAGAAATTAGGTATCAATACAAGGCGTAAAGAGTTTACGAAAGCGTTAGATTATGTCAAACGTGGTGCTTTTATTGAGTCAGAGAGACCTATGGATGAGTATAGACATAAATTTGCAGGTTATGCTAGTGGAAAATACGCAACATATGCAGGTAAAGTACCAAGCAGTGGTAGGTATAGTGTTAGTGAAATAGGTGAGGCTTACAGGAAATTGTATGGTATCCAGTAATTAAACTGGATACCTATTTTAATAACTGAGAAGTATTGACTTTCATAGAGAAATATGGTATAATAGTATTAGAAGTAGGTAAAACTATTAACGGAACTAAAAGGTTAGATTAGAATAAGGATAGGAGATAAGTATGGTTAAGTTTACAGAGATTTCAATTAAAGATGGGTATGTATATGCTATAGAAGAAGACGTAGTTACTGGTGATAAGGCAAGGATAAAATTAAGATTAGAGCGAGGTAATGAAGAATACTATTATACTGGTACTATGACAAGTTGTATGGTACGTGCGTTATGGAACTTGCGGTCTGTGTACGAGGAGCAAGGTATGCTAAATACTGAAGAAACAATATACTGGGGGTAATAAGATGCGTATATGCGGAGGTTTAAATCCGGACTCAGATAGAGCACAGATACATGCTAAAAAGATGTATGAGTCTATCAGGAGAAGAACATCAGACTATGAAAAAATTGCTGAGAATACAGGTTTTTCTATAGAACAAATACAAATAGTAAAAAATTATATATTTAATTCACGGCATGTACTGCCCAATAGCAATTTTCCGAAGAGATTTCACGAATCGTTTGAGATTGCAGAATCATGGAAAAGACTTAGTGAAAAGGGCGGTAAAAACATAAAACCACATGATGTATTGTTACTATACCATGAGATATTTGAGATATGCTTACTTTTGAGCAATGACACAATGACACAGGAGAAAGCTCACTTAGAAGCAACAAGGAAGTATAATTATCAGAGGCAGTCTGACATATTTTATCACAGAGAATGTTAAATAGAAGGTTGATAGTATAAAAGTAGAACTTGCAGTTTCACAAAAATTTCCAGATACTGTAAAAACAGGGCATCTGATGCAGTAATTAACATACAGAAAAAACAGTTTTAAAATAGATACAGATTGAAAAATTCCAAGATATTTCAGTATTTGTGTCACACTTCGGAAAATAAAATTAGAAATCAATAAGGGGGTACAATATTGAAATGTTACACATAGGAGATAGGGTACAAAACAAAGACGGAAAAATAAGCTATATAGTTCAACTATATTCTAATAAAGATGTAGTATTAGTAGGCTTTGAGGGAACAAATGTTATAAAGCAGTATACAACGAAGCAGTTTTTATCTGGAGAAACCAGTGATATATTACGTGCTAAAAAGGGGCAGACATTTGCTGAAGCTCATGTTGGAGAAATTCGTCTACAGACAGATAATATTTTTGCTGAGATAGTAGAGGCAAGTAAGGAAGAGAATAAGGTACTTATAAAATTCAGAAAGTCTTTAAATGGGGGTACTGAGACACAATTTGGAATCCGTACAAGATACACCTACTCAGAGTTTTGCAACAGAGAATGTTGGGAAATGTATAAGAGGAAACATGGTCTTATTAAGACTACACGTTCAAAAGAGGAGAGATATAATTTTGGAGAGTACCGTGACTGGGATATAAAGGATAAATACGGTGAAGGTACAATTATTACTAATGAGGTAAAAGAGTTATTTACTAAGTTTGAAACAAAGTATCATTTCAGCAAACAGATATTCTTGTATTGTGGAATTGTACCTGTGTTTACAGTCAGGGTATTAGGTTATAAGATGTACGAATTTTATGTGACACTAAAGGGTAAACCAGTGAGAACACATAGTAATAAGGTAAACGAATTACTGGATGAAGGGCAGCAGGGGGTATTCCAGTCACCACTGGTAGGAAGAAAGACACCGCTACCTCATACAAGTAATGTAGATTGTATGATGATTGGTCACAATATCGTCACAGATACAATATTATTTATCGTAGATAAATCTGGTTTAAGATTTAAAACAGACTTAGAGTTAAATAAATTTAGGTTTGACTTCGATAAACTGACTAATTCTGGCACTACAGAGGCATACAACAAGTATAAGGGCAACATTTTCCTATCAAACACAGGAAAAGAGTATCAGATATTAGACATTAGCATAGCTGAAGATAAAATCGTGAGAGTTAGTTATAAATTAAATGGTTCTGGAAGACCAAGGATACGATGCTTAAAAGATGCTGAAAAAGAAATTGGAGGTGAGATTTAGTGAGTCAAGACTATCGAGTCGTAAATAAAGATGGTAAAATTACCATTGAACTAGGTGTGAGAGGAAGAGATGAAGTATTAGTTGGTTTTGCAGGAACTAACATTGAGAAGTGGTATACTATGAAAGAATTTCTTTCTGGTAACACATCAGATGTTGTAAAGGTAAAGGCAGGACAAACATTCTCAGATGCACACTTCGGAGAGATGCGAACCATGAACAATGGTATAGTTGCACAGGTTGTAGAGTGTAATGATAAGAAGCGGACAGTAAAAGTTGCACTATTAAATGGTAGTGGAGAAGTAGTAAAAATGGACTACTCTGATTTTGCTAAGGGAAACCTTAAACTGAAGAGTAAGAAGAAAATACAACAAGGTAGCGATTTACCTAACTGTTTCGTACAGTATGACAAAGACATTTATAACTTACTTGGTAAAAAGGTTAAAGATGTCAGAAGGGTAAAAGCACCATATGGTAGGGGGTACGATTATTCCTTTTCAGTTCTTCACGAAAACGGTCAGGTCAAGCAAAGTAATGTAAGGTTGTGTGAATTAGTATGTGCAACAGTAGCAGGTGGGGGTATAAGACAAGCAAAAACAATAAAGATAGCACAAATGACACTGTTAGCATTGTATGGTTATAGTAAGAACAATATTAAGTATTCACCATTATTCATCACTGGGTATACTTCTCTATTTAGAGATTTAAAGCTAGATAGAGATGATAATAAATTCGAGAAGAAGTTAAAGCGTGCTGAGAAAATTGCTACCGAAGCAATACTTGGTAATGGTGTTTCAGATGATGACAGTAAGGCATTTTCAAAATCAGCGATTCGTGCAGCAAAATGCTTTGACAGCCAGTCAAAGAAGCCTGTAGAGGATAAGAGTTATCGGTATCATAATGATTTATACGGCTTTTAATTAGAGGTATAGGTAATAAATACAAAACGAAGGGAAGAGAAATTATGGATGTTATTCCAAGCATAATTAACAATGATGGTATTAAAACAAGTGTAGTTAGGGTATTGCCAGATGGAAGATTTGAAGTTGCTTTTGATACTTGTAACAGAACGAAGATATGTACATCTTCTGAGTATCTTTCTGGTAAAGTATCAGACTATTTTAAAACCCCAGGTGGTCAGGATTTTGTACAGTATCATGTAGGAGAGCGAAGGCGACAGTCTAACGGCAACATTGCCGTAGTAATAGGGGGTACTGGTAGAACTTTATTAGTCAAAGATGAAGTAACTGGTGCTCAGACAAAATCCACATATAAGGCATTTTATTATGGTAATTCATTTGGTACTGGAGCACTCAAGACTGCCGAACAAATAATGAGTGAGAAGCGAGCAGTTAAGGCAAAACAAGAAAAAGTAAAATCACGTACTTACGATTTGCACAATGGATTTACATTTAATGGTATTGAGGTACTTATGTATGGAAACAAGATAAAAGGGTATATACCATGTGTAAAAATGTCAGGAGATAAATATAAAGTTTACAATATAGATAATAAATGTGAAGAATTGATGACTTTAGATGAGATGTCAAGGAAACTTAACAGATTTAGGGATAATAATGCTAAGTACCATTTTGATAGCAATTTCTTTGTCGGTACGAAGTTAATGCTAAAACCTTTCAATATACCTTGTACAGTAACATACAGCTACTCAGCTAATAAGACATATCAGGTTGCTTGGGTAAAATTAGATGGTACAGACCTAAAGTGTAAATGTGATATGGAGGATGCATGGGTAAGTCTGCGGACTTTTAGTACTAAGTTGGAAGACAGATGCGTTGCTGATGGTGAGAATTATAAGGTAACGGATAAAGGAGTATTACTAAAAGTGATTAAGAGTCTAACACCTTTGTTACTAAGAAATCCACGAATTGTGGATGGAACATATGTAATTGATATTACATATAAAGTTTCTGGTACAGAAAGTGATACTAAGACTGAGACTGTAAGTTTTGAAGGTTTTGATAGTTGGGTTAGGTCGAAGCTATATGACAAACAAAATGGTATTAAAAGAGTAAATGAGTGGTAAGTTACGACAAACATTTTATCATGAGAATTTAGAGTATAGATAACCTCAGACAGTAAGGGACACCAAGAAAGCATATCATGACTTATACGGTATGAACTAAAAGTGTACAGAAGTCATTGTAGGGTAGTTGAAGAATTAGAGCAAATAGCTTGGCAGGAGTAAAAACCTGCCAAGTTTTGTAAGGAGAAGGATAAGACGTGGCAAACAAAGCATCAAATTTAAACGAGATTTTAACACAGGCTGTTGAGATGGGTGCTAGTGATATTCACATAGCAACTGGTGCAAGACCTAGATGCAGGGTATACGGAACTTTGAAAGATATGGATTACTTAATAGTAAACGATGCAGTAGCGAATGAGTTACTAATAAATCAAACAAAGGCTGATACACTTGCAAGGTCTACCTTAAATACTAAAGGTCAGTGGGATTTCTCACATAATATACAAAATGTAGCAAGATTTAGGGTAAATGTATTCAGACAAAAAGGAGCATTATCGGGGGTATTCCGAGTTTTAAATTCAGAAGTGCCGGATTATAGTAAGCTAGGCTTACCTTTGTCTGTATTCTCATTACAGCACAAGAGGCGTGGACTTGTACTTGTAGTTGGTGCAACTGGCTCAGGTAAATCAACAACACTGGCGAGTCTGATAGATGTAATCAACAAGAATCAATACAAACACATCATAACACTGGAAGACCCAATGGAATATGTTCACTGGCATGCAAGATGTATAGTAAACCAGAGAGAAGTGGGTAGTGATGTAGACTCTTTTGCAAGTGGTTTGAGAGCAGCACTTCGTGAAGACCCAGATGTTATTTTAATTGGTGAGATGCGTGACTTTGAAACAGTAGATACTGCATTAAAAGCGGCTGAGACTGGACATTTGGTATGTAGCACACTACATACTATGGGGGTAGCCGATACTTTAAACCGAGTACTGGATATGTATCCAGAAAGTCAGCAACGGCAAGTAAGAAGTATGCTTGATAGTGTACTAGAGGCAGTAATAGCACAGCAGTTATTGCCGAGAAAAGATGGTAAAGGTTATATTTTAGCCTATGAGATTATGTACAAAAATAAAAGGGTACGTGAACTCCTCAGAACAGGTAACATTGAAGATATAAATAACTATCTAGGAACAAACGAGGCATTAGAGGATAATATGTGTTCAATGGACAGTTGTATTTTAAGGTACTACAAACGTGGGTTAATTACTAGAGAGACTGCTTTGAACTATGCATTTGATTCTAAAGCGATGTCAAAGAAAGCAATATAGGGGGTATTTATTTTATGGGTGAGATTTCAAAACTAATAGTGACACTGATACTAATTGCTGTGATAGCAGGAATGTGGTTTATGGGGTTATGGGAAACCCAGAAGATTATATTTGGTGTAGTCAGCGTAATATGCGTAGCAATTGGTGCAAAAATTTGGCTAGACTAGCTTAAAGTTGTCAAGAACCTATTGACATTTACTGAGATGTATGTTATAATATACATATAAACAAAATGGAGGGTTTGATATGGATATTATAGGAAAGTACGTTGATGTTTTAACTGGCGAGATAGTTGGATTTAAGTATCAGAATAAAGAATTTTGTGTAATTATATCGGAAACAAAGGCAAAAGAACTGAACTTAGAGGACTCAGATATTGCTGAGTATTTAGAACTTCCATTGATACAATGTTGTAAATATGGAGATAAAATTTATCTTTTGGGTTATGAAACATTAGACCTGTTAAACAGGTATTGTTTGGACAAAGAAAAACTAAAGGATGTATTTTATCGAAGAGAACTGTTAGATAAATATGCAGAACTTGATTACAATGGAGTATACGATGAAGATGATGAGAAGGTACTTCTTTTAGGGTACTTATTTGACAAGTATTCGGGGGTAGCAATCGATGACGAAACGGCAATAAGACGTTTCCTTAGCGGTTCAGAGGAATGTATGTAACATATTCAGACGGTGCTTCTACCGTCTGATTTTTATTGCACAGAGGTGAGTGCAGAGATAAAAATTTAATAGTGTAATTATTATACTTAACGAAAGAGGGTGATTCTATTGGTCATAAGGGATAATATTCATGGTGATATTGAATTTAGTCCTTCAGAAGCTAAGATAATCAACAGTAAAATATTTCAAAGATTGAGAAACATAAAGCAACTTGCATTTGCTGACTACGTATTTCCAGGTGCTACGCATACGAGATTCCCACATTCACTGGGAGTTGTACAGTGTGTAACTGATATGTATAAAGCAGTATGTATGAACTGTCCATCTTTCTATAGAGAGGGTGACTTAGAACTTTTGAGAATGATGGGTTTACTACATGATTTATGTCATGCACCATTCAGTCATGCAAGTGAGGAACTGAGTACCATTGAGCATGAGGAAAGGCTTACAGAAGCACTTGAGTTACTATCTGACTTGATAGTGATACCAAACAATTACAACTGTAAGGCATGGGAATTGGTAGACCAAGTGTATCAGGGTTATGGTAATATTTACTTGCGAGACAAGCATCTTATGTCATTACATGATTTTATGGATAACTTCATAGACGCTGATAAGCTCGATTACCTTGAGAGAGATGCATTAAACTGTGGAGTTAAATATGGTAACTTTGATAGGCAGGATTTAATTTCCTCTTTAACAATGGTTGATGATAACCTAGCAATAACAACCGAGGGGGTATCAGCACTAGAAAGTTTTGTTCTTGCAAGATACTATATGTTTAAGGAAGTTTATTTTCACCCAGATGAGCGTATGATGCGTATGCTCTACTGTAATGAAATGAAAGGTTTGTTAAAGGATGGTATCTTTCCAGAAGATATTAAGAAGTTCCTAGCATTGGATGATACACGCTTCGTAAACAGACTGAAATGTACTAAAAACAATCCTTTTGTACTAGTATACGATTCAAATTTCGATATTGAGGTAAAGGATACAATAGACAGATTGCTATCAGATTATTTGATATGTGACTGTCCACGAAAGAGTTTGTTTAGAACAAGTGAAGATGACCAGAACATCCAAGTAATAGATAAAAACACAGGGGGTATCTCACTTTGCACTGAGTTATCACCAGTGCTTAGAGGCGTAGAATTTGAGAGTATACATAAACTGCGTTACTATACAGAAAAGTCGAAAGAAGATATGGTAAAGCAGGAAGTCAGAAAGGTGGTTAGTAAGTTAAATGAAAACAAGAAATGATAGAGACTTTTGTAACTTGCTTGCATGTGATAGCAATATCACAATTCAAAAGATACCGTACTTTATGTATCTTATGCAGGCGGCAGGTTTTAACCTGAGTTATCGTTACAGTATCAGATTTGATAAAATTAAGAGTCATGGTTTAATCAGCTCACTAGGGGATATGGTATCCCTCGGATATATTACAAACAAGTATGAGATTACTGAACGTGGAAAAGAATTGCTGAATAACATGTTCTTAACAGCTTCGGACTGTGACTTATGCGATGAGGTATTAGCATACGTAGAGAACTTTGATTTAGAGCAGTTACATCTTCTATGTACAGTTGATATCATTGTACAGGGAGAATTGAGTAGTGGTGGGTATGAGAACCTAATCAAGTATAAAGAAGACATCATTAAAACTGTAAAGAACTTATGTAAAAACTTCTCATACGAGGATTTTGATTATTCAGTAGGTGTATTTAGAAAACTAAGAAAGTAGGTAAAGAATGAAGAAGAAAGTAGTAATCGGTTTAATCACATTGGGGGTATTGAGTTCCGTTTTCGGAATCACGTACACTGTAAGAAGCAATCAGCTTGAGGCACAAGCAAATAAAAAGATGACGGATAAGCAGGTAGAAGAAATCGACTCTTACGAGGTCAAGAGTTTCACTGTAACTTATGAAGATAAGAAATATAAGAACCTTGAAGATATGAAAGATTTAGAAGCAGGTACTATCGTAGACTGCAAGGTTAAATTAGCTTCTGGTAAAACAGTAGAAACAGAGGGATACATTACGAAAGGTGACCAGAATCACATTTCTTATGATGGTAACAGCGTAAAGATTACTTTACAGAAAACAGAGAGTACAAATAACAGTACAGACACTGACAATACGAAGGAGTCAGATACAAAATCGGAAACAGAAAAAGATACGGAAACAGCTTCAGATACGAATAAAGAAGCTGATAACAGTACAACAAACACAGAGGAGTAACTTATGTTAGTTAAAGAATTTACAGATAGAAGAGTAGACGGTTTTCCACCATCATTCTACGAGAGTTTACCAGATGTTTGTCTGGAAGATAACTGTGGGTATCCGACAGAGATGTTAGAAACATTAACGCAGTTAAGATGTAGCAACCCTCGATGCCCTGCTAAAATAGCACAGAGGCTTCAAGCAATATTTGGGTACTTAGGCATTAAGGGGGTAGGTGACGTAGGAATACGGAACTTCGTAAACGAGAGATGCCTTACAAACCCTATGTTTGTATTTGCTTACGAGCCAGGTAGTATTGAGGAAGGTAAAGATGGAAATTTCTGTTCAAGTGTTAATGAGAACACTAGTCAGTCATTGTATGAACAGATACAAGCTAAGAACTCATTTACACTGGCAGAATACGTTAGAATTTCACACTTACCACATATTCAGACGAGTGCAGGAGCATTATTCGATAAGTTTGATGACATTGAGTTGGCTTATGAAGCAATTGAGAGTGGTGGCATTGAGTACATCAAAGACTGTTTAGGTATTAAGAACGCAGATGTATCATTAAGAGCAATTAAAATCTACGAGTCATTGATGACATTCAAGACAGACTTAATCGAAGCGATATCTTGTGTAAACATAATCAAGAAGAACACAGGTGACATGATTTCATTCAAGGTATGCGTATCTGGAGATGTAGGTTGTGGGTATCGAACAAAGGCAGAATTTTATGACTATATAAACAGCATGAATCCTAGTAAGTTACATGTAGATTTCCTAAGTTCTGCTACAAAAGAAATTAAGTACCTTATCTGGAACGGAGGGGGTATAACAAGAAAGGTTCAATCGGTAATGAGTCGAAATGAAAAAGGTGAGAACATACCGATTATGAACGCAAGTGAGTTTGTAGAGGAAATGAGAAACATGATAGGAGTGTAAGAAATATGCTTTCAGCAACAAATTTGAGGACTTTAGGGTATTTAAAAATCAGTAACCTAGAGTTAAATATTGAAAACATTATTCAATTAAACACTGAGTTATGTGGTTCAGCTATCAGACCGTGGAGTTATTTGAATGTGTATCAAACAAGAAATAATAACTGTCCTGCAATTGTAGAACTGGTACAGAATGAGATACGTTACGTAGGGGGTATAGCACCTGTCGATTCCGAGAAACGTGCTTTCCGCAATACATGGGATAACATGTGGAGTAGTTACTGTAAAGCATTAGGTTTAGACAAGTCAGTAGAAACAATCTTATCTGATGTAGGTTTAATCGTATCAGTAACAGAGCACAGTGATGCAGTTACCAAACAGGTGATACAGTTTTACAACGATATAGTAAGTTGGTATAACTTCACGAAGCGAGGTAACATTGATGTTATGGAGACTTTGAAAATCTTAGTAATAGGAGACATAGAAAACATAAGGGGGTACATAACACGATGATAATCGCAGAAATAGCATTACTGATACTTAGTGTAGTGAGATTGTTTGTACCTATTGGTTTAGGGTATTCACTGGACAATCTGTATTTAATGGTAATCAGTTCAGTATCATTAAACTTTGTACTTGTATTTGCAGTTTTACTGTTTATATTATTGTTACTGCATTTACTGACAAAGAAAACAAAAAAGGTATATACAGATACGAAAACTGACGTAGTTATAATTGTAGCAACAATTATCGCACTTTTCTTATCAATATTATAAAAGGGGGTATACGCTGTGAAAATAGCAAAACAGGCAGTATCATTCTACTGCATAAGAACAGGAAAAGAATGGTATGAGTTTTTTGATAATCTTGACAAAGCAGTTGCAACTTCTTACGAAGATGCCGATGATGAAATCTGGACTATTAAAAAAGCCTTAGAGGTAGTTTTAAAAACAATGACATTACAGGAATTAAAAGCTAATAAGGACGAAGTAAAAAGTGAGTTCGACCTTGAAGGAAGAAAAAATGCTGGGGAGTTCTTTACACCATTGGTGTGGTGTGCTGAAGCACGTAAGTATTTTGACAAATACATCAAAGATTGGCACGATTATAAAGTCTGGGATATGTCATGTTATTCGATGGATACAGAGATTCTTGTAAAACGTTCAGGTTGCGGTTACACTGATATGAAATTAGAAAAATCAACCTCATTGTATTCGATAGGTTGGGTAACATTCAAGAACTTACGTGTTACAGATAAGGTGTATGGTTACAACACAGATACAGGAGAAGTTGACTGGGTATCATTCAAAAATCCATTCAAAAAACATGCTGATAACATCATAACATTCAGAGGTAAAGACTTTAAATCAAAGGTAACAAAAGACCATAGAATGTTAGCGTACATTGATGGAGAACTGAATACTGATATCACAGCAGGAGAATTGTACAACATTATTAAGACAAAACAGTACAAACTCAAGGGGGTATCAGTCAAAACCGTAGAACTGTTAGTTCCTACGGAGAGAGGCACAAGAAAGCTCAAACTTGACTTTAGCTTATGTGCTATGTCTACATACAACAATGAAGTATGGGATTTAACAATGGATAAGTGGCATATGTTTGTTACAAGATGTGGAAATACACCAGTTATCTTATCAAACTGCGGTACTGGTAATTTAATGCTTGAGTCAGAACATCCACGAGATAAGATTTACTTATCTACACTTCAAGATACTGATGTAGAGACAGTAAGAAACATGAAAGAGTATGAAGGAGCACATGTTTTCCAGTTAGATTTCTTAAGCGGTCTTGATTACGACACAGTAAATACAGATTTCTTAGATAAGTTACCAGAGGACTTATCGAACGCTATCAGAAACAATGAAAAAATCATATTCTTTGCAAACCCACCCTACAAGTCAGGTATGGCAAAAGCAACAGAAGTAGGAAGATACATGAGTAGTATCGGACTTAACAAATCCGCATACGATTTGTTCTACCAGTTCTGTTGGAGAATTATGAATTTTGTAGAGATGTTTGATTTAACGAACGCATACTTTTGTGTATTCGGCTCACCTACATTTTTCACTGGAAGTTCGGCGAATGTATTATTCAGAGAGTTTATAAAGTACTTTAAATTCGTTGATGGTATGTGTATTTCTGCTCAAGATTTTAGTGGTACATCAACCAGTATCGAATGGGGTATTGCTTGTACATTCTGGAAGGCGAAGGGTGCTTATAGTGAGGAAGAACCAAACACTGGGGTACTACTTCAGAAGAAAATGCTCGACATGGATGGAAACATCATTTTAGGTGAAAGGTCACTGTACACAGCACCGAGAGAGAAAATGGATGTATGGTTACAGCCAAAGGATGTATTATACTATCAAGAAGCACCATTAGCAACATCACATTTAACTTTCAAGGGTTCAGACGAGGGGGTATTAGAGGCTAAATACTCAGGTAAGATTGCCGAAAATGCTTTCGGAACAATGATGTTAGACTCTTCCTTAGCAAGAGGAAACACTTATTCGGCGATATTATCGTTACCAACCCCATTGCAGTTTGTAAATATCACTGAGGAGAACTTCTGGAGATGTGTTTCATCCTATGCTTTTAGAAATACTTACAAAGCTGACTGGTCTGAAACACGAAAATGGTTGTCAGCACCAGACACATCAGTTGAAGGCTACGATACATGGTTAGCAAACGCATTAGTACTGTTCTTATTTGAACTGAAGAGTATGCAGTCATCTATACGAGGTATTGACTGGTTTCATGAGACTATTGATGTAGCAAACAAACTGTTCCCTATCACAGAGGCTGAGTTCAAAGATGCTTGCCACGATGAGGTAATATTGAAAGACTTTGAAAAATACGGTTTCCATAATGATTTTATACTTAAGAAAGTAGAGGAATCAAAAGAGTTATGGTTGCCAGAAATCAAAGATTTGTATGATTGGTGTAAGAATATGATACTGAGTACATATGATATTCGTGCTAAACATGATTATAAAGGTTGCTTACAGGCATGTGACGCAGGCTTAGCACAGTTAAGATATGGTATATTCAGTACAGAGGCAAACACAGCACTGTTTGATTATCTGGCTAAAGCTAGAAGTGCAGTAAACAAAGACCTCAATAAGTTCGGTTTCTTATGTGAAACAGAGTCTATGTAACAGTAACTTGAGAAATTCAGTGAAAAACGTTAAAATAGTATTCTTACACAGAATACACTAAGAATAGCACAGATAGTATTTTACTGAGAGTGCAATAAAGGTATTGATACACACTTGATTTTACTAGATACTTTAATAAAAGTTTCATTTGTATTATGAAATTTTTAGAGGTAATAGTGCAAAGTGATTATCACTTGGTCGAAATTTGAGTGTGTATCGTTTTAACGGAAATAAGCGGTTAGAGAACTGGGTAAACTAATGTGCTACGCACATTACAGTAAAGGGGGTATTTCATGCTATCCGACTTAGACAAGCGAGACTACGATGTAGTTCTCCTGCAGTCTGCTAGTGATAAAATGAAGATGTATGTTCAAGACAAGCTTAAGGCTAAGTATCAGTCAACACGAGATACAATTATAGACGTAGTTACGAACAGTGACCTAAAGGTAGTACGAGAAGTATCAGGTTTACTGCCACCTTTTTCAGAGAAGTGGTTAGTATTCGTTACGATATCTAGGAAACTGTCTATGAAAGATGTCATTCATGCAATAGATAACAGTACAACATGCACATTCGTTATCTGTACACAGAGGTACAAAGAGTTTAAAGACTTAAAAGAAGCACTTAAGAAGAAGCATACAATTATAGAGCAGTACTTAGCTTATCTTCGGAGAGAGGATTTTGTATATTTGTATGATGCTTTAGTACCTAAGAAGTATCAAATGCAGAAAGCATTGTTCGACTACTTAGTACAAGGGTATAGTGCTGATATAGAGTCAGTCTTTGACTTATTTATCGCATTAAATGAGGGTAAGAAAGTCAAAACCAGAAAAGACATTGCTGACATATGTGGTATCGGTGGTCTGACAATAGATTCATTTGTATTTTCTCTATTGAGAAAACCATCTGAATCAGAGAAAGGCTTAAAACGTATCATGCACAACCGTATTTTAGCAGGTGAGGAATTGATACAAGTATACGGTCTGAGTAAGTTTTATAATTACACAAGAGCATGTTTATATAACTTAGTACAGGTTAAAATGCTTAAGGATACTGGAGTAATCTATAAGACAATACGAAACTTACCAGATGGGTATGACCAGATGAAATTGGTTCGTTACCAGAAGTATATGTGGTCATTGAGTGAGATACCATTATCACGCATACTTAGGCTTTATTCTTGTATATCTAACAAATGTTGGAGAACAGACTTGGATTTCTTAAAATTCATGTACGAATACTTCACAAGAAGTTATTCTGATGGTACTATAAACTTAAAAGATGTGAAAGGTGGAAAAGGAAATGCTATTAGTAAAAGCTAGTTTTGAGGTGGCAAAACAGTACGAACACTCTAGTGTAATTACTAAGATAGGTAACAAAAAGCACCAGTGTTACTTTAAACTGTATTGTGATGACTTAGATATTGATGATTGCTTGAAGTTAGCAAGAACGAGTAAGAATATAATCATGCTTGAGTATCAGGGTTCATTACCGACATTAGGTATGAAAGACTTGAGTGGCGTATATGTCACGAGAGCATTTGACTTTGGTATGGATGTAAACGAAACAGACATAGAGGGGGTATTCGAGTTACTGCCGAAAGGCGTAACAGCGGTAATCAAATTACCACAAGGATACACAGATATGCGCTTTATCTACAGTATGAGTCAGAAATATAAGGATATCCGATTCTGTGGGGGTACTACATTCTGCTTTGAAGGTTGTAATGTAGGATGCTGTGGTAGAGACATTCTTGAGAAGTCTAACATCAAATATGATAAGTCAGAATATATTCATGAAGGCTGTGCTTGTGCGGCTGAGACTGTATTAGCTGAGGAAGTAGAACTAGAAGTAGGAAAGGTACACAAAACATCACAATCTACGAAAAAGTCTGCTCCAAGCAAGAAAAAAGTGTTATTCCAAGATTTATTATATCAGTCTGGAAGATTAGAACTGTAAGGAGGTGAGTAGATGCACATAGTACCAAGTCAGGTAATAGTTGCTGTTATTGCTATAGTTGCATGTACCATTGTATTTTCAATGGTAAAGAAAGCAATTAAATGGTTATTCATTGTAGCAATATTGCTGATAGGTGGTGTAGCCTTTGGGTTTTTAACACCAGAACAGGCAATCAACACAGCAAACGCAATCAAGGATAAGGGTATTGCGACTTATGAGAAACTAGCTGATGCCAGTCAGAACATCAAGGTAGATGGGGAGAGTATTAGTATTCGCATCCAAGATACATGGTTTGACCTTAATGCTGTTAATTCCTATGAAGTTAATGGAGATACAGTGAAAATCAGTGTAGGGGGTAATGACTATACGGTTACGGATAAGACCATAGCGAAATTATTCAATACAATAACTTCCAATTAAGGTAGTGTTACAAAATATAGGAAAAATTTTGTAGTTTTTACAGATTTTACTTGCATTTTTTGTCAAAATATGGTATAATTGGTAATATGAAAGGGTGAAATATTACTAACTATGAAAGGCAGGTTTAATAATGGGTTTATTAAGAAGTTATCGTTTTGGAAGTTTCTTGGGTGTCGATGAAGTACCAGAAAAAGTACTTGAGTTATTCACAGATTCTGTGAGTAAACAAAAAGAAGTTACATACGCAAGTGAGATTATTTTTTCTGGTATTCAAGGTCGAATTGATTTAGACCGTACATTTCACTTAGAAGCCTATGAAAAAGCGATAAAGAAAAATGGTGCTTTGACACAGAATAACAAAAGGAAGAAGGAGTCTTATATCGAATTTGGGTGTTCTTCGGAAGATTACGATTCGGTTGCTCAAAATGGGGGTATTCAAGAAGACCATTTAAACATTAAGGATGTACAAGATGCTTTTGAGGAGTTAATTGATGACGATGAACTTCGTTATGCAGTATCCAATATCAAAAATCTTAATGCAGAACTTATTGTAGTGGAGGAAATTGATTTAATTGAGGCTTTGAAACTTGCATTAAAAGGTATACCACAGGCAATAAGCGAGATTAAACGCATATGCGACTTTTATCCAAGTATTTCAGAGAGTGTTCAAACTATTTTGAGTTCAGGAAAGGACTTCTATGAAGTATTTGCTTAGGAGGACTTGAAAAAGTGAAAAGTTACAGTTTTGAACTTGGAGAAATAGCAGGCTCACGCTACTTTGAAATATGGAGCGTGATACAGGCTAATCATTTGTACTTTAGGAAGTTTTGTGGAAGTGAGGCAGACGAAGCAATGCAGACTGCCTTAATCCACAGTTTAAAACATTTTGACGAGAGAAAGGGTAGCTTACAAGGGTACATTAAAGCACTTGCTAAGACAATAGGACACCCAGATGGTCGGTATATATGTGTAGACTTCTTAGAACAGACATTAGATGATAATGACGAAGAGAGACGGCAAATAACAAGACCAGATTCAGACTTTAGCAACGAACTTATCGATGAGATGTACCTAACAATGGACAGAACATCAGAAATTGCTGACTTAGCATTAGGTAGCATGGATAAGTTTGTTATTTTATGTAAAGCGTTAAAAGAGAAGAACAGTAGCACTGTATACTACTCAGATACATTCATACGGTCATGTTTGGAATTGTTTAGGAAGTGTAAAAACTTCAATGAGTTATGTTTAGAACTGTACAACGAGTATGGTGAGGAAATGGAAGAGTTTTTATCACTCGACAAAGATAATGTAGGTAACTGGTGCGAGGCAGATTACACATTTATCAATTCAAGAAAATCTCGTAGGGTTACTCTTGTAAACGAATACGGAGGGGGTATCGAAGATGCCGACAACGAAGAGTTCTACGTAAAGGGTAGTATAAGAGGTAAGAAAATTGTTCGTGTAAGATACAAGGAAGTATACGAGCAGTTATTAGACTTAGTAGATAGTCCATGTACTAACGAGATTAAATTTGTCATTAACGACAGATACATTATCAAGACATTAGGCGGTAGCCTTTCAGTCTGCTCACCAAACTTATACAACATTTATGATTTAGTTCAAGATGAGATTCTCACGAACTTGCTGAAAGATATGAGAAACAGCAGTTTACTCAATATTGGTAGCGAGTGCATGTATTTCTTATGTAGAAATGATAGTGAAACCGTGATACCAAGTAGGTGTATCAGAGGTATTACTATGAATTTTGAAGTTGAGGAGGTACAGTTAAGTGAGGGTTAGTATTGCATTAAAGAAAGATATGATTGCTATATACTCACACGAATTGGGTATAAACATTACGGAACATATCAAGGACAAGGATTTATTAGGTAAGAGGTACTACGGAATGATGTATGCTATAAATCGAGCGGTAGCGCACATCAAGGGGGTACTAGAGGCTGAAAAGCCAGATGAAATCATAGCTTTTGAGATTTCCAACAGAACCCTTGTAAAGTGGTTTCAGCATGAGAAGGCAAATGACGGCTATGAAGAATACTTTAATGAGGTACTTGAGGAACTTAATATGTTACCAATAAGATATACATTTGTATACAGTTCTTATGTAAAGGCTAGTAAGTTTTTGGATGAGAAATCTACTGGCACAGAAAAACTGTCTAGTTTGGAGGAAATGCTAAATGCTTAGAGGCACAATCACACACAAAGCTACTGGCTTTTCATATAAAGTATATGGAATGGACACAGCAGGTAGTTTAAATCTCCGTATAAGTTCTCAGAAATTCAATGCAATCTGTTTGATGTCAAATCCAGATTGCGTTGAACTGGGTAATGAGTTATGGGAACGTGGTATTAAGATAAGTACTGCAAAAATTGATGTCGAAACAGAACATCATACTGACGCTACAACTGGTAAGATAGTAAAATCTCCTATCAATCAGGAGTTTTTCTGTCAGTTAGGTGCAATTCTTAGGTACTTGAAAGTACACTGTACCACAAGAAACATTGATGGTTTTACAGGATTACAGCTTGCTTCTGGGGAGTTTGAACCAGAAGAGTATACAAGTTTTACTATTCCTACTGAAGATGGTAGTGATACACTGGCAACTGTAAAACTTAGGTTGGGTAATATCTATGAAATGAAGTGTGAGTCACCTTTATTTTCTATTGATATTGTAAATGACCCGTTGTTGGATAATGAATTGTATCCAAGTTTTAAAAATGGTATTTCTAAAGGCTTTGCTAATACTATTGAGTATCTTGGTTTTGAGGTACAGAAACAAACAGTATTCGCTTCAAACGCATTAGGGGGTATGTACTCGTCTTTAGACGAAGTAATTGAAGCACACCCAGAGAAAGAGTTTGAGTGGCTAAGAGGTAAAGATTACAAAATCGTTACTGACGAAATGCTAGAAGAAGTATGCGAGTACATTTACAATTATGATGGCTATGTATATTACGATACTGAGACAACTGGATTGAGAATCAATTTTAAGTCAAGAATAGGACAAGCCGACCAATGTGTTGGTATTATCTTATCAGTTATTGATGGAGAGTCATTCTTCTTTCCGATGCAGATGAAAGCTATCAAGAACTTGTGCGGTGGCGACCACTTCTTTTTCATGGAACACTATATGCGAAAAATTCTTGAAGGTAAAGAACTTGTCGCACACAATATGGTGTTTGACTGGAAGGTTTCATATATTTATGACATAAATGCCAATATAGTACACGATACATTAGCAATATTCAGATTGACTATCGGTGCTGAGAGGAAAGACTTGAGTGTAGGTTTGAAAGAACTTACTGAGATGTTATTACATAGGGATGCGCTTGAATTAAGTGACTTAGTTATAGATGATAGTTGGGGTGAAAGTGATGTAAGGTTCTGGGATTTACCAGAAGAACTTGTAAAGTATTACGCATGTGCGGATACTGATGATACAAGAGGTATTTTCAAGTATGCAATGCAGAATGACTTATTGACTAAGTACAATGCACATAAAACATACGAAATTGAGATTGCCTTTTCCTTTGCAGTAGCGTATCAGGAGTTCTACGGTCACTTATTTGACGTAAATAAGACTGAAAAGCTTCGTACTGAGATTATGGGTAACATTGACAGGCTGTACAAAGAAATGTGTGGTATCATTGGTCACGAGTTCAATCCAAACTCTTCACCACAGTTGTTAAAAATTCTGTATAAAGAATTGGGTATTCCAGAGCAGATTAGCCGTAAAACTGGCAGACCGACAACTGACAAGGAAACATTAAAGAAACTTGGAGAACTTACTGATATTGATGGTAACATTAAGTATCCTTTCGTTCAGCTTCTTCTTGAATACCGAGTAAACGAGGGGGTACGAAAAATCATTGACAAGTTCCCAGAAGTGGCAACTCAAGATGGTTATTTATTTCCTGGAGTTAAGCAGTATGGTACTACAACTGGTCGAGTATCAATCAAGGAGCCAAACTATCAGAGTTACAATAACCCAGTCAAGAAGGAAATTATACCAAGACCAGGATATTACATGTTCGATACTGACTATTCATCAGTAGAGTACCGAGTATTAGGTAACATGTCTGGAAACAAAATGATTAAAGATAGCTTCTACGACCCAGACTTTGACTACCATTCGTATCAGGCGGCTCGTATGTACGGAGTTCCTTATTCTTCAGTAACAGGTAAACTTCGCAAGGCAGCTAAGGGTATCAACTTCGGTTTACCATATGGTATGGGTGATGAATCATTGGGGGTACGAATTTTCGGCGAGAAGTCAGACGAAAATACAAGAAAGGCTTCAGCCTTAAGAAAGAGTTACTTTAAAGGTCAGGAAGATATTGAAGTTTTCTTCCAGAATGCCAGAGAAAACGGTGCTTCAAATGGATACACAGAAACATACTTTGGTAGACGGAGATATTATAATCGTGCTCAATATAGTATAAATAGTATCAAGAGACAAGCAGGAAATCACGTGATCCAAGGAACCGCCGCAGACGTCTATAAGTTAGCCGTAGGTAGGGTATTTAAACGGATATGCCGTGAGGGTTGGTTAGGCAAGGTACTACTAACTGGATTCATCCATGATGAGTTATTAGGAGAGGTATCAGTAGATATCGACCCAATGAAGTGGCTAAAGGTACTTCGTGAAGAATTTGAAGTAAAAATAACCGATGAGAAGGGCAATCAGTGGTGTCCACTTTACATGGGATTTGGTTGGGGTAGAAACTGGTATGAGGCAAAATCAACAGAAATTCCTATTAAACTGCAATGGGAATTTGTAGAAAAGTATGGTGAGACAGGGTTTCCAAGTTGGAATGGTGATGTTAGTGCTTTCTGTGATAGTGTACCAGATATGCTTAGGGTATTTGAGATTGAGGACTGTTCGAGACAGCTTCTATCTGAAGAGGCACAGTGTAAAGAAATCAAACCTGCATTAAACTCATCAATACTGGGGGTAATCAAGGAAGATGCAAAGCACTACAAGGAAGTGCTTGAAAATGAGGACTTACGTTCTGTATATCACATACAAGGTACTATTACTGATAGCGAAGGTAACATTATAACTGATGTGCCGAAAACTTCGGATACACAAGAAGCAATCGACTATTTCTGTATGTTGCATAACGTTGACAGGTCTAAGGTAAATGCACTGAGTATTGCAGATGTAGACATAAAAGAGTCTACAAACGCATTAGGGGGTACAGATTACGATGACGGAGAAGAATCGGAAGAAGATCTGTTGAGCCGTATGAAAACTGCCATTCCTCCGGTGA